>Ga0181518_10005234_pt1 | contig 11297 bp, 6 predicted proteins | sample PEATcosm2014_Bin_28_FD_119751 | JGI IMG/M metagenome (GOLD analysis project Ga0181518, IMG submission 119751) | Peatland microbial communities from MTU Mesocosm Facility, Houghton, MI, USA - PEATcosm2014_Bin01_60_metaG | ecosystem: Environmental > Terrestrial > Soil > Wetlands > Peat | place... | reverse complement strand
CCGGGCAGTCCCACATTGGGATCGATCTGGACCCGGCTCACTCCAAAGAGCCGCTGGATGCGGCCGCCGACCTGCGTCGAGAGGGCTTGAGAAAGCAGGGCGCTTTCTCCCACGGATTGGGTTGCGTTACCGGCGGCGAAGGAGCTGACTATTCCCGATGTGGACCCTTGCTGTTGCTGGGGCGCATATCCTAGCGCCAGCAGCGAGAAAACTTCTTCCGTGGGGAGCGGCGGATCAGAACGGTAGGTCATCTTCAATCGTCCCGGCGGGCCCGCCACATTGACCGTGAGGTCGTACTGCTGGACGCGCGTCTGAGCTTCCAAATCGAGTGTGGTCTGGGTTCGCAGGGGATTGGTCATACTGAGGTCACCCCGCGTGAGGGTGAAGCGATTGCCCCGCACGATGGCTTCGCCATTCAGGAAGTGCACGGCGCCGAGATCCACGGGGTTCGCCAGGCTCCCTTGCAAGCGCACCTCGACGTCGGCGGTCAGCCGGAGATCCTGTATTTGTAACCGCACCGGCGTGGGCGTGGCTACTCGAACATTCAGTTGAATGGAGTTGGCCAGGGAAGAAGTCGCGGCCGACGCCGGGGCTTCGAATGGGCTCGCGGTCTGCATAAACTGGTTGAGCCAGGGCTTGTTCCCAGTCGCCAGCACCTGGCTGAGAGCCAAGTCGCCGCGGAGTTGCGCCCGTTCCGAGGTTCCCTCCAAACGCAAAGTTCCGCTGAGAATGGAAGTGAAGTCAGCCGGGTAGCGCACCCTGACTTGGTCGAGTTGCACGCCCAAATCGAAGCGGGGCGGCAAGGCCAGGGTCACGAACCCATCCAAAGTGACAGGGCCGCCGCCGCTGACGCCGCGCAAAGACTTCACGGTCGCCCGCTCTCCTTCCAGTTGGACTTCGCCGTTCAGAGCGCTCAAACGAAAGGGAAGGCCCGGATAGGCGAGGCCCACGTCGCGAATCTCGACCGTCCCATTCATCTGAGGCCTGCCGGGCGAACCCGAAACGGTCACTTTGATTCGCGACTGCCCGGAAGCCTCTAAGCCGGGCTCAACCAGCCTCAGGATTGAGGCATCGGCAACCCCTTGAAGGTTTAAGGAAAGCGAGGGCGGGCCCGCCAGGAGAAGAGAGCCATCCACGACCAGGCTCGTCGAGGGGCCCTGCATGCGAAAGGGCTGGGCGGTGAGCCGGTTGTCTGCGTAGCGAACTTCCACGGGGTGCTCGTTCCACCACTTCAGAGCGGGAAAGCTCACCTCCAAGGTCTGGATCTTACTATGCACATCGAACTTCGAAGCATCACGAAGAGAGCCGGTTCCCTGGAAAGAGCCGCTGGCGGTGACCTGAGCGTCGAACTTGTTGTTCGCGAACAGGCGGGCCCACGGATCCAGGCGAAGAGACGCGTATTGGCCTTGCAAATGAAGCGGCCAGTCTCCCGCGGCCTGGGCATCACCCTCCAGGCTGAACAGGCCCGCGGATCCGGAAGCCACGCCTCGAAACTGAACATCCCGGCCCTCGCCGGTCACTTGCAGGCGGAGGTCGCCGACTGGAACGCCGCCAATGCGGATGTCCTTGACGAGGCCCGTGGAGTGAAAGTGAATATGGTCAGGAGTGCCGGTGCCTTCCAGGTCAAAGCTAGCCTGGCCATCCAGTGGGCTTGACGCGTGGGACTCCTGGCCACCCTCGGCAGGCATGCGGCCTGGCTCTACGAGCGGTTCCAAGCGCTTGAAGTCGGCAAGAGAAAAACCCGTTCCGTGAAGTTCGCACGACACGGCGTGAGTGGAAAGATCGGCCTGCGCTTTTCCCGTAATCCTGCCGCGGCCCTTCACCGCCTGGATCGAGCTGAGATCCACCGAGGACCCGTGGATTCGAAAGCTGCCCGAAACGGAATTGAAACTCTCGCCCGCGATGCCGGCGTTCTCCAGCTTGAAATCGCCGTTACCCAGGAGATTCGAGGCTGTCCCCGCAAAGTTAACCTTCCCGCTCAGCTCACCGGAGACGGGGTAGTCAATGCCAAATGCAGCGTTAAGGCCTTCCAAGGGCGTGCGCTGTGCCTGGGCGGACAAACGCACTTGAGAAGATTCGGAAACCGCCCAGTCCTCCAGCCGGGCGGAGCCCTCGAGGTTGAGCGAGCTGCGCCCGCGTGAAAGCTGTCCGGAAGATATTTGCAGGGAGTCCGGCGAAACGGCGATGTTTGCCTTCAGGCCATCCCAGGTTCCACCGCGATACTCGAACCGGCCGACACGCACCGAGCCGCGCACTTCGGGGCTCCGCATCGAGCCCAAGACTTCTCCCTCAACGGCGGCCCGCGATCCGAGTGTGAGTGGAAGTCGAAAGTCTGACACAAATTGCGCTCCCAGCAAGGAACGCCATTCCTGAGGTTGCGTCGTCTCAAACTGGATTTGCAGGCGACCCGGCGGTTCGCCGGGTCCCACGGACTCGACCAGCGTTCCCTTGGCTTTGAGGAGCGAGTGAGGAGCCTCGAAACTCGAACTCGCAAGGCTTACGGAGAAGCCATGGTTGATTTCGAGTGATCCTTGCATGTCGCCGCCGATGGGAAGGGCGCCCGAAGGAGGGGCGGCGAGAGGCAACAAATGGAGATCGAACCTCGACTTGAGGTTGTCGAATTTGCCGGTCGACGTCAGCTCGACGGTCCCATCGACACGCGCGGCAGGGCGGAGTTGTACGATCAGCCGAGGTTGCCTTTGGGAACTCTGAAGCAACGCCGCCAGATTCATATCATGGAGGCGAGCGCGCAAGGTGACCTGAGGCACGGCGCCGGTGAGACGGACTTGGCCATCGCCCTGCGCGCTGCCGCCCCAGCCGGCCACCTTCAAATTGGACACCGTCACTCGCGACTGGTCCAGGGAGTAGTCAGCCGAGGCCTCGATCGGCCCGGAATCGAACTGTGCGTCCCGGTAGAGGAATTGACGCGACTGGAGCCTGCCTCGCGCCGAGAGATGCCCTTCGCGGTAGATCCCTTGACCTTCGAGGCGCACGATCCCCGTCTGCAAACCGGGAAGACGCAGCATCGGCTTGAGCATCGCCACGTCAAGACCGGTTTGAAAGGAGAAATAGGCTTGAGGCGCCGGAAGCGGGTGAAACGTGAACGACCCTTGTCCCGCCATGCCGTGAAATTGCCAAGCCAAGGACTGCACCGCCAACTCCTTTTGCGACAATCCGAAGCGAGCTGAAAATGCCAAGATCGGCATCACGCGTCCCGGCATCCGCACATTCACGGCGGAGGCCGCCAGACTACCCTCGTAGCGACGCCCGCTTCGCAGGTGGAGGAGCAGCGCCACGTCGCGGGCGCTCAGATCCATTTGGAGCGCCCGGTTGTCCCAAAAGAATGTGGAGTGGGCCAGCGTCACCCTTCCAATGCGCAGATCGAGCAATTGCCCCATGACCCGGCCGGGATCAAACCGGGTCAGGGGACCGGGGATGTTCGTCGAGCCATCCGGGTTCGTGCTGAGGTGTAGTTCGGCTCCATCCCAATCCAGCGTCAGGATGCGAATTTCGCGATGCAATAAATTGGCGGGGCTGAGACGAATCACGATGGTGCGGGCAGAAAAGAGAGGAGGCGCTTGGGACGGCTCGCTGCCATGGAGGACAAGCCCCTGAAAGACCGCTTGCAAGGCGAGGGGATGAAAGCGGAAACTCTGAACTTCCACCCTCCCCCCGGTCGCGTCCTCGAGTGCCACAAGCAGGCGGCGCTCCAGGGTTTGGCGAAACCATGGAGTGCTCATGACAGCAATCGCCACCGAGACCAGCGCGACCGCTATCAAGATCAAACCGAGCGTGATCCGAAAAGGCTTCGACATACAAGAAACACAGTGACGAGTGACCAGTGACGAGTGACGAGCCAGGCCCGATCATGGCAGCGAGCCTTGCGCACTAGCGTTTTTCCTCGTCACTCGTCACTTGTCACTCGTCACTGCTCCGTAAAACCGCACCCGGCGGCTGGGTCTTAACTCCGCCAGCCACTCGGCGAGGAGTTGGTTGATCTTCTTCTGCACCAGGATTTCCTGGATCTGACCTTGCACGTCCGTCAAGGGTGGTACGGGCTGCCCGCGCGTGCCCTTATATTCAGGGACAAACACGTCGCGGTAGTAGGATTCAACTTGGGGAGTAGCCGGCGCCGCCTCCGGCCGCAGCCGGTCTTCAATAACTCGCAATATTCTCTGCTGATCGACAAGGGTTTGAAGAACCTGTTTCTCGTCCATGCGCAGAGAGCTGAGAGCAGCCTGGCAGTCCTTCTCAGACACGAAGCGCCGGCGAACTCCGGCCAGTTCCTCGGCGGCCGTCTTTTCCAGCGCGGGTTCATGGGAGAGGTCCTGAGTTTCTTCCTCGAGCAGGAGTTTTTGATAGGTCAGCCGCTCACGAGCCATGTCCAGCGCCTTAGCGTCGGGGGCTGGAGGCGGCCATTGCCCGTCGAGGAAACGCTCCAGGCGGTATTCTCGCTCCACGTCGCTCCGGGTGATAGCGACCTCGCCGATCGAGGCCACCACGCGATCCAGCACTTCGGCATGGGAGAGTGAGGCGCACAACACCATCAGCAGGGCCGCCAGTGATCCGCTCGAGAGCCGCGGTGTGCCCCCCGTGTCATTCCGAGCGCAACGAGGAATCCCGCTCTGACTCTCTTTTCTGCACACACCTTGGCCCGGCTGCCTTGCGCACGCATCCCAGCGAGAGCAGAGCGAGATTCCTCGCTCCGCGCGGAATGACATCCGCGTAGGGACGGCTAGAAGCTCTGCCCGACGCTTAAGAAGTACTGAAAGCGAGCTAATTGCTGCACCCCCAATACCCCGTTGGTCGTCACGTTGTACCGCGGGGGATTAAGATTGTAGCCCACATCGAAACTTAAGGGCCCAACAGGCGTCTTGTATCGGAGACCGATCCCTATCGCGTCCGAATCGTAATCCAGTGTATCAACGTCGGCAAGGGGGCGAGTCTGGCTGAATTTCAGCAGACGCATGCGGCGGAAAGATGTGAACACGTTTCCCGTATCGTTGAAAAGAACCAAGCCCAGCCCTTGCTGCGCCATGCGCAGACGAAGCTCAACCGAATTGAAGAAGAGAGCATTGCCACCGATGGGGTATCCAGTTATAGGATCGCGCGGTCCCGCTTGGTTGATCGAGAAGCCGCGGTCTGAATTGCTGCCTCCCATAAAGAGCTTTTCGGGCAAAGGAATGTTGGCGTTGTTGCCAAAGGGTGAATCCAACCCCACGCGCGTATTGTCGGCAAAGACCAGGTGCGAGTTCAGTTGGTGGTAACTGGCATATTGAGCCATGAGGCGAACGAAATTCGCGAAATAGGGCCAGGCCTGTGTCGGGGCTTGCGAGCCAAAATCCTTGTACATGATGCCAGCATCAGCCAGGGTATAGGAGCCGCGGGTGGCGTCCAGAGGATCGTCGCGACGGTCGCTGATAAAACTGCCACCAAATCCTGCCACGCGCGCCGGCTTGCTGAGCAACTGAACCTCTGCCGGCGAGATGCGGCCCGAAAGGTCGAGAGCCTGAACATAAGAGAAGCTATAGCGCGCCGAGATGGCCGTAGAAGGGCTGTAGCGCTTTTCGAGCGTGAGGGCAGCGCCCTCTTGTTTATCCGTGAAGGTGAGCACGTCGCGACTGACGTCGGCGATTCCATTGATGCGCAAGCTTAGGTCGCGTCGATTAAGCAGGTTAGGAATCACGTAAGCCGTTCCCGCGCCGGTTTCGAGGTACGATAGCCGGCCCCACAACGTGTAGGTTTGATCGCGGCCGCCGACATCGATCCGGCGAAGGTCCAGAGAGAGACGCGGGCTGGCTTTGAAGGTACCCTGCGGGTTGTTACTGCCCAACCTTTGGACTTCAAGCCCTCCGCCGTACCCCAAGGTCCATCGTCGCGTCTCGTCGACGGCCACCAGAACGGTCTTCTCCGTCTCCGAGCTGGGCAGGTCCTGAGGCGCAATCTGCACTTGGCTGAACATCCCCAACTCATAGAGATGGCTTTGCGACTCGGCAACGTTGTCCTGGCTCAAGGGTTGACCCGTGCGGATCGCGAGCTCGCGGCGAATGACTCCCGCGCGGGTGTGCTGGTTTCCCAGCACCACGATGCGCCGGATTCGCTCCTGTCTCCCCAGCTCCACTCTGAAGTCCACATCAACCTGGTGTTGTTCGCTCAGCGGCGAGGCGGACCAGTTCACCTCCGCCTGAACATACCCGAGGTTGGCAAGGTAATCCGAGATGACGTCGCGGTCCGACGCGGCCCGGCCGGGCGAATACGGCTGGTTGGGCTTGGTCTGCAAGGAAGGCCAGAGGGCCTTTTGCATCTCCGCAGAGATTCCTTGCAGTTCGAGTTGGCGAACGGTTGTTTGGAGTCCCTCTTCGATCTGGAACGCGACAAACCAATGACCGGACTGATCGCGGTAATGATCGTTGATGAGCGGAGAAACTTTCACATCCAGAAAGCCTCGGGATTGATAGAGCGAGGTCAGCGCGCTGACCTTGTTGTCAACAAGGGTGCGATTGTAGAGCGGCGTGCGCGTGAGGATTCCCCGCGCGGGGCGGGAAACCGCGGCCATGAGCTGCGCAGCGAGTATGGCCTTGTTGCCTTCGAAGCCATATCCATCAAACTCTCCCTGCCGGCCGCGATTCACTTGAAAGGTAAGGTCCAGCGTCTGAGACTCGGCATGAAACTCCTGCTTCGCCGTCACGGCAGCGGAAAAGTACCCTTCCTGCTCGAAATGGTCTTCCAGAATCCTGTTGCTGCGGTCGAGAGACGGCCCATCCACCACTCCGTCGTGATAGACGGGTAGGAGGGTTTTGAGTTGGGAGCGTGATATTTTTGCGCCCTGAATATGCACCTGCACCAAGGGCCCTGTTTCAACTTTCACCATCAGCTTTTCGGTGTTGAGACTTGAATCGTATTGGCGCCTCTGGACGCTTACGGTTGCCTGAAGGCGATTGCGCGATACGTAGTACTGGCGGAGCTTAAACACACCCCTCTCGACGCGCGCGGAAGTGAGCTGGACTCCGTGCTTCCAGCCGGCCACCTTGGCAAGCTTGGAAGTTGGGAATCCGGGCTGGCCCTGGAACTCCACTTCACTGACTCGGGCCGGCTTGCCCGGGAATATCAGGTAGATCACACCTGCCTCCAGGGTTGCCGGGTCAGGACGAAGCCGGTATCGGACGGTCGCGCGATAATACCCGTTGGAGGCGAGCGCCTCCGAGATGTGCCGCTGGGCCGCGACAAGAATTTCCTCCGATGCCGGCTCCCCCAACCGCAGGCGGGTGGTAGTGAGCAAGATTCGAGGCTCCATGGTGCCGGGAGTTCCTTCCACTCGCACGACCCCCACAAAATACTGCGCCCGCGCGACGAAAACTAAGTGAACACCTCCCTGGCCAGGTTCGCCCTCCGCGCGCAACTCGGTAAAGCGGCCGGTTGCGTAAAGCCGTTTCAGGCTGTCGCTCACTTTCGAAGGGTCGAGAGGCTGGCCGGTCTCCTGGGTAACAATGCCTGGGAAGTCGGCCATCGAGAGGCTCGCGTCACAACGCAGCCGGATGTCCGACACCGGCTGGCCCCAGAGTTTGACTTCAGATTCGGAGGTCTGCGCCGTGACGCGGGCCGGGAAGGCAAGCCAAAGTGCCATGGGGAGGGTGACCCAAAGTGCGAGGCAGAAAACTGTACCCTCGACTGTTATCTCTCTCAGCTCACGCCAAGAGTTTGCAAGCAAAGTGACAGGGTTGGATGACAAGCTAAAATTCTCGTGCGCTGGATTTTGCCCGAGGCTGGAAATTCCGCGTCATTTCCCCAGCCATTCGCAATCACTCCTGTTATGGAGGGAATGGGTGCGAACTGAACTCCAGCCCTCTAGCTTATTATACTTCTCTTCTCCTGATAATCGAGTCACCCAGCAGCGCGCTTAACTTGTCGTCCGATGGGAAGCCCTGCCCAAGATGCTGGCGAAATCCTTCGGCCCACTCGAAACCGGCGAGCTCTCCCGTCCAGGCGGCCATTTTTCGTATGTTGTCGTCGGGACCCGTCATCCCTTGTTGTGACTTCAACCAGGCCTGCTGGCTCTCATGGCAGGCCAACATCCGCTGCTTACGCTCGAGGGATGAGCCGATATTGACGCAGAGGCTCGGCATGACCTCTTTCCCAAGAATATCGGTGCATCCGGCGGGCTGGGCGTAATAAAGATGCGGAATCGCCCGCAGCGGCCTTGACGGTTTCCTAGCGCCGGTACGGAAATTGGGCGCCATGGCGCCGAAACAAGCCGTCTGGCACAAGCGGCTCACGATTTCGTGATCGAGCATGTAGTCCGACGGCGAGTGAGTGAACACCAGGGAAGGGTCCACGCGACGGACCAATTCCATAACTTTGCGTAATGTCGGCCGATCGTAAAGGACCAGCAGATCTTTCTCCTTCAGAGAAGTGAATTGCGCGCCCAGCAGGGCTGCGGCTCGCTTGCCTTCCTTCAGGCGAACTCGCGAAATCTCCGCTGACGGCAAAATTGTGCTCCCGCAATCGCCCGCGGTCAGTGTGGCGACGTGAATGGCGGCGCCGCGATCCGCCAGGAGAAACAACGTGCCGGCGCAAAGAAATTCCGTGTCGTCAGGGTGGGCGAAGAGTGCCAGCATACGAAGTGGTTCAGACATGTCAGGCTCCGCTGAATTGAGAAGTCGAGGGTCGAGAGTGAAGAGTCAAGAGCCGCGGAGGTGTGAAAACCACAGGCGCTTTCTGCGCCGCAGCGACTCTCCCGTGAGGACACTCTCGCCGATTCCTTGAGCTGAACGGTGTGAATGGGCGGCTGCGAGATGACGCCTACGCAGGCTTGAACGAGGTCGTGAGCCGCATTTTTCCCCAGGCGATCTCGAGAACACCCGACCCGCCTTGGTCGGTGAGTTTCAGGGTTACCATTTCATCGGAGTCGTTAGCTTCCTCGATCGTCAACGGAACTTCCGCTATTTTTGCGCTTGCCTCGTACTGGAAGACCGACTTGCTTGAAAACACCAGTGTCCATTTTCCCGGCTCGACCAACTTCGCCAGCAAAATATGTTTGCCCTTCGGAACGACGGTCCCGCCGAAATCCAGGTCCTTGTCCGATTCAAGGGTGGTCGGCGAATCCGCGCCGATTCGCCAGACCTGGCCCGGCTTGAGCTGCCCAAGCATGTCGCGGCCCTTCAGCATTGGGCGACCATAGTCGATGGTAATGTGCGCGCCGTTGATGGTGAGCTTCACGCTGCCCCGTTCGGCCCCGTGAGCAACGCCTGCATTGGTGGTTAGGAACACGAGTGCTGCCGTAGAGATTGCGATCAGAAATGGGCGAGTCTTCGTCATAACCTGGTCTCCTTTAGTGAGCCGTCAAGCTGGCTTTCTCGGCCTGCGTGAATAACTTGGATTCGAACTCGAGAGAGAAGTGCATGTACTCGTTGAGGTAGTCCCAGCCGTGACCTCCGGCGCGGATGGCAAAGGTGTGAGGGAAGTTCTTCTGGGAAAGGACGCGGTCCAGCAGTTCGGCCCCTTCGTTGAAGCCATACCGGTCGTGGTCGCCGCAATCGAAGTAAAGCGCCAAGTGGGAAAAGCGCTCGGGATGCTCGGCTAAGGTAAGAGGATTGTTGGCATCGAAATAGCTCTCATTGAGCGGCGAGCCGAAAGGCCCCTGCAGCACGCGCGCGTAAAAGCCCCAGCGGCCCTCGGTGGGAAGCGGGTCGGGGAACTTCGGGAGCAAAGCCGCGCTGTGAGCACTGGCTGAGCCGAATACGTCCGGATGACGCATGGCCAGATGCAGAGCGCCATAGCCGCCCATGGACACTCCGCTGATGCCGCGTTCGCTCGCGACGGCCCGGGTGCGATACTTGCGGTCGATTTCGGGCACCAATTCCTGAATGAAAAAATCCTCGTAACGGTCGTTGCCGTCCTGGGAGTTGACGTAGAAAGTCCGCCCCCCGGCCGGCAGGACCACAATGAAATTCCCGATCGCGCCCTGCTCCGTGAGGGTTGCCCAAATCTGCTCGCCCCCCCGGTCCAGCCAACTGTGCTCGTCTTCGAAAAGCCCGTGAAGGAAGTAAAGGGTTGGGTAGCGCTTGCCGGATGACGCGTCATAGCCGGGAGGAAACGCTATGCAATAATCCACGGAGCGCCCCAGAATGGCGCTGGAAATGGATGCGCACTCGGTTTTGGCGGAAGTTTCCGGGTGGGGCGAAGCGCCGAAGGTTGCCGCGCCCGCGAAGACGAAGGCGGCCGCAAGACAACGCGCGGCCACTTTCAGGTGACTGCACCGAAGGAGACTGGTCATTTTTTCAAGCCTTATGCCCTATAGGAGGTCTCAAGCACTCCAAAGAATATTCTGACGCCTTAAATGAAGGGAGTCAAGTTGAACGCCGGCCTGGTAGTGGCGTCATTTGGAATATCTCATGGGGTGGCAAAGGAATTGCCTGAAACTTAATTCGGTTTTTTGCTTTGAGAAGCAGGGGTCAAGGGCCAGCGGCTTTCAGGAATGTGGAGTCTCCGAAAAAGCAAAAACAAGCCTCCGGTCGCCAGAACCACGGTGATCCATTCGGCGAAGAGCGCAGGTAGGTTAATTTCTACTCCAACCCACCCTGGTGGCCAACCAGTATTCGGTTCCTTTCCATCTACGGACTGAACGAGCGGCGGGGAAAACAATAGAGAAAACCCAGCCCACCTCTTGATTTCGTTTCCCGAGCGCGGGACCGCGACGACGAAGTTCCAAGGAGGGAAGAGACCGATCAGCAGGGCCAACCCAAGCGAAAATTTCAGAACGATTTTCTGGCTGCGATTCATGGCGACACTCCGTGCCGATTAGTGTAGCGGGATTGTAGCACGAAACGAGGGCTACCGATTGTCGGTAACTACGACATTGAGTTTTGGCGAGAATGGTGTGCAGTATGTATACGTCATGGCTCACGCGGAACTTGCGCCCAAACTCGTCTGGCAAGCCCGCCAGTGGGTGATGTTCTGCGCGAAGACCATTGAGGCTCAGGCTCCGTACTTCTGGCGAAGCGTTCAGTCAGTGGTTAAGGCAAAACTCCCCGAGTCGGCGACGTTCGGCCTTTCCAGCCCTACGGAGTTCACTGTTCACAAGCCAACTTATCCCGCCGCCAACTTGGCAGTCCGTCTAGACCTCGACGCCAGATTCATTGTCTGTGCAGTAGAGAAAAAACTAGGTCCAGAGGTTGATTTCACCCACTCTGAATTCATGGCGAGGTTTTTCCTTGACGATGTTGGCGAGCTTTACGTCAGACGAGGAGACCAGATATTTAACCCTGACTCGTTTGCGCAATCCCTCGTAGATATCCTTT
>Ga0181518_10005233_pt1 | contig 11298 bp, 10 predicted proteins | sample PEATcosm2014_Bin_28_FD_119751 | JGI IMG/M metagenome (GOLD analysis project Ga0181518, IMG submission 119751) | Peatland microbial communities from MTU Mesocosm Facility, Houghton, MI, USA - PEATcosm2014_Bin01_60_metaG | ecosystem: Environmental > Terrestrial > Soil > Wetlands > Peat | place... | reverse complement strand
GCAGAATGATCCGCCGGCCCGGCGCGATCCAATAGGTGATTCTCGTCGGTCGGCCCGCCAGATAAAAGCGCAGCTCCCTGAGCTTGCCGTCAAGCTGTCGAGTATGGGGCTCGTCCAGTAGAGGTCCGAACTCGGCGAGGCGGCCGATGTGGAACCGCACACGCTCGGCATCGGTGTCCTCCAAGGAGAGGTACCAGTCGCGGATCTCGGGTTCGAGCTCAACGACCCCCCATATAGCGTCCATGCTATACCGTCTGGTCTCGCCGGCGACTAAGAGCGGAAGTGTCGCTCGAGCTCATTCGCGTAGGTGATCCCGAGGCTGGGGCCATTATCGGCGATCCAGTGCTTGATACTCGTGGTCCCGGTCGTCGTCCCGGCAGAGTCCGCAAGGTTGTCGGCCATTGCTCGATACTCGTCCCATGTAAGTAGGACATCACGCAGCGCGACGTTAAGGAACGTGGCAGCCACAGGGAGCAGGATGCCTGGCGCTTGGATCACCTTGGCGCGGCTCCCGACTGCGGCTCGGATGGTTTCGACGAGCTCAAGAAAGGTCGGACGATCGGGTCCGACTGCGTCAACAACACTGTCCTCCCGGCATGCCCCGGCGGTCATGGCGAGGTTCGCGAGATCGTCGACATGGATCGCCCGGACGCGGTAGTCGCCACGTCCACCCACGGCGAAAACCGGGAAGTGTCTAAGAAGCCAGGCAATGTTGTTGATGAGCACGCCGTCGGCGCCGAACAAGATGGCCGGCCGCAGCACTGTATAGGGAAGGCCGGTTTCGGCGAGGGCACGTTCTACCAGAGCCTTGCCACGAAAATAGGGGTACGGCGAGTCGATGCTCGGGTTCGTAATGCTGACGTGGACGATCCGCTGCACGCCTGCTCGTCGCGCCGCGTTGAACAAGGCTCTGGAGTTCTCGACGGCCACGTTGTGGTCGATCCGACCGCGCGCAAACCGCACCCAGTAAGTGTTGTAGAGCGTCGTAGCCCCGCGCAGGCTCTCGGTCAATCCCGGCAGGTCTTCGAAGTCGAGCGCACGGGGCTCGATCGTGGAGCCCGCCTCGGCACGGCCAGGATGACCGGTGAGTGTCCGAACGTGACGGTCTCGTTCTTGAAGCTCTCTGGCGATCGCCCTTCCTGAGTAACCGAAAGCGCCTGTGACGACATCGAGGCCAGTGTCGTCCCGGTTCTCGAGCACTGCCCTCTTCTCTGAGCGAGGCGCGGTCATTGCGTTCCTTCCTTATCTGTCGTCTTCGCTGGGACGCAGATCACGTCAAGAACCGGGGCCAAGCGGGCCAGCTGCTCGAACAGCAACGTGGCCCCGGTTCGATCTCCGTCGAGATGACTCAGCATCTCGAGCCCGAGATAAAGGGCGACTGCCGCATGCGACACCGCGCCGATCGGTAGGAGCGACACCAAGCCAGAAGTTGAGAACCCTGACTCGATGGCTAGAGAGGCGAAGTCCTTCCACGGTGCTATCCGCTTCGCGACCTCGGCGCCAAGCTCGGGCGCGGACGAGGACCCTGCGATCATCTCGGCGAGGACAGCGATATCACCGCTATCGATGTCCTCTCGGAAAACCTTCGTCGCAAGCGCGATCAGCGATGCTGGGTCCGTCACCTCGGCAAGTTCCGTCGTGTATCGCCTGAGCCGGCGAGCGCTGACCTCGTCGAGGGCCGCGAGGAGCAACGCTGCCACGGTGCCGAAGTGATAGAAGACGAGCGCTTGATTGACCCCGGCCTCGGTCGCTATCGCCCGCGCGCTCGCCCCATTGAATCCTCGGCTCTTGAGCACTTCGACAGCTGCTTCTATGAGGGCCTGCCGAGTGTTGTGCCTTGCCGAAGTGGACGCTCTTGGTCGGCTCGGGACTCCTGAGCGGGCCATCAGGTGGACCGTTCTTGAGCGTAGAATTTGAGCATATGCTCAACACTAGGACCCGATGCCGCTTCTCGCAAGATGAGACCCCGTTCTTGGTCGGCATCCCGGCGCCGTCGCGGTCAGTCGCGAGGTTGATGACCAGTTCGCACAGGGCTCGAAGTGCTCAACTCGAACGCGAGGTCGACTGCGCCGGCGGGACGGGAACCGAATGTTGGGTGAAAGTTGGGTGACACGCTCAATGGGTTGGTCCGCCAAGTCAGAAATATCCTCTGAGCTGCGCCTTTAGTGGGCCGCACGGGGCTCGAACCCGGCACCTTGGGATTAAAAGTCCCCTGCTCTACCCGATGAGCTAGCGGCCCTTCCGGCATTGACTTGGGTATTGCCGCGATCGTGTCCTGGAACTGCGCAGACCATCCTTGCATGCGAGAAACGAAGAGACAGAACCGCCGGCACCCGCCGGTCCGGCGTCGTCACTGAAACATGAGGCCCGGAAAGCCAGTCGACCTTGGGCGCCCGTAACACCTTTGCAACAAGACCCTGGACACGCCCCAGTGGCCGTGCGACACTATTACGAATTCATTACACCAGGAACATGTCGAGATCCCCCCATATCGTGGCCACCCGGCTTCCGGGTGGCCACGGAGGGTTTTCGTCCTATCCTTCAGCCGGCTGTGAGGTCCCCGAGATCATCAGCGGTGGCCTGGCATGTCGCGCAGAGCCCGATCACCGCAAAATGTCGTGGGTCGATGGCGAAGCCGAAGTCGGCGATGGCCCGTCGCCGGAGGTCGGCGAAGAACCCTTCCGCAATCTCGAGCTGGATTTCACACTTTCGACAGACCAGGTGGCCATGCGCCGCGGTCGCGAGGTGATAAGTCGCAGGCCCGTGACCGAGATGGGAGTGCACCACAACGCCAAGGCGCTCGAGCTCCTCGAGGTTCCGGTAAACGGTCGAGATCGAGATGTCGGGTGCCCGAGCCTGGATCTCGGCAGCGAGCTCCTCCGCGGTTCGATGCCCCGACGCCTCGAACAGGCAACGGACGAGAAGGCGCCGCGGCGTGGTCACGCGATCTCCGGCCGAGCGGAGACGGGAAAGAACCTCCTCTTCCTCGTCTCCCGACGGGCTCGAGACGAATCCGGCTGATTTCACTTCAGCCGCGGACGGCGCGGCGCCTCCTGGCGGGCTGTCCGCAAGACGCTGCTCAGGTCCAACCCTCCTGCTCGGCGTCGAACAGACCGGTGCGTCTCCTGCCCGGACGGGCCGCCTCCGGGACCTCTGCCTCGGGCACCTCAGTGTCGAACAGACCGTCCGATCGACGCGCCGGCGGCGAAAGCTGCTCTGCGGTCGGTTGCATCTGGGCCCGGGTTCTCGGGTCGCCGACCTCGGTCACGTCATCTCTCTCGTACTCGGGTGAGAGGTCTCCGCCGGACGAAACACCGTGCCTGCCCAAAGCGCGATCGGGTCGCAGGCGTGTGCCGTCTTCGGGCGGAAGCATCGGGCTGCCGTCGGTCGCCGCGGGGGACGCCGCCGCTACGGCCACACCCGGCGCTGGGCGTCCGAGAGGACTGCGAGCCATCTCCTCGACGACCGCCTGGACAGTGGTCTGCAGCCGAGCCAGCTCGGCGATGGCGTCCTGGCGCTGGTCGTAGAGGTAAGTGATCTGTGAAACGGCGCGCTCACGGTCCTGCTCGATGCGCTGCAGATAGGCGTGACGGCGGCGCTCGGTCTCGTCCCGGATCGCGAGGGCACGTCTCGTGGCCTGGTCGACAACGTCAGCGGCCTCGCGACTCGCCACCTCGCGCAGCTCGCTCACCTCTTCAGCGACGGTCTCGCGAAGCTCGTTCACTTCGCGTTCTGCCTCCTGACGCAGCGTGTAGGCCCCCTCCCACGCCTCTTGGAGGATGCGCTGGACGCGTTCACCGAGAGTGTCCAGCGAAGGCGGCTGAGCGGTGCGGGTCTCACTCTCGTAGACGGCGACGCGGCGGTGCAGCTCCCGGAGCTGCCCAACCGCTGCTGCGAGGCGGCGCTCCGAGTCCGAGGCGCGTCTGAGCGCGTCGTCGAGCCGCCGCTGCTGGTCGGCCACGTACCGGTCGACCTGCTCCGGGTCGTATCCGCGCCGGTAGACATTGAAGATCGGCGTGGCCAACTGCTGCTCTGCGACTGCCTCGTTCTCGTCCATAGTGCCCTCCACACTCCCTATGCGGATGCTACCGAGCCCCCGTCCCGAAGACGGGGATCCCCGGCTGCCAAACACTGGCGCGAACAGCGAACACGGCGGCTTCTCGACGCCGACCTCCATACAGGGCAGACTGAGGCCGACAACCGGACAACTTCCGGAAAGCCACGCGAAGACAAGGGGGTTTCTCAATGAAAGCCGACGTGAAGGGATCCACGCTCCCGGTGCTCGAGCTGATACTCGAGCCTGGCGAAGCTGTCGTTTCCACCCACGGCGACCTCGCCTGGATGTCCGCCAACATGCAGCTCAGCCAGTCCACGAATACCGGTGGCGGCGGCGGCCTCATGGCGGGACTGAAGCGGGTCGCCAGCGGGACCGGGATCTTCCTCACCCGCTACGAGCCGACAGGCGGGCCGGGAATGTTGGTCCTCGCCGCGAAGCTTCCAGGACGGATATTTTCCGTCGAGATCGCGCCCGGATCTGAGCACATCGTCCACCGGCACGGATGGCTGTGCGGCACACCGGGCGTCTCGCCCACAGTCGCGCTTCAACAGACCTTCGGCGGTGCCATCTTCGGCGGTGAGGGCTTCATCCTGCAGCGCCTAGAGGGCCAAGGAACCGCCTGGCTCGAGCTCTCCGGGGAGATCTCGACCTACGAGCTCGCTGCGGGGCAAAGCCTCTGCGTGCATCCCGGTCACGTCGGAGCGTTCCAGGCGACCGTGAGCTTCCAGACCACGCGCCTTCCCGGGATCGCAAACCGCATGTTCGGCAAGGACGGGCATCACGTCGTAGTTCTCACGGGACCGGGCACCGTCTGGCTCCAGAGCATGCCGCTCCCGATCCTTGCTCACGCGCTCCAGCCTTACCTGGGCGAGAGCCATGAGAGCGCGGCAGGCGCCGGCGTGGCCGGCGGAATGCTCGGAGGCATGATCGGCCGGAAGCTCTGACGCACACCGTGACGCTCACCGACGGTTCGCTCACCGACCTCGTCGAGGCGCAGGTCCTCGAACGGGTGCTGCACGAAGCGCTCCGCCGAGGAGGCGACTTCGCGGAGATATTCGCCGAGGACCGATCGAGCTCTTCGATCTTCCTCGACGACCGAAAAGTGGAGGAGCTGTCGAGCGGGCGCGACCGGGGCGCCGGGATCAGGGTCATCGTCGGTGAGACAACGGGATTCGCCCATACCGCCGACTTGTCGGAGAAGGGCCTGTTGTCCGCGGCCGAGGCGGCAGCGGCTGTCGCTCGGGAAGGTGGCGGCGGCGTCCGCAAGACCGCGCTGTTGAGGCAAGCCTCGGAACATCAACAGGTGAGGACGCTGCCGAGCACGGTGCCTAAGTCGGCGAAGGTCGACCTGCTGCTCCGCGCCGACGATGCTTCCCGCTCGGCGGGAGGAGCCATCGTTCAGGTGAGTGCCGGCTACGGCGACAGCCGGCGTCGCATCCTCGTCGCGAACTCGGACGGACTGCTGACAGATGACGACCGCGTCCGGACCCGGTTGTTCGTGACTTGTGTCGCGTCCGGTGACGGCGGTCTGCAGACAGGCTTTCACAGCCTCGCCTACACCCTCGGTTATGAGGTGTTCGACGAGCACCCTGTCGAGGAGGTCGCGGCAGAGGCGGCCCGGAGGGCCATCACCAAGCTCCAGGCGCGCCCGGCCCCATCGGGTGTCCTGCCCGTGGTCCTGAAGAGCGGAAGCGGTGGGATCCTCTTTCACGAGGCGTGCGGGCACGGCCTCGAGGCCGACCACATCTTGAAGGACAGCTCCGCGTACACAGGCCGCATCGGTCAGGTGGTCGCCAGCCCGGGCGTCACGCTCGTCGACGACGGCACGCTCGGCCCGAACTGGGGAAGCCTCGTGATCGACGACGAAGGCCGGCCCACCCAACGCAACGTGCTGATCCGGGACGGAGTTCTGACCGACTACATGTGGGACTACCTCCGTGCACGCAAGGAGGGACGGACCTCGTCGGGCAACGGGCGGCGCCAGAGCTACCAGGACCTGCCCATGGTCAGGATGACCAACACATTCCTCCTCGCCGGCGACGAGGACCCGGATGAGATCGTGTCCCAGACACCGAACGGGGTTTACGTCGCCCAGCTCGGTGGGGGGCAGGTCAACACCGCGACCGGAGACTTCGTCTTCGGGATGACCGAGGCCTATCTGATCGAGAACGGGCAGATCACAGAGCCCCTACGCAACGCGAACCTGATCGGCAACGGCCCCGACGTGCTCTCCAAGATCGACGCCATCGGAAACGACTTCGACATGTCGCCTGGAACCTGCGGCAAGGACGGCCAGAGCGTCTCCGTCGGCTGTGGACAGCCGACGCTTCGCGTAGCGGGCATCACGATCGGCGGTACCGCAAGTGCCTGATCTCCTCAACTTGGCACGAAGGGTCCTCGAGCAAGCTACGGCTGACGAAGAGGTCGAGGTCTATGTCTCCCACGGCAGGGAGACATCGGTCCGGGTCTTCGAGGGCGCCATCGAGCAGCTCGAGACCGCGGAGTCGGCCGGCGTGGGAGTGCGGGTGATTTCGGCAGGAAGACAAGGTTTCTCCTATGTCGGGGCGCTCGACGAGCCGGCCGCGAAAGAAGCGCTCATCGAGGCGCGCGACAACGCCAGGTTCGCCACGGTCGACGAGCATGCCGGGCTCGCTTCGCCCGACGGCGTGGAACCGCCTGTGCTCGACCTCTGGCGGGAGGAGCTGGTCTCGTTCCCGACCGATGACAGGGTTGCGCTTGCCCTCGAGCTCGAGCGCCGTGTTCGCTCCGGAGATTCCCGCATCCGCCAAGTCGTCTCCTCGGACTACGTCGACGGTTTCGGTGAGACGGCGATCGCGACCTCACGCGGGATCGAGGTGACGGATCGGCAGACCGGCTGCTACCTCTTCGTGCACGCAGTCGCCGGTGACGGCGACGACACCCAGACTGGGTTCGGCTACTCGGTTGGTCGCGCCCCGGGCGAGCTCGACCTCGAGGCCGCCGCGGTCGACGCCGTCGACCGCGCGACCCGACTGCTCGGGGCGAGGAAGGCCAGGAGCGCGAAGCTGACCGCCGTCCTCGACCGCCGGGTGACGGCCACGCTGCTCGGGATCCTCTCGGGCACGCTGTCGGGTGAGGAAGTCGTAAAGGGTCGCTCCCTTTTCGCCGGGCGTATCGGCGAACAGGTCGGCGTCGGCGAGCTGACTCTGATCGATGACCCGACGAACCCGCTCGCCTACGGCGCCTCTCAGCACGACGCGGAGGGACTCGCCTGCCGGTGCAACTCGCTGATCGCGGGTGGCGAGCTGAAGAGTTTCCTCTACGACACTTACGCGGGGCGCCTCGCCGGCACCACCTCAACCGGCTCGGCTGTTCGAGGTGGGTTCCGGACGACTCCAAGTGTCGGCGCGCAGGCTCTGTCGCTCCAGCCCGGAAAACTTGACCAGCCAGAGATCATCGCCGCGATCGGCGAAGGTTTCCTCGTCCAGTCGATAACCGGTGTCCACTCTGGGGTCAATCCCGTGAGCGGGGACTTCTCAGTCGGCGCCGAGGGCCTGATGATCCGCGGCGGCCAGCTGGCAGAACCAGTCCGCGAGGTGACGATCGCCTCGACGATTCAACGAATGCTGCAGCACGTAGTGGCCGTCGGGTCCGATGTCGAATGGTTGCCCGGCGCTGCCACCGGAGTGACGCTCGCCATCGACGAGATCGCGATGAGCGGGTCTTGAGCTGGGCCGGCAACGATCCAGTCGTTCAGGAAGCCGCTTCGGCTCTCGAGGAACGCGCGCTCGACGACGACGCCGCTGATGTCGAAGCCGCAGGCGTGGCCGGTGCGGCGGGCTTTGAAGGCGCGGCACCGTCCGCGGCTGCCGGCTTGCTCGGCTCGGTGCTCGATGGGATGGCGGTGACCTCTGACCCGGTGCTCGAGGTGGCAGCGGCCGGCTTGAGAGCGGAACGCCCGGCGCGGCTGTCGTTCTTGTAGAAACCACTCCCCTTGAACACGATCCCGATGTTCCCGAACACCTTTTTCAGGTCACCACCGCAGTTGGGGCATTCGGCAAGGGCGTCGTCCTTGAACGACTGCACGACCTCGAGGTGCTCTCCACATGACTTGCACGCGTACTCGTAGGTCGGCATGGATCCCTTCTGTCCTCCGCCTCCGCCAACCTCACCGTCCCGCCGACGGACTGGCGTTGGCACTCTCGCTTTCTGAGTGCCAAGTATATCGTGGCTCCACGGCTGGAACCCCCGGGGAGGAGCATCATGGACCGAGACACTGTTGAGGAACTGGTCGCCCTCGAAGATGTTCAGCGGGTCGTGCTCGATTCGTGCCCGCCACTCGGCCCGATTGAGATCGGGCTCAGTGATGCGCTCGGCTTCGTCCTCGCCGAGGACGTGCATGCTCCGGGGGATCTTCCTCCCTTCGCCAACACGGCGATGGACGGCTACGCACTGCGTGCGGACGACACGCGCACTGCGCCCGTAGAGCTATCGGTCATCGGAGTCCTCCCGGCCGGGACCGCGCCCACTCAGGCCGTCGGACCTGGGACGGCGGTCCAGATCATGACGGGCGCTCCGATGCCCCCCGGCGCCGACGGGATCGCCATCGTCGAGCGGACCGAGCCGGGTTCGTCGGATGGCAGGATCCGAGTCCTCGACCAAGTCTCCCCGGGCGCCTACGTCCGCTCAGCCGGGAGTGACCTGCGCCGCGGTGACTTGGCCGTCGCTGCCGGCACGGTCATCGGCCCTGCCCATGTCGGCTTGCTGGCAAGCGTTGACGCTACCCGGGTCACAGTCCACGCACGGCCGAGCGTCGGAGTCCTCTCGACCGGAGATGAGCTCGTGGGCGGCACCGTGCCGCTCGAGTTGGGGCAGATCCGGGACTCCAACCGGCAGGGCCTCCTGGCGGCGTTGCAGCGGGACGGCTTCGTCGGCGTCGACCTCGGTGTTCGCCGCGACGACGAGGCGGCGATCTCGGCAGGCATTCGGGAGGGGGTCGATCACTGCGATGCACTGCTCACCTCCGGTGGGGTCAGCATGGGCGAGTTCGACTTCGTGAAGGTCGCCCTGGAGACCTTGGTGGCCGAGCTCGGAGGGCGAGCCCATCAGTTCAAGGTCGCGATCAAGCCCGCGAAGCCGTTGTCGTTCGCCGTCGTCGCCGCGCCAGGCGGGCGCTTGGTCCCGGTCTTCGGCCTACCGGGCAACCCCGTCTCCTCGATGGTCAGCTATCAGGTCGTGGCTCTGCCGGTGCTCAGAAAGCTCGCGGGTCACCGCTCGCCGCTCCCCCGCCGGATCCCGGCCGTCGCGGCCGATGACTTCGAGCGGCGCCCAGACGGGAAGCTGCATCTGGTGCGTGTCGTCGCCGCTATGGGCGCAGACGGCCGCATCATCGTCCGTTCAGCCGGTGAACAGGGCTCTCACCAGCTTGCAGCCCTGGCAGCCGCCAACGCTCTGGCGCTGGTCCCCAACGGCACCGGTGTCAGCACGGGAAGCGAAGTCCAGATCCTGCTCACCGGCCCGCTCGAGTGAGAGCAGGAGCTGAGCGATCAGTTGCCGCGCCTGGTGTCGGGCCTCCGACTCTGCTTGAGAACGGCCACGATTAGGGCGCCGGTGCTGCTCAGGGCATAGACTGCTCGCCAATGCCGAACCGAGGTTTGACCCATGTCGACCCGCTTGGCCGGGCTCGAATGGTAGATGTCACTCCGAAGGAGCCGACTCACCGCCGGGCCATCGCCCGCTGCAAGGTCCGGATGCTCCCCGAGACGACAGTGAAAATAGCGAGCAATGCGATCAACAAGGGCGACGTCCTCGGCGCGGCACGTATCGCTGGGATTCAGGCGGCGAAACGCACCGCCGAGCTCATCCCGCTCTGCCATCCGTTGCTCGTCGGCTCGATTGCCTTGAATTTCACGATCGGAGACGACTTCGTAGAGGTCGAGACACAGGTCGAGGCCGTCGACAGGACAGGCGTCGAGATGGAAGCTCTGACTGCTTGTGCGGTCGCAGCGCTCACGATCTATGACATGTGCAAATCCGCAGACCGCAGCATGATGGTCGACGAGCTCTGTCTTTGGGAGAAGACCGGGGGCCGCTCAGGCGTCTGGCGCCGGGAGAGCGCGCCCGCACAAAGCAACATCCACCATTCAGCCGAGAACCTTGATTAGCGTTTCCGACAATGTAAGGACGGTCCTAGGAGCGTGAGCCTGGTGGTCATAGCTGTGCTGGCAGTCATCTGGGTGATCGCTCTGACGCCGATGATGCTACGCAAGCTCTCCGAGCGCCGTTTCTCGAACTCCGTCGACTCCTTCCACCGTCAGCTTCGGGGCATGCGACGCGCGTACCCGCGACTGGCGGCAAGCGCTGCCGACCCGGAGGTGGCGCTCAGCATGGCCCCGATGGCAGACGCTGGTGCTCGGGCGCCAGCTGTGACGCCCTCCAGGACGCAGCGTTCTGACCTCTTCGAGCGACCCGCGCGGCGGACCGCTCCGCAGTCGGCACGCCGTCGCCGTGTCCTGCTGGTCCTTGTCGCGACGATGCTCGGGTTCTTCCTGCTCGGCATGATCCCCGCTTTGAATGTTCTGTGGGACCTGTCGCTATTGGCGTTCGCCGCCACAGCCGGCTACTTGGCCCTGCTCATCCACATCCACCGGTGCGCGGTGGAACGCGACGCCAAGATCATCGACATCCAGGAACGCCTCGAGAGCCAGAAACTCGATGTGCCCGTGAGCACGATCATCCCCGCCCGCCGGAACGATCCGGAAGAGATCGACTGGTCCGACGACGAACTGCTCGGCCCGAGCTTCGGGCTCGACTACGACGAGATCGTGGCCGGCGGTCGCTGACCGGCTGGCCTCAACAAAGTCGTAGGGTCACGCATTGGCCCGTCTGCGAGTGTTTGGCCCGGCTCCGCTAACCTGAGTCGTCGGCCGGACGTGGCCGGGGCGCACCAAAGGAGCTTCTCCGATGGTCCGTCACCGGTTGCCCCGGGGGTGTAGCTCAGCTGGTAGAGCGCCACGTTCGCAACGTGGAAGTCGGCGGTTCGAGTCCGCTCACCTCCACCGGTATTCTCCCTGGTCAAAGGCTATCTTCGTCACCTGCTGTATCTCGCTGCTCTCCGTCCATCGCGCGTTCATCGCGCGAGCCTGGCATGAATCGGCCGCTAAGACGATCCGCTGCGGCCTGGTCAGCCTCAGGCACAGCCTGAGCGTAAAGAGCCAAGGTCAGTCGCGAATCGGAGTGGCCCATGCGAACCTGCGTTGTCT
>Ga0181518_10005232_pt1 | contig 11298 bp, 11 predicted proteins | sample PEATcosm2014_Bin_28_FD_119751 | JGI IMG/M metagenome (GOLD analysis project Ga0181518, IMG submission 119751) | Peatland microbial communities from MTU Mesocosm Facility, Houghton, MI, USA - PEATcosm2014_Bin01_60_metaG | ecosystem: Environmental > Terrestrial > Soil > Wetlands > Peat | place... | reverse complement strand
GACTTCGAGCGCTATGCACCAACCGTCGCCGCCTTCGTCCGCCTGGCCATGATCCGCATCATGCTCAGGCGACTTGCCGTAAATCCCTTGTCATGAATCCAAACTTCCCGGATGGGCTCTTAGGGAAGCCATATTGGGAAGCGGTACGGGAAGCAAAAAGTGACTGACCGTGAATCTCATCGATCCTGAAACCTGGAAGCCGGTTGCCGCGCTCGTCGAGGATTGGAGAGTGATCCTTGTCGGCATAGCGGCCATCATCAGTGCTGTTGGGGGCGCGTTCAGGTGGGGCCTCAAGCCGTCTCGGTGGACCTTCAGCAGGGTCAAAAATCATCCCAACAAAAGGCCCCAGGATGAGGTCCCGAAGGACGCCCTGCGCTTTGTTCAAAATGAGCAACAATCGTTCTGGGGTCCTACGCAGCACGGAAAAGAGGTCGGCACACAAATACATGGTCATTGGCACGTGACCAACATAGTGAAGGACTGGAATTTTGTTTTGCTACACGCGAGACTTGCCGGTCACGACCACAAGAATGAAGTCGTCTTTACATCCGGCTTCCGGGATCGACCTTATTCGCAACTGACCCCTGTCATCGGTGGAAAGATGGCGCAAGTCGACGCGAACCTATTCTTTTTTCCTGCGATCACGTCGGGCGAGGAAACATTGGCTGCCGACGTGATTTTTATCGACAACTACGGCCAAGAGCATCGCGTGCCTTCGAGGTTCAGATACATCCGCGGTTAGCAAGCGTAGGGTGGGCAAAGGCGCGCAGCGCCGTGCCCATGTCCATCGTCAAAAGACTGCGAGTCAGCCGTAGGTACGCTTCGCTTTGTCCACTATACGCTCGCTCCGCTCGGAACAACGAGGGATAGCATTTTATTTAAGTCGACCCTAAAATAGCATATATCTCTTGTCCGAACGCAGCTGCTCAGGGAGAGACCGCAGCAGTGAACAACGCAGTTTTTGAGACGTTTGATGAATTTAGGCGTATAGCGGTCGGCTCCCATCGAGTAGACGACAAGGAAATTCGCCTCGCCGGATTGCTATTCATGCGTCCTGAACAGGAGATAACAAAGAATGAGATCTTGCCGAATTTGAAGTATTTCGACCTGAGATCCGGAAAATACATCGATTTCACTTTTCCAGGTTGGATTGAGGTCGACAATCGTGGGAAGAAATGGGCATTTCAAAACAAAGCCTTCATTAGATGCTGTGATGTAATTTCAGCCGAGACAACGTGGAAATACAGCGGCGGTATTGACCTTCTGTTGTTTACCACGCGACGAATTCCGAGGCGTTGGGCCATACACGACGATCTCGACGTGGACTTCAGCGGATCGATGAATATTCCTATCCATCAGCTGGTGCAGAAACACTTGGTTGAAGGAGTGGATGTCCTTTTTGAAAGAATCTTTTCATTCGCAAAAAACTACGAAGGCAGCGATCCTATCCTAGGAATTTCGATCCAAGAGGCGCGCGTTTCCGCGATCCGCGCCTTTGTAGATGCCATTTTGAGTTATCTTTTGCCGAAAGCGGCTTTGGACCGACTTGATTACGCAAAGAATTTCGTTGTCCAAGACATTGCGAGACCCGCTGCGTCTCGTAGGTTACGTATCAAGGGAAAGATCATTAAACTTACCGAGCGAACATATAGAAACACCAAACGTGAGTACGAAGTCATCCGCTAAATTCTTAGCCCGTAGGATGGGTTGATCGGAGCCCGTAGGATGGGTTGAGCGTAGCGAAACCCATTACCTTCAGCCGTCGGCGGATTACGCCGGAGCCTATCATCCGCCCGCGCCCAAATTTGCAGCACTCGTATTCCACGTATTGCTTGAGTTGCCTTGACCCGACGCAGGTTGCGGCGTTAGCCTGCGAACGGTGCTTCGGGGGCGCCGATATGGGGATCATCATGGTTCGATTTGTGCGGCTTCGGTTCGCTGCGGTTGCCATGATTGCGGCGGCCATCATGGCTGCGACGACCTCCGGGTGGGCATTTAGTCAGCAAACGATTTCGCCCGATGCAAACGGCAACTATAACTTCAACTATACGGATCCGAACCATCCGGCCACCACCGGCCAGAGCGCACATCCGTCCGAGTCGAATAGTCAGGGGTTCCACTTCAGCATTGAACATGGCCAGACCGGGCCGTTCGGCGGTTTTCAGAGCGGCAATAACTTTTTTGGCAATAGCGGCAATGACAGGCCCCCGGAGTTGACCCCGCTGGGCAACAACGGGAACTGAATTTCGGCTGTCGCAATTCGCTGGAAGCGGCGCGCGCTCAGCGAGCGTAGGGTGGGCAAAGGCGCGAAGCGCCGTGCCCACGTCAGAGTCAACGAAGACTGCGAGTCAGCCGTGGGCACGCTTCGCTTTGCCCACCCTATGCTCTGGTTGCGCTCTCTTGGCGAGCTGCGCTTTTTTCCTGACGGGTTTCCTTGCCCCGGCGGCACGCTTCGCCGGCCGCAAACCGCCGACGGCGTTCTTGACCTTTCCCCGCGTGAGTTGCCAGCCTTTCCAGTTAATGTCGAAGACAATGCCGTTGGGATCCTTGAATTTGCGTTCGAAACCGTCGTCCTCCGGCTCGCCGAGATCAAAGAAAAACTCTCCGCCCGCCTCTTCAACCTTCTTTTGTTGCGCCGGCAAGTTGTCGCACTGAAAACCGAAATGGTGGATGCCGACAAAGCCTTTCGGCACGCCGGAGCCGACCTCGCTTTTGTACTGCAACAGCGCCAGATTGATTTCGCCGTCACTCATATAGCAGTTCCAGGCGGTCGCGCCTTCGCGAATCGGCGTGCGTTTCAGCCCGAACGCCTTCTCGTAGAAGTCAGCGGTGGCTTTGATATCCTTGACGCAAAGAGCGATGTGACGGATGCGGGCTGCCATGACGGAGATTCCTTAAGCTTGCCTGTCTGGCGTTATTGAGTTTGGCGAGGATCGAGAAGTCAATAGCCCGGAGTAGGATGGGTTGAGCCAACGGATCCGGCCCGAGTGGCCGGCCCGATGACAGGCTCCGCGAAACCCATCACCTTCAACCGTGCTATGCTCGCGCGGTGGCGAACTATCGGCGAAACTTTATCTGCGGCGGCAGCTTTTTTTTCACGGCCAATCTGGCTGAGCGCCGCTTGCGTCTTCTCGTCGATGACATCGTTTCGGCGAGACATGATGGGTCTCGCTGCCGCTCAACCCATCCTACGGGCTGGAGAGAATCCCAACAGGAAGGAACCGTCATGAGCATTTACGAGAAAGGCCCTGTCCGCATCCATTTTGAGGAGAAAGGTTCTGGTTTCCCGTTGCTCATGATTGCCGGTGGCGGGCTGAATTCCACCATCGCAAATCTGTCCGCGCCCTATTCCCCCTTCGAAGCAATGGACGAGTTCAAGGACGAATACCGATGCGTCGGAGCCGACCTTCGCAACGCCAATGGCGGTCAGTCCACCGGGCCTCTCGAGACCGATCGCCCCTGGGATTCTCATACCGACGACCATCTCGGCCTGATGGATCATTTGGGAACCGACAAATTCATGGTGCTGGGATTTTGCATCGGCGGTCCCATGATCTGGAATCTTTTGAAGCGGGCGCCCGACCGCATCATTGCGGCCGTGCTGGCGCAGCCCTCGGGCTCGCGGCCCGAGAAGCGCGACCTATTCTACGACAACAACATGAAGGGCTGGGCGCCTGAGCTTGTGAAGCGACGGCGCGACATCACGATGGAGCAGGCGGAAAAATTCCTGACCAGGATGTATCGCACCAACCCCGACTTCGTATTCACGGTGACGCGCGATTTCGTCCGCAACTGCAGGACGCCGGTGCTGATCCTGCCCGACGACGTCCCATCGCATCCTTATGCGGTCGCGATGGAGGCCGCGATGCTGGCGCCGAACGCAGAGGTGAGCATGTTCCCCTGGAAGGAGCCCAAGGAGCGGATTCCGCTCGCGGTGCGGCAGATCCGGTCCTTCCTCCGCGCACACCGGCCTGCGGCGGGCGATGCGGCCGACAATCGCTCGCGTTTCGGCGAAAGATGATGGGTTTCGCTGCCGCTCAACCCATCCTACGGGCTAAGCTGTCAGCCGTCGTGGGTCGCATAATCGACCGGTTGGCACACCCTCGTTGTTGATCTCGATCTGGAAGATTTCGGACAAGCCCGCCCTTCCAGACGACGTGAGTTGGAGTGCACGGCTGCCCGACACACATTTGAGCCAGCCGAGCTCCAATAGACGATCCAGAATCCGAGCTCCGACGAGTCCCTTGAGGTGATAACGACGCTCGCTCCAGTCGAGACAAGGCTGGCAGAAAATCCGCCGAGTCCGCGGCCTCAGATCAGCGCCGAACGCGGCAAGGAAACGCCCGCCCGAAGACGTGACCTCACCGCCTTCATCGGTGAGTACGATGTGCCCCATGGCCACAAGTCCATCGGTAACAGCGACTCCTACCTGGCCAGCCAGGTGATCGTAGCAACTTCGGGCAAAACGGAGTGCATCGTCGTTAGCCGACCGCGGCTGATGGCGAGGTGGCACCTCTATGGCGGCGACAACCTTCATGGTCTCCAGCATTGTCGCGACCAGCGGCGACGCGATCCGATAATAGCTGAAGCGGCGCTTGCGAGTGACAGTCAAAAGCCGCGCGGCAACCAGCTTGCTCAGGTGGCTGCTCGCCGTCGAGCGAGAGACATTGGCGCAGTAAGCAAGCTCAGTGGCCGTCAGCCACTGGCCGCCCATAAGGGCGTTCAGCATCGTCGCTCGCGCAGTGTCACCCACGAGAGCGGCCACTTCCACCAGATTTGCCGCCGCGACCATCCTTAACCCTATCGCCGATACCGCAAGCATATCAATCGAAGACGGTTCGGCATGGGTCGAACCGTTCGCGCGAGACAATTGCGAACCCCGCGGCCAAGAATGCGTCATGTTGATCCGCACCCTTTATGCCGAGCCGGCAAGTGTCATTGCTGCCGTGTTTTGCAGCTTGATCGTCGCCGGCCTCCTGAAGGGGATAATCGGGGTCGGCATGCCAATCGTCGCGCTGCCGCTGCTGTCGCCGTTCATTGACGTCAAATCAGCGGTCATGCTGCTGAGCATGCCTTTGATCTTCAGCAACGTGCCGCAGGCGGTGGAGGGCGGAAAGACCGGACAATGCCTCATGCAATTAATACCGGTGATTCTCGGCATGATTCCCGGTCTCTTCCTTGGAGTTCGCGTCCTGTTGGCGCTCGATGCGAACGTTGCAGAGATTATCGCAGGCCTAGTGGTTATCGGTGTCGGCGGCATCACGCTGCTCGCGCCGAAGCTGCAGCTTCAGTCTCGCTTGGTTTTACCAGCAGGCATCACATTCGGATTTTTCGGCGGGATTCTGGGAGCCATCGCAGCGATGCCGGGACCGCTTGTTTTCATATTCCTGCTTGCAAAGGGACTGCGCGGAAAGGCGTTCACAAAGGAAGCGTCGCTGTATCTCGTCGTTTCCGCCGCCTTGCTGGCAATCCTTCTGACCGCCAGCCGCCAGTTCAATTGGCTTGACGTTGCAGTCTCGACGGCTGCGATGTTGCCAGTCGTGCTCGGCATGTACGTCGGACGACATATGCGCGATAAAATTGCACCTGAGACATTCGAGAAGCTGGTGTTGATCGCGGTCATTGCCGCGGGCGCCGAGTTGCTGCGACATGGTTTCTTCAGTTGACGGCCGCGCGATCAAACCACCCCGAGATGCCGTATCGGCCGCCCGGGCGCGATCGTCTCGGCGGCGGCGATGATGGCGTGGGCGTCGATGCCGTAGTGGCGGTAGAGGTCCTCGATCGAGCCGGTCTGGCCGAAATGTTCGACGCCGAGCGGCCGCACCCGATGGCCATGAACGGCGCCGAGCCACGCCAAGGTCGCAGGATGACCGTCGAGCACGCTGACGATGCCGCAATGCCGCGGCAAGCCGGCGAACAGGCGCTCGATATGGGAGCGGGCGTGAACCAGGCCGCGCTCGCGCGCCCGACATGCCGCCGTCCAGCCGGCGTTGAGGCGGTCCGCCGACGTGATGGCCAAGAGCCCGACGTCGCGGCGGTCCTCCGCCATCAGGCCGACGGCCTGGATCGCCTCCGGCGCGACCGCACCGGCATAGGCGACGACGACCTGGCAGTTCGGGCCGGGCTCGCGCAGCCAATAGGCGCCGTCGACGATCGCCTGGCGCAGCGCGGGCGTCATCGTGCGCTCGACCTGCTCGATCGGACGCGTGGATAAACGCAGATAGATCGAGCCACCGGTCTCGTCGCGCAGCCAGGTGCGTTCGGAAGGTTCGCCCTCGGCATCCTTTTGCGCGTCGCGCTGAATGTAATCGAACGAGAAGGCGAGGATGGCGGCGAGCTCGTCGACGAAGGCCGGCTCGAACGCGGCAAGACCGTCTTGAGCGATGCCGATCAGCGGCTCGGCGATCGACTGGTGCGCGCCGCCTTCCGGCGCCAGCGTGATGCCCGACGGGGTCGCCACCAGGATAAAGCGGGCGTCCTGATAGCAGGCATAGTTGAGCGCATCGAGGCCGCGGGCGATGAACGGGTCATAGAGCGTTCCGATCGGAATGAGCCGCTCGCCGTTGATGGCGTGGGACAGACCGAGCGCGGACAGCGCGATGAACAAATTCATCTCGGCAATGCCGAGCTCGATATGCTGGCCGGTCGGCGAGAATTCCCAGCTGAAGGTCGATGGAATGCGTTCGCTCTTGAACGTGTCGGCCAAAGCCTCGCGCGCGAACAGGCCACGGCGATTGACCCATGAGCCGAGGCTTGTCGACACCGTCACGTCGGGCGACGTGGTGACGATGCGCGCGGCGAGCGGCGTGTCGTCGCGCGCAATCTCATGGAGCAGCGCGCCGAAGCCGGTTTGCGTCGATGTTTTCGGTTGGAACGGCACCGGCAGATCGGCCGGCACCGCGATACGTGCCGCCTGCAGGCGGCGTTCGCCGCCGCTGGCAAACGGCACCCTATTCAAGAACGCCTGAATGTTTTCCGCCGGCTGGCGCAAGCCCTCGAACGGATCCCATTCATGGCCGGGCCGGATATTCATCAAGCGCTGAAATGTTTCCGTCTGCGCCGGCGTCATTAGGCCGGCGTGATTGTCCTTATGCCCGGCGAACGGCAGGCCGTAGCCCTTGATCGTATAGGCGATGAAACAGACCGGCCGGTCGTGATCGACGGCGTCGAACGCCTCGATGATCGACGCCAGATCGTGGCCGCCGAGATTGTTCATCAGCCGCGCCAGCTCGTCGTCGCTGCGCCGCTCGATGAGCCGCGTCACCGGCCCTTGGTCGCCGATCTCGTCATTGAGACGCTTGCGCCACGCCGCGCCGCCCTGGAACACCAGCGCGGAGTAGAGCTGGTTCGGACAGCTATCGATCCACCCGCGCAATACGTCGCCGCCCGGCTCGGCAAAGGCGGCTTGCTGGAGCTTGCCGTATTTCAGAACCACCACGTCCCAGCCGAAATTGCGGAACAGGTTCTCGTAACGCTCCCACAGCCCTTCGCGCACCACGGCGTCGAGGCTCTGGCGGTTGTAATCGACGATCCACCAGCAATTGCGCAGGCCCTGTTTCCAGCCTTCGAGGATGGCTTCGAAAATATTGCCCTCGTCGAGCTCGGCATCGCCAATGAGCGCGATCATTCGGCCTTCGGGCCGCGGCTTTCCATCAACTATTTGGCCCCAGCCGTGGGCACGCACGTAATCCTGAGCCAGCGACGAGAACAGCGTCTGCGCCACGCCCAAACCCACCGAGCCGGTGGAGAAATCGACGTCGTCGGTATCCTTGGTGCGCGAGGGATAGGATTGCGCGCCCTTATAGCCGCGAAAATCTTCGAGTTTTGCCCGGGTCTGGCGGCCGAGCAGATACTGGATGGCGTGAAAATTCGGCGCCGCGTGCGGCTTGACCGCGACGCGATCCTGCGGCCGCAAGTTGTGAAAGTAGAGCGCGGTCATGATGGTGGCGAGCGACGCCGACGATGCCTGATGCCCGCCGACCTTCAGGCCGTCGCTATTCTCGCGCAGATGGTTGGCGTGGTGGATGGTCCAGGTCGCCAGCCACAGCACCTTGCGCTCGAGCTCGGCAAGAATCGCTAGGTCTTTTATCGGCAGATCGCGCGCCAGCGAGGACGATGCCATGTCGACTTGCTCACTCCAGTTCGACGGTGTCGAATTCCGCCGGCAGGATGATCTCGAGCAATTCGCAATCGTCGGAATAATCCAACACCGTGTGCTTGATCTTCGGCGGCTGCAGCCAGCACGAGCCTTCGACCATGGTCACCTCGCCGGCGCCGTCATATTCGCCTTTGATCCAGCCCTTGAGCACGTAGATCATCTGAAATTCGACGTCGTGGTAATGCCGCTTCGACACCACGGCCGGATCGCAGGGCGGGATCATCTTGATGACATGGGCCTGCGCCAGGCCGTTGGTCGCCGCCGCCATGCCGAGGTCGCGGTATTTGGCGTAAGAGCGCAATCCGCCTTCGAAAGCGTTCGGATTGAGGTGGCTCGCCACGAAGGTCTGCTTGCGCGGCGCGGCCTTCGCTTTGTGTTTGGGCTTGGCCTTTGCGGCAGCAACGCGACGGCGCGCCGACAATTTGCTCGATGATCGCGAAGTCTTCCGCGCAGCCCGTCCAGCGGGCGCCGCTCGTTTCGCCTTGCGCAGTTTCGTGGCCATGGGCTGTCCTTTCGCCTGAAGAAGCCGGCGAAGGTTATCACACCGGCTTGGGCCTTCGCAGCAACGATCCCCAGGCCAACAGCAGCGCCGCGACGAGTATGACCGGGAACACCACCTCGTTCACGGTGGTCCAGCCATAGCGCGACAACAGCGCGCCGGACGAGAACGACGCGATCGCCATCGCGCCGAACACCAGAAAGTCGTTGAACGCCTGCACTTTATTGCGCTCGTGCGGATCGTGGCACTCGGTGATCAGCGTGGTGGCGCTGATGAAGGCAAAATTCCAGCCGACGCCGAGCAGCGCCAGCCCGGCCCAGAAATTCCACAGTCCAAGGCCTGAGAGACTGATGGTGGCGGCGACTAGGATCAATGTCAGTCCGATCGCCATCATGGCGCGCACGCCGAAGCGGGCGATCAAGGAGCCGGTGATGAAACTCGGCGCATACATGCCGATGACGTGCCACTGAATGCCCAGCGCTGCCTCGCCGACGGTGTGATTGCACATGACCATGGCCAGCGGCGCCGACGTCATCTCCATGTTCATCATCGAATAGCTGGCCAGGCCGCAGACAACCGCGATCATGAATTTCGGCTGGATCACGATTTCGCTGAGCGGCCGCCCGTCGATCAGTGAATGCGACACCGGCGGCCGGGGAATTTTGAGCTGCGCCAGCACGATCGCGGCAAGCACCGCGCAAGCCGACTGCGCCAGGAACGTGCCCGCGAACAGATAAGGCGACCACGCATCCTTGGTGAAGATGACGAGTTGCGAGCCGATCACGGCGGCGAAAATGCCGCCGGCCAGCACCCAGGCGACGGCCTTGGGCCGGAACTGCGGGCTCGCCGTATCGCTGGCGGCGAAGCGATAGGATTGGTGCGCCGCCGCGTAGAGGCCGCCGCACAAAGTACCGACCAGCAAAAGCCAGAACGAGCCGTGCAGCACCGCCGCACACGAGATCAACCCGGACAGCACGCCGAATGCAGAACCGGTCTGCACGGCGAAGCGCCGGCCGTAAGCCTTTGCCAGCATGCCGACAGGGATCGTCCCCATCCACATGCCCGCGACCATGACGCTGATCGGCAAGGTCGCCAGCCCCGGATCGGGCGCCAGCATCGAGCCGATGATGCCGGTGGTCGCCACGATGACGGTGTTGTTGCCGCCGGCGAGCGCCTGCGCCACGCCCAGAATCACGGCATTGCGCGCGGCAAGCCGGTCATCGATGAGGTCGAGTGCGGGTTCGGCGACGACCGCCATGGCAAGCTCCAGGTGGAGCCGGTGGTTGTAGCGGCCACAGGCGGCAGGCGCTACTGCGCAGGATGCAGATCAGCCCGTATCTTGGGCACCCGCGCCGGCGCCGCTCTACCAATGCCCCATCCAGCGATTCCAGGCGAACAGCAAATCGGCGAACCGGTCGTATGCCACGCGGGTGATTTGACGAAGCACCGGCAAGCCCAATATCCGCCCAAGCCAGGCTTGGCCTGGCGTTGCCAGCCAAATCGCGATCGCGCAGTCGGCACCGACATAGAGCCGGCCTTCGGCGTCGACGGCGTGTAAGCGCCGGCGCACGTCGTTCACGCCTGCGCCGTAGCGAGCGAGCGCGTCGGGCTCAAGATTGATGTCCCGGAAATCGATCAGACCGGCCCGGGCCGCCTGGACAAGCCGACGCCGCTGCCAGGTGATGCCGGCATTACAGACCGGGCATTTGGTATTGTACCAGACCGTAAGTTTCGGACTCGTCCCCACCGTCTCCATGGCGCGCCGTCATCCGGTTTACCGGCTCTTCTTGCGCTCAGGCCTTCAAAACCGAAATGCACTGTCGTGGCGGATGACGACCGAGCGCGCCTCGTCCGGTGTCAACGCCCCCAATTGTCCGAGCGCGGCTTGGGTTTCCTCGATCAAGATATCGATGACGTGGGTGGCGCCCTCCTCGCCGAGCGCGCCGAGGCCCCACAAAAACGCCTTGCCGGCAAACGCCGCGGCGGCACCGAGCGCGTAGGCGCGGACCACATCGGTGCCGCTGCGGACGCCGGAATCGTACAGGACGGTGGCGCGCTTGCCGACTTGTTTGACGATGGCCGGCAGCACGTCGATCGGCGCCGGCAGCGCCTCGATCTGGCGGCCGCCGTGATTTGAAACAAACATGCCGTCGATGCCGAGCGACACCGCCTTCTCGGCATCTTCCGGATGCATGATGCCCTTGACGATCAGCGTGCCTTTCCAGCGGTCGCGATATTTCGCGACCTCCTCCCAGGTGAAGGCGCCGCCCATCTCGCGGCGTGCGAACGCCACCATGTCGTTGATCGAAGCATTGTCGCCGACATAAGCGCGCAGATTGGAAAAGCGCGGAATGCCGTTCTGCCACAGCGCGCGGGTCCAGGCCGGCGACATCAGCATCTGCAGCATCATCTTCAAATCGGGGTTGAAGGCACCGCCGAGGCCGACCACCACTTCGCGGGCGCGCGTGGTGCGCACCGGCACGTCGAGCGTGAGCACCAGCGCATGACAGCCCGCGGCCTGGGCGCGCCGCGCCAGATCGAAGCCGATGGCGTGGTCGTTCTTGGCGGCGCGATAGAGCTGGAACCAGAACACGTCGGGCGCAAGCTCGGCGATGCGCTCGATGGTCGAGCAGCCGACCGT
>Ga0181518_10005231_pt1 | contig 11305 bp, 16 predicted proteins | sample PEATcosm2014_Bin_28_FD_119751 | JGI IMG/M metagenome (GOLD analysis project Ga0181518, IMG submission 119751) | Peatland microbial communities from MTU Mesocosm Facility, Houghton, MI, USA - PEATcosm2014_Bin01_60_metaG | ecosystem: Environmental > Terrestrial > Soil > Wetlands > Peat | place... | reverse complement strand
GCCTAATCCATCGCCGGTTTTGACGCACCTGTGGCGAGCGCACCTGAGCCTGGGCGGACGGAACAAGGAGTCATTCTTTTTCCGAGCACCTGATGACTGCTCAAATGCCAGCGTGATCGCCGGTATGATCGCCGACCAGAGCGCCTACATCACGATGAGAGCGGCAAAGATCGTATCGATCGAGTGCATGGGAAGGCTCCTTAACTGACATGGACGGTGAATCGAAACAATCTCGGATGCCGGTTCCAGAGCGGCGCGTGAGCCAACAGAATGCTCTCGCCGCGCTCTCGCACATTGGTCCAGATTTGCGAATGGAAGATGTGATGCGGCATATTTTTCCGGAGGAAGCGGAAAGGATTTACGACGCCGGCCGCTGGCCGTTTGGACCTCCCGTGGAATAAGACACAATGGGGGAATGATCACAATGAAGAAAGCATACCGCCTCGAAGTGCTCAAGGAATACGCCGACACTCTCAGTGATTTAATCACAGAGCTCGCCGGAGAAGCTGATTCCATTCTTGGCGACGAGGGCGCAAATAGCATGGGCGATGACTTGATTTGGAATTCGCGCGCAGAGTCGGTCACAGATTGGCTGAAGAAAAACGGTATCAAAGTGAAGCGATGACAAGTCCAATCATCTATTACAAAGGCAGTGCAAACTCTTTCCTGGCGCGCTCCTGCGGTTTATGTGGCGCGTGGGTGGTTAATACGAATACGCACACCGCATGGCACCTGAAGAACGATCCCGCGGCTGCGAGGACGCAGGAGCCCATTCCAACTGCGCAGCCGCCAGACCATGTGATAGATAGGAAGTGAAATGACCGAGCATCCGATCCTGTTTACGCCAGATAACGTGCGCGCGATCCTCCAGGGGCGGAAGACGCAGACCAGGCGCGTCATGAAGCCACAGCCAGACCTCGTGTGCCGGATAACGGATGAACGTCTTGAGTGCTGCTATACTATTGGCCATGAAAACAAAATCCGGCGTACTGCTGAAACCAATCCCCGAATCGCCAAGCTCAGACTATATGGCGGGGCGAGATGGACAAATTTACTCGCGAACAAAATACAAGGGATTTGGTCGGAAGGCTTTCGTGGACTGGTATCCATTGCGCGGCCGGAAGAGCAACAAGGGATATTTAACTGTGTCCTTGTGCCATCAAAACGTAAAGATTACAAAATCAGTCCACCGATTGATATGCAGCGCATTTCACGGCCCGCCTCCATCGAAGACATCCCAAGTTCGTCATCTCGACGGAAGTCAATCGAACAATCGACCAAACAACTTGAAATGGGGCACGCAACTGGAGAACTGGATGGATCGCAAGCTTCACAACAAGCCCTATCACAACGCGGTCTACAAGTTTACGAGAGAGGAGCGAGATCACATCCGGTGGGCGATCCGGCATGGTCTTTGCAGTCAAAGGCAAGCAGCGGCAATTCTGGGTTGTCGTCAGAGCTCCATTTCGCAAATGCTCCATACACCTTAGGTCATCATCTTTGGGTCCGCGAAACCTTTTGTCATCCGTGGTTCGGCGTCGATGATACTCTCTACCGCGCTAACATCACACCGCAAAACTTCGCTTGCAAAGAGCCTAAATGGACGCCAGCCATATTCATGCCGCGCGAGCTCAGCCGGATCATCCTCGAGATCACGAATGTTCGAGTCGAGCGGTTGCAGGAGACAAGCGCGGGCGATGCGCTCGCCGAAGGTGTCGAACCAGAATTTGTTCCAGGCTTCGACATCGACATTGATGGAAACCTATGGCCACCTGGAGAGATGAAAGCTAAAATGGCCTATCTCCATTTATGGGATTCCATTAACCGCAAGACACACCCGTGGGCAAGCAATCCGTGGGTGTGGGCGATCACGTTTAAGAGAATTCTCGAATAAGATGACGAAGACAACCGCCAAGTCGAAGCCCATCGTCCTGTGCCCGTATTGCGACGCCATGGCGGAGCTCGTCGACGACACCCAGGTATACCAGCGCAGCTACAGCGGCAAGGTGTGGCTGTGTCGGCCGTGCAAAGCGTGGGTCGGATGCCACAAGAACTCGAAAAATCACATTCCCCTCGGGCGCCTGGCCACGGCCGAGCTCAGGAGACTCAAGATCGAGGCTCACGACCTTTTTGATCCTCTCTGGCGCGCCGCAATCAGGCTTAGAGGATGGTCCCAGGCCCACGCTCGCGGCAAAGCATACTCCTGGCTGGCGCAGAAGATGGGAATCCCGCGTGAAGAATGCCACATAGGAATGTTCAACGAGGAGCGGGTCAAACTTGCGATCTCTGTGCTAAAAAAGAGGGAACCTGTATGAAAGAACTAGAAAGCCTCCGAAGCATCGCGCGGCGCCTGGTCGCGGATTATCGGCGCCGGCACGGGATCGTAAACGACGCCGCGGACGCGAGTCGATACGCCGTCGAAGCAATCTTTCATCCAGACCACGCACCGGCAGATCGTTTCTATATGCGCCTTACCGCGAAGGATCGTCTATTTCTCAAGGTAATGCGAATTCAACCATGATCGGAGATCACAATGTCGAATTGTCCAGTATCCCACGGAACAGGCCCGCGGCCTGGCGAGCACTTTGAAGTCTCATGCCTCGGCGGAGACCATACCGATCCAAACAAGCGAACCGTCGTAGGATGGACATCCAAGGAAGACGGCGGACGCTTGGTCGCGATGGTAAACAAGCATCCCGTCTGGAACAGCCCCGAGGTTCGCGATCTGCGCAAGGAAAAAAAGTAGATGCCCAGGACACACGTCGGTACCGGATCGCTCTTCTCGAAGGGAACGCATACGCGATTCCTCGCATGGACCCTTCAGCGTTACGGTAATCTATGCGATCGCATGAAGAAGAAGGAGCTTCCCGATCTCCCATTCACGCTCGAACAATTCAGGGCCGACGTTCTCAGCGTTATGGGAGGCAAAGAAGATGGAGCCTTTATCTGCCGGTACTGTAACCGGCCGCTCGACCTCGACGAGATCGCCGTCGACCACGCTATGCCGCTGAGCCGCGGCGGTGGGATCGGACTCGACAATCTCGACTATCCATGCAAGGAAGACAATCAGCGCAAGGGCAGCATGGACCCGAACGAATATATGGGCTTATTGAAATACCTTGATACGATCCATCCCCTAGCCCGACAGGATATACTTTCGAGGCTTCAAAAAGCAGTCACACTCGCAGCCGGAACCTGGCATAGCGCTGCCGTCATCAACGAGCTCAAGAATACCGGCCAATGGCAAAACGCTCTCAAAACACTGCGTCACCGGAAACAAGAAAAAGAACTCGGACCATTCTGAAAATCACACCTGAAAGGAATCACATGCCAAACGATCAGTTTTACGAAGTCAAAGGGAAGAAGCATCATCGCCAAATAACGATCGCCAGCGTAGCGTTGCTGGTGAGCAAGCCGCCGACAAAAGAAAAGCGATGCAGGATCAAAGTGCGCATGATCCTCAATAACAAATCCAACGCTGGTGCACCTGAATGGCTTGACTCGGCGTACATTTACGTCGCCAAGCATCACCAAGTCGTTACCCCACCCGAAGAATTCCGGGGCTACCAACTCGAATTCAGCGTCGACAACCTCTTTGGCCCGAAGGCCGCCAAGGCACCGAAGTGCCAGATGCGATCGTTTGAGGTTTCAGAATTTGGCGATCGCGAGAATCCAGACGTGGCTTGCACGTTCACGATCTATACTCCGTGGTCATCCAAACTCTGGAACTGGCTCGGGCAGTTGGGCGGCGAGGAAGTATGGTGCTCATTCACTCCCGGAACAGAAGAGGATGAGAAGGGCGACGCCGAAGACGATGAAGATGAAGACGAAGAGGAAGAAGGCCCGAAGGGAGCCGCGAAGCCGGCAGGGAAGAATGGACCCAAGCAACTCGAAGCCTTCCATCAGGAGCAGGGCGACAAGAAGTAGATGGCAAAGTCGACCTATCACCAGCCGATCGGAGAGCCGCGCCCCAAGCGCGGCGATCTGATTCATACCAATGTTGGTGACCGGCGCGAGCGCACCTGGCTTGTCCTGCGCACTCAGATTCTCAAGAATCGCATCTGTGAGCCAATGGGCGGGATCATGGCCCAGCGGACTAAGATTTGGCGAGAGCGATGGTGGGCTCTCGAGCCAGAGATGCGCGTTGCTCTTTATCGAAGCGCGGAGCGCGCTGGCGGTCAATTGATGCACGAATCAGTACCATTTCCAGTGAAACGCAAGCCTACATTTGAGCAGCACATGAGGAGAAAAACGTCCAGATGAGTACGGTTCCCGATCTAACCCTGGATGCAGGGCTCCCAGCCAACATCGACGCAGAGAAAACGATCCTCGGGGCAATTCTCCTCGACAATGAAGCTCACGTCAAAGCGGCCGAAATTCTCAAGCCTGACGATTTCTCGCTGGACTCTCATCGCCGTATTTTCCTGCGCATGTCGGAGCTCGCAGACGCTTACCGCGCGATCGATATCATCACACTCAAAGATCATTTGCAAATGCATAAGGAAGTCGAGGCAGTTGGCGGCGTGGCCTACTTGGCCTCTCTCACTGAGGGCTTGCCGCGCCGTCCTGTCATTGAAGATTACATCCGCATCGTAAAAGATAAATCCCTGGCTAGGCGTCTGATGGGAATTTGTTCGGCGACGATCGCGCGACTAGCCGACCAGGCGGAGCCGGCAATGAACCATGCCATTTCGCTTGGCATCGAAGTGGAAACGGCTCTTAGCTCCACGATCGAATCGGACTTTCAATCCCCGGAGCAGTTTTTTGCGGCCGAGTATCCAACCGCAGAATCGATGATTGAGAAGCGCTCCAGGTCGCACGGGATCGACACCGGCTATCGCGCATTCGACGAGATGACCAGCGGCCTCCAGAGAGGCGAACTGATGATCATCGCAGCCAGGCCCAGCATGGGCAAGACAGCGCTCGCCATGAATATCGCAGAACATGTATCCGTGAATTGCGAAGGCCGCGTTATCGTAAATTCGATGGAGATGAGCAGGGAATCTCTTCTCGGCCGCGCCATCTGCTCGCGCGCTCGAGTACCATTCAAAAAATATAAGAACGGGACACTCTCAGAGGATGCGAAGCAAATGCAAGAATTCACCGGAGCCTACCAGGACTTCCGGCGATCGCAACTTCTTATCGACGATCAATGCAGGACGGCGATCAAGATGTCAGCGCACTGGCGCGCGCTAAAACAAAGATTCGATTTCGATCTTGGGATCGTCGATTACCTTACTCTATTTCAGCACGAAGAGAATTCGCGCCGGTACCGCGATACCCGTCAACTTGTGGCGACAGATTGCCTCACTCTAAAGCTGCTGGCTAAGGAGCTCAACATTCCAGTGATAGCCCTTTGCCAACTAGGACGAGAAGTGACAAAGAGGACCGACAAGCGACCCAACCTGGCCGATCTCAGAGAGTCAGGGAATATCGAAGAAATTGCCGACGTGATCTCTTTCGTTCATCGCGAAGCCTACTACAATAACGACGCCGACATGAGCGCCGCGGAGCGCACCCGTACTGAATGGATTATCGGAAAGCAGCGGAATGGCCCCGTGGGAACGGTGGACCTAAACTGGCTTGCCTACTGCCTCCGCTTCGAGGAGCCATTTGACGCAGCCGATCTTCAGCGGCAGGAATACATCAATTGGTGAGCAGAGACGGCAATAGCCGGGCCTTTCGGCCCGGCTACGCTTGCTCTGGCTTAAATTGTCTGCTCCACGACCTCCTTTCGGACCAGGATTTGGCAGCGACGATGGATTACTTGATCTCAGCCTCCGACAGTTGCAATGAATCAGCAAGGGCATTCCACTGCGCTTTTAATACGCCCTCATAGGTCGGATGCAGCTTATCCGGTTTAGCACACGGCACCCGGCCAAGATGCAGGTTGTTCACGTTGGCTCGTGGCCTTGTAAATGTCACCAGACGATTACTCGTGCCCTGGTTTTGAAAGTACGTGATGATCGATTCAATTGCGCTGACCAGGAGATCGATGAGTGGAGAGTAAACCTTGGTCAGCGGAATCACGGCCGCGATCGCCTCGATGGTGTTCAGCGCGTCAATTATTAGCGCTGCAGGCCCGCCAGATTTCCATGTAGCAATCTGCTGCTGTAGCGTCGCCAAGGCTTGGCTGAGCTCGGACGCCCAGGGTACATTACCTGCGATTCTGAGAATACCCTGCACGGCGCCAATGATTACGTTGAGCACGGCCGTGACCGAGAAACCACAGGCGGTCATCACGAACGCCACTGGTGCGATCGCCAGCATCCCGGCGAACCTGCCGGCAGTTCCGATCGCTGCCAGCCCTTTCAAAAACATTCTTCGATTCATAGTTCCCTCTCAGTTGATGGCCGCAAGATCGGCCTGAAGTTGCGCGAGGTTGAAGTGATTAGGTGAAAGCCCGTTGGCAGAAATGAAGTCCTGCGACAAGAGAATGTGGACCTCCTGGACGTTTGCATACCAGTATTTCCGAGTCATCTTGTAAATTTGACCCCAGGAAATGAAATAGATGAACTCGGGATCATACTTGAGCACAAAGACGCAGTGCCCACCGGCAATCGACGTGTCCCCCGTCGTATCCCAGGGAATCTCCGGGTTTCCGGAATTGTTCATCACCTGGTTAGTGACGGTAAGACCGATGTAGGCACCGCCAAACAGACTGATCCCGCGCTTGACAGAAATCAGGTTGTGCGGGTTCGCATCGACATAGGCCAGGAGCTCGTGACCGGCGAACGTCTGCTTCCGCCAGTCGTTTAGAACATCCAACTCCACACCGCCATTGTCCGTGTTTGGATTACCGAGAACATATCCATCCCAGGACTCGTAATACTTCAACACGGTCGAATCCGGAACCGTGATCTCGCTACTGGCGTTTGCGGTCAAGACCTGGATCGCATGGGCAACTCCGGCGATCGTGCAGTCTCCAAGGCCATCCGGACTTCCCGGAGGATTATTAGAGTCTGGTCCGTTCAACATCATCCCGAATTCTGTTATGCCTTTTGACCAGTCACATGACGCTGGTGGTGCGGGCAGCTTTGGACTGAGGTAGCGCTCCAACTTCAGCGATCGGCTGTCCGTCTTGAATGCCTTCACTCCGAGTTTGAACCTGTGCATGATTTCTCCCTCTATGGCTTTGGCGGTTTGGAATTTTGCATCGGCTTCCAGGTCTTGTAGAAGCCCCACAAGCTGATCGCGAGCGCGATCATTCCGCTCAACCATCTTGGCATACCATCATAGACGGTGAGTACGAATTGATGAAATGGCTGATTGAAAGTAAATGCGGCCAGGAAGAAAGCCCAAATTCCGGCTACAACGTGAGCCCATCCACCCTTGGACATTGCCCAGGCGACGATCCATTGCCATATTGTTTTCATGTTTTCACCTTGAAAAAGATTTGTCCGGCGATGATCGCGGTTTGCGTTAGCTCCGCAAAATTCCAGTCAGGCCGCGACGCATCGGCTGCGTAGTAGAGCGTGGCGCCCCCGGTGATATCGGTCAAATCGCAAGCCAGAGCCTGATTGACCATCTGCTCGGCGACGGCATATTGCGGATCGCCCTCAACCGGCCAGATGTCGGCCTCAGATTCCTTTGCCTTCATCTCGGGCGGCGGGCTGATTGACGTGAACTGTTCTTTCTTTGTGGCCTCAGCGTATAGCGATGTGTTGTTTTTGATCGCGCGGTTTTGAAGCACATTGACGACCGAACGCATCCCTGCCTGGCCACCGCCGCGATTTTCCCGCCAAGCGCATAGCGCCGGAATCGAAATTAAGAGACAGTTGCCCATTTGTAAACCTTGCCCTTCAATGTCTCCCCGAAATAGAATTCGATCCAGATTCCTCGACGCCATCACGGATAGTAGACCATTTGTTTTGATGTAGGAAGTAGGCTGTGCCGCTGGCTACTAGAAGATGACCGCTACGATAGGCCCAGGTATACAAAAACCGCCATCCGGAAAGACTGGTGTCCGGCTCCGGCATTCCTCCAACGATCCCGCTCGCAATAATAAAGAGTACATAGTCAAACCAGATGTCGTGTACGGGAAGTCCGGCGACGGCAGCACCAATAAAAACAGCAGCCCCAACCGTCAAACCCTTTGCGATAGCCGGAATCTTTGCGATTAACACGGCCGTGGATTTGAAAAATCCCGTGCTATACATGGTCCCGATCACATGTCTCGATCCGCTCACTATCTTTCACCCCTAAGTTTTATTTGACCCTGTTCTTGTTGACATTTGTCGCCTAGACCTTTCATCGATCCAGTAATGCTCAGGAGGCTCCTGCAAATCTGATCGTATGAATTCTGGAAATCCAGAAGGTGGGGTCACCCAGCTAATAGTGACCGTGCCATCTCCTCCACCCGAGCCGTCCCCTCCTCGGCCTCCTTGGTTGTTACCTGCGTCGCCGCCCGTACCGAGAGTTATGCTCCACGTGGCTCCTGGTGTGCTGGAGATTGTGCCGGTCCCGGAATCGCCGTTGTTACCTGTGCTGCCCGTTGCTGCACCAAACCATCCACTACCACCAATGCCGCCACTGGAGCCACCATACGTCGTAAAAGTGAGCCCGGTTCCTATGTTAGTCCCGTACTGACTTCCATTAGAGTCTACCGAGCCACAACTGGTCCCGAGTGACGCGCCGCCACCGCCGCCACCGCGAACCTCCAGGCTAAGACCTGTGCTTGTTATCGTAGTAGTAAATCCGTTGCTTCCATCATTGGCGTCTATTGCAGCCTGGCAATCGCCGCCGCCGCCGCCGCCGCCGCCCGCTCCATTTATGGTGACCGTTACGGATGTCACTCCAGATGGCACGACCCAAGTCCAACTGTACGTGGTTCCACCAGACACGAAAACACACGGGCTAACCGTGCACAGAGCAGACGCCTTCGTCGCGAAGCATAGAGCGATTGCTAGCAGGACAATTGCTTTGCGCATCAGTTGGCCTCCGCCGTCCACGGCTTGTGCGGCCAGGTGATGGTGATCATTTGAAGGTTGGACGTTCCGTTACCCGCATCGCCCTGAGCGTTAATTTGAAAATTCATGATGGCGCCAGCTACGCATCCGGACATCGTCGTAGAGTTAAGCTGCAACGTCTGCGTGTACGGCGTGTTGGCGGTGCCACCCGTAGTCGTCGTTGAAAAGGTCTGCGCTGTCTCCCAGCTTGCGTCATCCGTGGTAGACGAGCAAGCGCCTTGAATGGAATAAATGATGGGCTGCCCGGAAGTAGAAGTTGCTTGGGTGAAGTTCACACGCACGTAGGGGTTCTGCGCTGTATCCCAGTCACCAGGTATCTCGTCTTGAAACTGCGCCGCGCCGACAAGGGCACCGTTAAACTGCAAGTATCCGGTGTACACATTGGTTCCAGCGCGGCACACCACGGTTGGATTTGTATACCCGGCCAGCAGGCTTAGACCATTTCCAGCCGTTCCGTTATTGCAGTTTGCTGGCACGATCTTTTCGGGGAGCCATGCGTCTGGCGGCGTGCCACTCAATTGCGAGTAGGCAACCTGGGCGCAGGTTGGAGCACTGCCATTTGTTAAGGCGTCTACATACTTGCCGCTAGAGCACGTGCCGGCATTTGGCCAAGACGAAGACGTCGGAATGGTGGGGGTTCCACTCAACTGTGAGTATGGAATTACCATGCCGGTCGGCAGGGTAGTGCTTTCTGATGGCAAACCGCTGCCGCTGGTGATCAGCACAGCGTTGGCCACTTGAGATAAAAACGTCGTCGTGCCCACACTGCTCTGGTAAGGGATGCCATAGGTCGCCCCACCCGCCAGGTTGGTTGCTGTAGTGGACGTGGTCGCGTTTCCGCTGAGCGCGGCCGTGATCAAGTTGGCCGAGAAGTTTCCACTCGAATCGCGCGCCACGATCGTCGACGCCGTATTCGAATTTGTAGCGTCGCTCGTGATCGTCACATTGGCTGTGCCATTGTAGGACGATCCTCCGGACCCAAGATGCGTGCCGAAAGTCAGCGTATCCAAGTTGGAACCGAGCGCGATGCCAGAGATGGTGTTGTTAGCCAGGGCCGCATTCGGGACGCTGGAGCTCGTGAAGTTCGCGCCGCTGATGCTCGGAGCGTTTGTATTACCAAGCGTGCCGGCGTTGTCATAGAGCACGTAGTTTGGAGTCCCGCTCGATACCGTCGTCGTGCCGATCGTGACCGTCGTCGCTACTCCGCCTGAGATGCTATTGCAGCCAAAGGATTCAGTGCTGCTGTTCCATGTCAGAGCATTTGTCGATCCACTACAGCTTGAGTTGTAGAGACTGAAAGCACCAGCGTTTAGCTCGGGGATGCCGCTCGAGGAGTTCCACGCCTGGCCGGTACCGCCGTATCCGGTGCCGATCGCCGTGCCATTCCACACGCCCGTCGCAATCGTTCCTACCGCTGTAATGCCGGTGTACGATCCGGAAATGCGGCCGCTCGCAACGGTGCCGCTCGAGAGGTTGCTGGCATTGCTTGCATAGGCTTGAGCATTGCTCTGCGCGGTGGCCGCGGCACCGCTGAGATCAAACGATGAAGCCTTGTATCCACTATCGGTGATCGCGGTGCAGGCCGTGTTTCCGCACGCTGAGAAGTCTCCCACGACGGCGCTACTACCGCCAGGACCTGTTACCGGATTCGTGAGAGCGTTCTGCTTCCCATTCCAGTTGCTCTGATCCGTCGTTGTCGGCATGTAGTAGCCAGACGCCGCCGCCGCAGTGATCGAGGTTGTACCTGATCCAGAGAGAATGCCGCCCAGCGTGATCGTTTGATTTGCGGTCAGGTAGGTGCTTGTGTCCAGCGAGAATGTTCCCGCCGCCGTCATTTTTACGAATGGAGTTCCCGAGGACCAGGCTGGATAATTCAGAGCAGCCCAGGTGCCCAGCGTGGGCGTCCCGGTAAGCTGCGAATAGGGCAATGACAGCGAAGGCAGCGAGGTCAAGGTGCTATTGCTCGTAGCGCTGATATTGCCGACCGTGAGGCTCGATGCAGCTACATTGCCGAGCGTTCCTGAATTGTCATTCAGTAAATATGTATTTGTTCCACTGGCGACCGATGTGGTTCCAACTGTGATCGTTCCGGCCGAGGCCGAGATCGTGCAGTTAGGACCTCCGAGGATGCAAGTAACACCATTCACGCTCACGTAGTCATTGACCAGAGCCGCATTCGGAACTGCTTCATACGTCACCGTGTTGGTCGCCGTGACTACCGGCACGGTATTTACTCCGGGGCTGGAGCCATAGCTCACGCCATTTAGCTGCGTCGCATTGACGGTTCCGCTGATCGCGGAGAACGGAATTGTCGTCGAATAGGTGAATGGGCTAGT
>Ga0181518_10005229_pt1 | contig 11306 bp, 5 predicted proteins | sample PEATcosm2014_Bin_28_FD_119751 | JGI IMG/M metagenome (GOLD analysis project Ga0181518, IMG submission 119751) | Peatland microbial communities from MTU Mesocosm Facility, Houghton, MI, USA - PEATcosm2014_Bin01_60_metaG | ecosystem: Environmental > Terrestrial > Soil > Wetlands > Peat | place... | reverse complement strand
GGGCCGGAGCCGTCGAAGTTCTGCATGAAGCTGCGGTCGATCTTGATCTTGTCGAATGGGAAGCGCCACAGATAGCTTAGGCTCGAATAGCCGGTACCGAAATCGTCCATCACGATTGCAACGTCCATTGCCTTGAGCGTTTGCAGCTCCGCCATAATGGCTTCAGAGTTGTCAAGCATCAGGGTCTCTGTGATCTCCAGCTCAAGCCGGTTCGCCGCGAGATCAGCCTCTTTCAACGCGGCAGCGACGATGTCGCTGATGCTACCCGTCACGAATTGCGAGGGGGACAGATTCACGGCAACGGTCAGGTCCTCCGGCCAAGTTGCGGCAGTTCGACACGCCTCCCGCAACACCCATGCGCCGATCCTGTCGATGAGCTGCAAGTCCTCAGCAACGGGAATGAATTCCAGCGGAGGGATAAGTGTTCCGTCTTCCGTGGGCAGCCGTATCAGTGCCTCGAAGCCCACGAGGCGGCGCTTTGAGACTTCGAAGAATGGCTGATAGTGCAATTCGAAGCGGCCATGCAGCACCGCGTCGCGAATCATCCTCTCAAGTTTGAATCGTGCTTGCAACTCGATGGCCATTTGGCTCAGGAAGAACCGGATGCAATTGCGACCGCTGGCTTTGGCTTTGTACAGCGCCAGATCGGCACTTTTCAAAAGCAGCTCCGGATTGGTTCCGTCGGCCGGCGCCAATGCAACACCTACGCTCACCGTTGCAACGAGCGTTTGCTCCCTGAGTTTCATTGGCGCGGTCACTGCAGAGGTGAGACGGCGCGCGAAATCCTCGGCTTGATCCTTGTCGCGGACCCCGGTCTGGACGACGACGAACTCGTCGCCTCCGAGCCGGGCCACGACATCGTCGCCTCGGGTTACCGAGCACAGGCGTTCGGCGACCATCTTGAGCAGGAAATCACCGCCATCGTGCCCAAGTGTGTCATTGACTTTCTTGAAGCGATCAACATCGATAAAATGTACAGCGACACTGCCGCTCCGCAACGGGAGAACGGCAAGCGCATTCTCCAATTTTTCGACCAGCTGGCTGCGATTCGCCAAGCCCGTCAGCGCATCAAATCGTGCCAGATGATTGATCTTGGCCTCGGCAATCTTTCGCTCGGTGATGTCCTCGACAAGAACGACGATTCCGCCGTTTTCCATAGGCTGCACCGTGAACTCAAGCGTCCGCCCGTTCAGCATATCCACATCGAAGGCGGTATCATCGCTGCCGGAAAGCCGAGCGTCCAGGCGGTCGATCAGGCCCTGCACGTCTAGATCGGAAATCATGCCAGCCGCGACAACGCTTTCAACCAAGCTACGCAAACTCGAGCCTTTCAGTTCCAAATCCGGCGACAATCCCATTTGCTGACTAAGCTTTTGGTTTGTGACGACGATGTGGCGCTGGTCATCGAACATGCACAGACCGTGCGGCATGTTGTTGAGTGCAGTGTCGAACCGTTTTGCGAGCAATGACGTGTCGCGCGATGCAATCAGCGCATTTAGCAGCGTGCCTTGAAATCTTTCCGCTATGATTTTTATCGCCAGGAAGAACGGGACGAGAATGCCGGCAAAAACCCAATAATACGGATTTCCATAAAGCAGGAGTGCGGCTGTCATCGGCGCCGCCGTGCATAGGATTTGCACGATAACGAAGCGTATGTTTCCGAAATTCCGCCCAGAGATGCCCATCGCATATCCCATCGTCGAGCAATAGCTGACAAGATGGGCAAAGGGATCTGAGGTCCAAGCGAAGGCGGCGTAGCACCAGAATCCAAGCAATGCGGTGGACGCGGTCGCGCCCGCCACGTAGCGATGTTCCCATCGCTTGGCAATTTTCATGCTGGTAACCGTCGAACGCGCACGGAAATACTCGCGCATCAATATTCCGCGCGCACAGGTGACAAGCACGAACGCCGTTGCGCAGTAAAGAAGAATGATTTCGCCGGTCTTCCAATACGTGGTGCAAATGGCCACAGTGGCAAAGACGCTGGCCGAAATGAACAGCCGACCGTCCTTAAAAAGCGAATCGACCAGCGGGAGGTAAATTTCTGGCGGAAGCGCTTTGTATAGCTCAACGCGTCGGCGAATTCGGAGCGCGGGACTCATTATATTGTGCCGTAAACAATGGTAAGGAACCCCAATCGCAATAATGTGTGTGAGTTAATTCTCACTCTACCGAATGGGAGTGATTGTTTGTTTCGCCGGCGAAACAACAACGAAATCCGTCGAGGACCATTAAAATTTGTTGCGTGGCGATAGCAAGTCGTTATCTATTCAACGCGCTCGTGGCTTTCAGCCGCCGTCATAATGTCTGAGTTGCGCGCTCTCGCGAAGACCCCCGGGAAGGTAAACAGCCCCTCGTTAGCATGACTCGAACGAGATCGGCAGAGTTTTTGACCTCGAACTTTTCTTTTATGTGCGCGCGATGAACCTCAACGGTGCGCGGACTTAGGTTTAGATGGCGAGCGGTATCCTTGGTGGTATCACCAGATATAATGCCGATCAGAACGTCGCATTCACGCCCTGTCAACAGATGACTACATACGAGGTCCGGCCTGATCCCACACATTTTGCCATTTCTTCTATTCGCCGATACGTCGACCGCTATCAAAGTGTCTGCGCTCTCAGCGTGCGTTGTGAAGAACCGCGATATCTCCGCGGCGGGTCGTGGAGGACTGAGCAGATAGCCCTGCATTTCCGTGCAACCTAGCATTCGGACTTGTTGGAATTGTTGCGCTGTTTCGACGCCCTCGGCAGTGATCCGCAATTTGAGAGTGCGAGCAAGATCGGCGATGGCGCGGACAATGACGTGGGATTCGGTTTTATCCGTCAGGGCAGCAATAAAGAACCTATCGATCTTGATCCTATGAAACGGGAAACTCAGCAGATAGCTGAGCGATGAATACCCGGTGCCGAAATCATCCATCGCAATCTGCACGCCGAGATCATGCAAGCTTTTCAGGGTGGCGAGATTGCCGGATGTGTTCTGCATGAGAGCAGATTCAGTGATCTCAAGTTCTAGCCTGTTCGGCTGTATGCCGGCTGCGGCGATGGCGCCAACGACTACATCCGCCAGTTTGTTATCGGTCAACTGGACTGACGAAACGTTGACCGCAATTTGGATGTTGTCTGGCCAGGTGGCAGCCTCGGCACAGGCCGTCCGCAAGATCCATTCGCCCAGCGGAATGATAAGCCCGGTTTTCTCCGCAAGCGGGATAAACTCGGCGGGCGAGACCGGGCCTCGCGTGGGATGGTGCCAGCGCAAAAGCGCTTCGAATGAAGTAATTTTGTCATCCTCGAGACTGGCGATGGGTTGATAGAACAACTCGAATTCGCCGTTGGCGAGCGCGCTTTTCAGGTCCTGCTCCAGCCGGTCTTCGACCTGCATGCGCGCAGTCATTTCTGGCTCATAAAAACAATAGGTACCGCGTCCGCTGTTCTTGGCCTCATAAAGAGCGATATCGGCAGTTTGCATCAGTTCATCGCGTTCGGTCGCATCGTTTGGCGCGATAGAAATGCCAACGCTGGCGTCCACCCTAACTTGACGACCGTTGAGGTCGAATGGTTCCAGAATCGCTTCGCGGACCCGTATGGCCAGCGCCGCGGCATCGGACGGTCGATCGAGCAATTTCTGAATGATGGCGAATTCGTCGCCGCTCAAACGAGCAACCACGTCGATATCCCTGACACAATCGCGCAGTCGGTCGGCAACGTCCTTGAGAAGCTTGTCGCCGGCCGGATGTCCGAGGGTGTCATTGACGCGCTTCAAATAATCAATGTCGAGGTATAACACCGCGAGCCTCTCTCGTCGCTGGACGCGTTTGAGCTCCTGTTCAAGCTGCTCGCAAAAAACTTTGCGGTTGGGCAGACCGGTCAGCGCATCAACGCATGCCTCATACGCGATCCGCTCCTCGGCACGCTTTTCTTCGGTAACATCCTCGTGTGTGGCAACCGATCCGCCGTGGGCCAGCGGTTGGTTTACAACGCGTATAAGGCGGCCATCGTGCAACTCCATTATCCTGCTAAAGATAGTCCCTTGGTCGACTGCGGCTAGGACATCAGCCATATATTGCTCGATATCATCGACACAAAAGCTTCCGGTTGCGGCGCGTTGCTCAAGGACTTCCCGAAGAGTGCAGCCGGGCCTGACGAACTCCGGCGATAAACCATACATTTCGAGGTAGCGTCGGTTGGTGACAAGAATTCGGGCCGATGAATCGAGCATCACTAGGCCCTGCGACATGTTGTCCAAGGTTGCATTAGTCTGTGCTTGGGCACTCCTTAGCTCCGTGTTTGCGCTCTTTAATTCGTGAGCTCTTTCGACGAGTTTTGCCTCCGAAGTTGCAAGACGATTAAATTGGTTGCTCTGGGCTTTTAGGAGAAAAGCGACACAGAACATCACGAGCAATGTGCCAATACCGAGAGTTATTGCCTGCATACGCCAAGTTGCTAGCGCCGCGGCCTCTAACACGCTGATATCGACGACAAGGGGATACTTGGACAGCGGACGCACGCCAACCAGACGAGTTTTGCCATCAAAGATGCCTGGCGTTCGTAAGGTCCCACCACCTTGCGAAACAACGCGATACCAGGGAGACCCTGCCGGTACCTTGGCCAAAATGTGGTTTTCAGGATCAGGATAACGCGCGATGATGGTGCCGTCGCGGCGCAACAATAGAAACGACTGATCGGGCAGCGATGCGATGGATTCATAAATATGTTGGAAGTAGCTGAGCCTGACGCTGACTACAACCTCGCCAATAAATGCGTTATTGGCGTCGCTGATGCGTTTGCTGAAAGCGACGATTGGGGTTCCCCGCGAACGAGAGATCAGGGTGTCGCTGATGTAAATACCTTTGTCGTCGTGGCTCTTAAAGTGCTGAAAATGGGCACGGTCAGATAGGTCAATCGACGCCGATGGCCATGCCTCCGTCGTATTAACAACTTCTCCATTCTTGTCCACCAGCGTGATAAGTTCCGCTTGCGGCAGATGCGACAGACGTTCCAACAGAAACTGGTTTGTTTCCTGGCCGCGAAACACATGATCAATGTCGTTTGGCGTCAGCGCGGAGTTGAGGTGTTCTTGATCTGCAATATCGGTCAAAACCAGATCGATCGATTGTACGGAATTATCAATTTGGTGAGCGAGCACAGTCGCAAGATTGCCAGTGTTATTGGACGCGTTAGCGATCGCTTCTGAGTGCAACCACCAGATGGTTACGCCGATGGTAAGCGCCGCCGCGCAGGTGAGCGCCGCGGCGCCCGCAAGAAGAAAATAAAACCTTGACTGAATATGAGTTAGCATGGGCTCAAGTCGGGCGGTTGGTGTTCCCATCTACCGTATCGAACATAAGTGACCGCAAATGTTTAAAAGAGCATTGGACGTGCTGGTTGTGTGAATGTGCGGTTACCGGCCACCGGTAAATGACCAATAACACCGGCACGAGTAGCTTCATTACGTAATTCTACGTAACCCGAATTTAATTCGATTTTAATAGGCCAAAGGTCACGCTTCTCGATGGGTCTGGAGTTATGCGTGGCGTCAGCCCCGACCGACCGCGACTGCTTTGCCCCAATGTCGGTCGGGGCGTTTTTTCGAGCACCGCGACACGACAGTTCCGCTTGAACCTCGTAGCGTGTTGTCGATTGAGCGAGCTTTAAATCAAACCAAATCCGCGCTGGGTACTGCCCTTCTGAGAAAATGTACTTTAACTGTGGCTACCCCATGCAGAGATTGTTGGAGCGGTTCACGGAAGATGAATCCGGCGCAACTGCGATTGAGTATGCGCTGATCGTCGCGGGTCTTTCGGTTGTGTGTGCCCTTTGTTGAGAACTAAACCGCAACTATTCCGTAATGTGTCATTATGCGAACGCCTGCTGACGACGTCGTGAAGTATTTTCAATTTCGCCGTGAATTTTCCACAATGAATCACGCGTAATTATCCCGCGGCACGGAGACGATATCATGGCGCAGCCAAACCCCGAACTCGTAGAATTCAACCGAAAGAACAAAGCGTTTTGGGACAATCAAAAGGTCTTGATGGACCGGCGCATGACTGACAGGGCTATTCTCGAAACTGCAGTGGACGCTATCGCCTCCGAGGCAAAACGGGGTGTTTCGATCCGGAGCCAAATGTCGTTCGAAAAGGCCCTTGAGGATGCTGCAAGGGCTGGACACCGATTTATTCAGCAGCAGGCTCGGTCAGGCGGAAAGGCCGCAAAGGCGGATTCGTTGCAAAGTGTAATCGTCGATATCGTTCGCCAAACTCCTAACATCCAGTGCTCAGGATTGCTGGCTGAACTCGAACGACGGGTTGACGAGGGCATTATCATCGAATTCGATTTCAACGAGGGGAAGATTCTGTTCAAACCGCTCCTGGTCCAAAGAAATGTTTCCATTGGCCCGAGGGGTCGCCAAGACTCTGAAAAGATTGAGAAATTATATTCAGCCTCGATACCCGGTCTCAAACATCGCTTAACGCGCGCCCGCAAGAAAATTAGGGAAGCAAATCGGTCTCGATAGCCGGCTCGCGAGACCGCCCTACCCTAATCTTTCGCTCCTGATCCCGCGGCCAGTGCCGCGGGCATTATCGGGAGCCACCATGGCAGAGATCATCGCTTTTGGCCGCCTCGCCATCATATACTTAGCGTTGAGCGTCCTTGTCCTCGACATTAGGAATCCTAGACAGCACAGCGCAAGGCAAATCAAGCAGATCGCCCGAAGCATCGAAGCTTTCGGCTTCGTCGTCCCTCTTGTAGTTGACTACCTCAACAGGATTGTGGCCGGTCACGGTCGTTACTTAGCGGCCCAGCTGCTGGGAATGGATGTCGTTCCCGTCATTAGACTCGAGCACCTGACGGATGCGCAGGCCAGAGCCTTCCGAGTCGCCGATAATCGACTCACGGAACTATCCAGCTGGGACGATCGTCTACTCGCTGAAACCCTGAAAGAACTGTCGGAGCTCGACCTCGATTTCAGCATCGAGGCGACTGGGTTCACCGTGGGCGAGATCGATCTTCGGATCGAAGGTCTCTCCGCAGCGGGCGATGACGCGACCAATCCTGCCGAGGAGCTTCCACCGCCGGCTGACCATTCAGTCGTCAGCACGTCGGGCGACCTTTGGTACCTTGGGCGACATGCGCTGCTGTGTGGCAATGCATTGTCCGTTGAGTCTTTTCACAAATTGCTAGGGCCGAAGCGTGCGCAAATGATCTTCACAGATCCGCCGTACAACATCCCGATTCAGGGGAATACGTCCGGTCACGGTCGCATTCAGTATCGCGATTTTACAATGGCGGTCGGCGAGCTTGGTGCGATTGAGTTTACGTCATTGCTGACACGGTGCTGTGCGTTAATGGCAAAGCACAGCGACAACGGTTCCATGCACTTTATCTGCATGGACTGGCGGCACCTGGGCGAACTTCTAGAAGCAGGGCGGCTTGCATATGCCGAGCTTAAAAACATCTGCGTGTGGGACAAGGGCAGTGGCGGCCTGGGTTCGTTCTATCGCAGCGAGCACGAATTCGTGCTCGTCTTCAAGCACGGCTCTGCGCCACACCGCAACAACTTGCAACTCGGCCAATATGGCCGCAACCGGACCAATGTTTGGCACTATCCGCGCGTCAGTAGTTTCGGTCGCCAATCCGAAGAAGGCTATTTGGCAGCCTTGCACCCGACCATAAAACCGGTGGCCATGGTGGCTGATGCAATCCTGGATTGCTCCGCTCGTGGCGATATCGTCCTCGATCCCTTTCTAGGAAGCGGCACCACGATCATTGCGGCCGAGCGTGTTGGTCGTTGCTGCTGCGGCATGGAGATCGACCCTCTCTACGTCGATACCATCATCCGCCGCTGGCAGACGTTCACAGGCGACGCCGCAATCCACGCGATGACAGGAAAGCGCTTTGACGACCTCGCTAGCGAGGCGGAGGCGGGCCATGACTGATCAGGGCACTTCCAATCGGCCGTTTGAGGTGGGCTATGGCAAGCCGCCCAAACACACCCGGTTCGCCAAGGGCAAGTCAGGCAACCCCAAAGGCCGAGGCAAGGGCGTCAGGAATTTCGCGACGGAGATCCAAGCCGAACTGAACACACGCATCCCGATCACGGAAAACGGCAGACGCAAGAAGATCACGAAGCGAAAGGCCGTCGCCAAACAGCTGGTCAATAAGGCTGCCTCCGGTGATCCAAAGGCTATTCCGGTTCTTTTGCATGAATCGCGTCTGCACGAAGCCGGGTCCGCTGCCACAACTCCTGGACCTGAAGTCCTTTGCCGGCCGGAAGACCAGCTGGTTATGGCCAATATCGTCAAGCGAATCCGGGAGGCGGAGATCCCGTCGCCCCAAGCCCTGCCAGAGCCCAGCACCGACAATCCGACCACGGACGCTCCGCAACCCGAAAATGGAGGCACGCCGTAATGCTATCCACCATCGAATACGCATACGTTCTGCGCAATGACTTTCCTAGCCTCATTGAGCGCTCGTTCTATGAGCTCAATCCGCAGACCCCGTTCTTGATCGCACCGCACATCGAGGTGATTGCAACGAAGCTGGAGGCATGCCGCCGCGGTAAGATCAAACGTCTGATCATCAATGTTCCGCCGCGGGGTCTCAAGTCACACTGCGTCACCATCGCCTTCGTGGCATGGTACCTGGGGCACGATCCGGCCAGGCACGTCATCTGCGCCAGCTACGGCCAGGATTTGGCCGAAAAATTCGCGCGTGACTGCCGCGTCATCATGACAAGCGACTGGTTCAAGCTGCTCTTTGCGACCCGCTTGGCAGATCGACAGGCAATCCACGACTTCATGACTACGGCGCAAGGCTCTCGCTTGGCCACCTCGGTGGGTGGCGTCCTAACCGGGCGAGGTGCAGATCTGATCATTATCGATGATCCGCTCAAGCCTGAGGAGGCCCTTTCGGAGACCAAGCGCAAGGCCGTCAACGACTGGTACGACAACACGCTGCTAAGCCGGCTCAACGACAAGGCCAACGGCTGCATCATTATCATCATGCAGCGTCTGCACCAGGATGACCTGGTCGGTCATGTGCTCGAGCAGGAACCCTGGGAGGTGCTATCTTTCCCGGCGATTGCCGAGCAGGACGAGACGCATGTCATCGTGAATCCCTTCGGCACCCGGCTGTTCAAGCGGAAAGCGGGCGACGCACTCCATCCCGAACGTGAATCCCTCGCCATCTACGCCAAGATCCGTAACACCATCGGGGAGTACAATTTTCTAAGCCAATACCAGCAGAACCCCTCCCCTGCTGGCGGCGCCATGGTGAAAACTGACTGGTTTAAGACCTATGAGCCTGGGGAGCAGCCGGCCACATTCAGCCGAATTGTTCAAAGTTGGGACACGGCCAACAAGTCAACCGACCTTAGTGACTACAGCGTCTGCACCACGTGGGGCATCGACTACAAACATTATTATCTTCTCGACGTGTACCGGCGAAAGCTGAACTATCCCGACCTCAAGCGCGCTGTGATCGAGCAAGCCGAGAAACATAGTGCCGGAACCATCCTGATCGAGGACAAGGCGTCCGGCACGCAGCTCATCCAAGACCTGAAATCCGAATTTCTAAACGGCGTCACCGAATACAAACCCCCTACCGGCGCTGATAAGGTTATGCGCCTACATGCTCAGACGGCGATGTTCGAGAATGGCCGCGTATTCTTGCCCCGGACTGCGCCATGGCTTGCGGATTACATCCATGAACTAACCAGCTTCCCAGGAGCGCGGTACAACGACCAAGTTGATTCCACTACGCAGTTTCTCGACTACATCGCTCTCGATAATTCGCTAGAGATCTGGGCGAAGCTCGGACAGGGGTAAATAGCTGGATAATTCCGGGTTATGTGCAGTTGCGCGGCCTCTGGAGCGAAGCTTAAAAGCATCGTCGATGCTAGCGTTCTGGTGGATAGTACTGCTTGAGTTTCTCGTGCTTTGAAAGATTTTCAGGTCGATACGGCTCCATAGCGTAGAAATGTTGGACCGCTTTCGCGGCAAACCTTTCGTATACTGATGGGTGCAATATTGCGTTCGGATCGATCTCGCGCAACGTCTTAGTCCACCACTTCACGCGCCCCCCAAAATATCCTGGCTCCGTCGCGTCGTGCTGCGGTCCGCACGGGTCCGGATGGAGCTTAAGGAAACGTCTGTCGACCTTGATCCCGTTGGCGTTCGGCGTGTTCCCCTCCGGAAGATTCTCGGCGGCGTGGACCATCCACTCCAATGCGATGTCGGACAGTCTCGATTCATTTTCCGAGTAGCTACCGCCAATGTCTGAGTGAACGCCCGCAAACCAGATTTGATCCAGCCAATCTGGGTACCTGTCGGGACGCGGCGGGCCCTTGTTCTGCGTGCTACCCCAAGGCACGCGGGCAAAGTCCGCCCTGTTCTCGTCGATCGACATGGCGTGGCGCGCGTACCACACCGCGTTATCCAAATGTTTATCGTAGAATTGCATCTTCGGTGTTGTGAAATGCAGCGTTTGAAAGAACGAGTACCCAGGAAGCCCAACGGCGTATTGCACGTGCGTTACGGCGTACCAGATCACGCCAATGACAAATGCAACACCCACTGACCATAGGAACACCGGAAGAAACGCGAACAGAAAAAGCGATTGTAAATAGTCGATCACGGCCAGTATTGCGACGGCAAGAACGATAAGGGCTGCGGAGAATAAATAGCTGCCCAGTGCCGCGACAGTATCGAACACCCCGATAAAATAGGGGTTTACGTTAGCCGCTCCGTTTACATCGGAGTGATACTTCTGGCGGAACTGAAGCGCGAGCGCCCTTCGTTGCTCGACAAACGCCGAATCCTTCGGCGAACTAACATGCTGGTAGACTTTCTTGACAGCTTCCTTTGCAATCCTTCGAGTGGACCCGAGGTCCCTGAAGAGCGGCGTCTGCCCGTCCGCCATAGTGGTCGGTACGCCGCACTGTGAAAGCACCGCAGCCACACAGCGAACCGTATATGCTCCGCGGCTAAAGCCGAACAAAAAGACGCGATCGCCAGGCTGCCACATTCGCAAAATAGCGGCGTAGCAATCGACGATGTTCATAGTTATCCCGAGTCCTGTCGCCTGGCTCACGAGATTGTGGACCCAGCGGTAGGCGCGCTCAGCACCGAAGACTCCGCTCTCAGGCTGCGAGCCCAAGCCTGGATCGTAGAATGTCAGCTGATCGCGCGGGCCAATGTCTGAATCCGGCCCGCAGCGCGTTGCCCGAAATAGCTTGTAGATATTGCTTACATTCTCATCGGGCGTCAGCCCTCCGGCTTGGCCCGTTCCATCCGAAAAAAT
>Ga0181518_10005225_pt1 | contig 11312 bp, 12 predicted proteins | sample PEATcosm2014_Bin_28_FD_119751 | JGI IMG/M metagenome (GOLD analysis project Ga0181518, IMG submission 119751) | Peatland microbial communities from MTU Mesocosm Facility, Houghton, MI, USA - PEATcosm2014_Bin01_60_metaG | ecosystem: Environmental > Terrestrial > Soil > Wetlands > Peat | place... | reverse complement strand
GGTGTTGCGGCCGGCAGCCACGACGTTGTGACCAGCGGCCAGCGCAGCCTTGGCAAGCTCGACGCCCAGGCCGCGGCCCGCGCCGGTGATGAGCCAGGTTCTCGGTTTATTCATGAGTCGAGCTAAGCACTGCCGCCGGGAAGCTGGGAGTCCCTGCTGAAAGGGGTTCTCGCAGGGCCTCCCACCGAGACGGGATCTGGGTTTACCCTCGATCTCGTGGAGCTCAAGACCGAGATCCGGGAGTTCCTGGCCTCTCGCCGGGGCAACCTCACGCCCGACCAAGCCGGGCTCACCGCCTACGGCCCGCGGCGCGTGCCGGGCCTGCGGCGCTCCGAGATCGCCACCCTGGCCGGCGTCAGCGTGGAGTACTACACCCGCATCGAGCGAGGCAACCTCTCCGGCGTGTCCGACAACGTGCTCGAAGCCCTCGCCGGCGCGCTGCAGCTCGACGACGCCGAGCGCGCGCACCTCTTTGACCTCGCCCGCGCCAGCCGGCCCACCGCCGCGACACGCCGGCGTCGCGCGACGCGACAGCAGATCAGGCCCAACCTGCAGTGGGTGCTGGACTCGATCACCGGCGCGGCCGCTTTCGTGAGCAACGGATCCCACGACATCATCGCGGCCAACCGGCTCGGCGAGGCGCTGTGGTCGCCGCTATACGCGATGGTCGACCGGCCGGTGAACTCCGCCCGGTATCTGTTCCTGGAGCCCACCGCGCGGGAGATGTACCCCGATTGGGAGCGCATCGCGAACGAGACCGTCGCGATCATGCGCCACACCGCGGGCGCAGATCCCCGCGATCGCAGACTCTCCGAACTGGTCGGCGAACTCTCAATGCGCAGCGAAGAGTTCCGAACTTCGTGGGCGTCGCACAACGTGCGCTTCCACAACACCGGCACCAAACGCATGATGCACCCTCTCGTCGGCGAGCTGACCTTGAACTTCGAGCGGTTTGACCTCGCAGCCGAAAACGGGCTGACGATGTTTACCTACACCGCCGAACCCGGCACACTCTCCGCAGAAGGTCTCGACCTCCTTTCCAGCTGGGCCGCAACCCCGCGCGCATCCCCAACGAACCGCTCGCACCTCGACCAGATCGACAAACAGCGATCCACTCCAGCGCGCCCATCGCTTTCGCCAATCGTCACCTCGGGATCGGACGAGCGCATCAGCGACAAAGCGCTCGCCCAGGCCGAGCCCGAGCCGCGCTGCCGCGGACGGTCGGAGCGGCCCAACTCCCGGGCGTCATGAAGCCGGCAGCGGCGGGCACTCCATCTTCCCGGGTGCACATAACGACCTTTTCTCGCGCGCAGCCAGCCAAGGCCGCGCCGATCGCCTCGAGCGCGTTGCGTTTAGCGCCCAGGGACGGCTCGGCCGCTGGTGAGAGCGCGGCAAACAGCCCGCGTCGGGCCCGGCGGACACGCAAAGCCTCAGTGCCGCCGCGGCCCTCAGCGCAGACGCCCGCCAGCCCAGCCGCTGCCCCTGCTCGTGCGCGGACCGCGCCGGGCGCGACCAAGGGCGCGGTCCTCGCCGCGCTCAAAGACGGCAACGCGATGACCGCCGGCGAGATCGCCGCCGCCACCGGACTCGCTCGCGCGACGGTCAGCACCACCCTCTCAAAGCTCGCGGCGTCCGGGGCGATCGCCAAAGCCGCACGCGGCTACCAGATCAGGCACGAGAGCGATTCCCCTGTCGTCAACGGCGCCGGCGCCTACCAGACCGGCACCCCGATCGACCAGGCGCTCGCGTAGAGCGCACCGTCGCGGCGACGCACCCGGTGGGGTCAGTTGGCGCGTCCGCTTCCATGTGCGCACATCGCGTCCTGCGCGGCGGTGATCAAGGCCCTCAAGCTCCCCGGCGAGATCGGCCGTCTGCTCATCAAGGCGACGCAGGTGCCCTTCGGCGGCCGGTTCAAGCTTGGCGCGGGCCTCGGCGAGCGCCTCGTTGCCGCACTCAGGCCGATCGTGTCCGTTGGCTTCTCCCCAGCACCCTTGTCGACCTACACGACGCAGACGCCGACGACGGCGTGCACTCACCGGTATCGCACGGAACATGCCGCGCAGCGCCACGGCCAGGCCGGCCAGCCAAACGGCCATCACGACGGTGATGAGGATCGCTGAGCTCACGGGCATTCGGTCATCGCAGATCAGGTCAGCGCTACTCAGCTCAGAACGGAACGTCGCCGTCCCGAAGCCAGGCGCCCGATTCGTCCATCGAGGACTCTGCGCTCGTCAGCCCGGCGTCGTGCAGTGCCGCGACGTCGAACCCCATCGCTTGTAAGTCGGCGGGGTCAAAGTCAGAGACCCGCAGTCCGTACGGCGCACCCCCCGACGTGAAGCCGGCGGCCCAAATCAGCTCACCGCCCCATTCGACCCAGCCATTGTCGGCCAGGCGCTGCGCCTCGGTCCGCTCGACCTCCTGATCAAGCCGTCGCCGGCCGTTTCGCGACCCGCGACGGCGCTTGGAGCGCGCCGGCGATCCGGATGACCCGCGTGCAGCCCCACCGTTTCGCTTTGCCACGGCCCCGAACCTTAACTCGGTGGCCAGACGCGAACGTCCCGTCCACGTGGCCAGCGAGATCGGCAGGGCCGAGCCACTTCCGCGCAGCCTAAACCTAAACCTAAAAAGAATGCGCGGCTGGGGCCGGCCGTAGACCCTCGAATCCGCTTCAGGGACGCCCGCACCCTTGCGGGCGTCCCGTATAGCCCCCTTCACCGGGCATCTCATCGGGCGGGTCTTACGGGACGCCCTCCGGTCAGGCGGCATCGGGGGCGTCTGATCGGCCCGGGGGTGTGCCGCAGGAGGTTCCCGTTACGGGCGGCCCACTCGAGTGCCGCTTCTGTCCGCAAGCGACAGCGCGAGCCCGGCGTTTCGGACCGCGCGTGGTGACTACTTCGCGGGTCGCTGCTTCGCCGCTCGAGCGGCGCTCTGCGCGGGTGGCTGCTTCCACGAGCAAAACCCCGACGAGCAGCGGTGTGTTAAGCCGGGTTAAGCAGCGGGAATACGACTTGCTCGTTCGGTCGCCGAGCTGTCCGGATCTTCGCCGGTGCATCGTGACCGATCACACCGATTCTCGCTCCTAATCTGACTGTCATCGTCACGGCAACCACGCCTTCGGCTTTTGCGGTCACATCGCCGATTCGCCGCATGGCGGAGGTCAGCTGGTTTTGCGTAGCGCCTGGGCGAACCGGCGCACGCCCTCGTTGATCGCCGCCGAGGGCAGATTGCCGTAGCCGAGCACGACCGAGTCCGTCATGGTCGGTGGGGAGCGGAAGAACCATGCCAGTGGGTAGATGGCCGTGTCGAGCTTCGTCGCTGCCTGGACGAGGTGTCCGGCATCGACAGGTTCGGGCAGCTGCACGGGCGCATGGAGTCCTCCAGGGACGCCCGTCAGCTCACACTGCGGTAACTCGCGCGCCACCGCAAGCTCGAGCGATTCTCGTCGGGCGCGGTAGCGACGACGAGCCGCGCGGAGGTGGCGGTCGTACTCGCCGGCACTCAACAACTGCGACAGGGCGAGACAGTCGATCACGGGCGGCCCGCCGTCTGCATACATGCGCTCCTGGAGCAGGTCGTCCGTGAGATGCGCAGGTAGCACGAGCCAGCCGATCCGCAAGCCGGGAGCGAGCGCCTTGCTCACTGTGCCGATATGCGCGATGCGATCTGGAGCGAGGCCTTGCAGGGAGCTGATCGCGGGTCTGTCGTAGCGGAACTCGGCGTTGTAGTCGTCCTCGATGATCACGCGGCCCTCGGCAGCCCACTCGACGAGTGCCAGGCGCCGGTCTCGAGCGAGCGGTACGCCCGTGGGGAACTGGTGGGCCGGTGTCACGAGCACCGCATCGGCGCCAACGCTGTCAAGTGCGTTGATGTCCAGCCCGTGCTGGTCGACCGTAACCGGCAGCACGTCCGCCCCCGCGTGCGCGAGCGCGCCGGTCAACACGCCCAGGCTTGGATCCTCGACCGCGATTCGGGCGCGACCGGTGCGCACTAGCACCCGGGCAAGCAGAGTTACCGCCTGCATGGCTCCGGAACAGATGACCAGCGCCTCTGGGTCAACGTTTAGTCCACGGGCCCTGCGCAGGTAGGCCGCCAGCTCGCGCCGAAGGCCGAGCGGGCCGCGCTGATCCGCGTAGCCCAGGTCGGCATCCGGAACCACCCGCAGCGCGTCCCGGACGGCACGCGCCCACGCCGACCGCGGGAAGCCAGCGAGATCCGGGACGCCAGGAAAGAAGTCGTATCTCGGCCGCCGTTTTGCGGTGGGCGCAGCGGACCCGCCGGCACCGGCCGCCTGCTTCGTCGCGCCAGTGGCCACCCACGTCCCGGCACCTTGGCGGGCCTCAAGCCAACCCTCGGTCCGCAGCTGCTCATACGCGTCTGAGATCAGCCGGCGTGACACGCCCAGGTCGGCTGCCAACACACGCGACGCAGGCAGTCGCGCCCCCGGTGTCAGCCGACCTGCGCGAATCGCGTCACGCAGACCCTGTTCAACCTGGGCACGCAAGCGACCATCAACGCTCCGTAGCTCGAGCAGTAGCTCTGGACCACGGTCTGGTGCTGAATTGGCCACCCTTTCTCGCTCCAAATTGGAGCCTACCAGGGGACACCTGACGCGATAGGCTCCCGTCATGCCGCCTCGCATCCCGCCTGGCGAGGGCGCGTTCGCTCGCGTCGTTGCCGCCGTCAGCCGCCGCCAATACGGCGAACCAATGGTCGAGTCCGCTCGGGTCTACGCGCGCAACCCGCGACTGCTCCTGGCCTTCACCCGCTTCAACAGCGCGGTCGAACGACCCGCAACCGTCGGCAGCCGACTGAAGAACCTCGCAGTTCTCAAGGCCGCAACGATCGTCGAATGCGAGTTCTGTATCGACATCGGCTCAGAGCTGGCGCGCCGGGACGGCATATCCGACCAACAGCTACTCGCGCTCCCCCGCGCGCGCGAGTCCGGGCTGTTCAGCGAGGATGAGCTGCTCGTCCTCGACCTGGCATCGGGAATGAGCCGCACCCCCGCAGAGGTAGACCAAACGCTGATCACAGCGCTCCGGAAGCGCTTCGGGGACAAGGGCACCCTTGAGCTCTGTCACATCATCGCCTGGGAGAACCACCGGACCCGCCTCAACGCTGCACTCGGACTCGGCGCCGGCGGTTTCTCGGAAGGTCGAGTCTGCGCGATCCCCGAACGCCAAGCGGCCGCTGATGGTTCCGTCCACACCCTGGCCTAACAGACTGCAGCCATCCGCGTAGGCTCGGTGGCGTGCGCGCAACGCTGCGCCAGCTCGAGAACCGCGCCGTAGGCGCGGTACGCGACCCACTGGAGCGGTCGGTGCTCACCAAGGCAACGGTTCCGTGGTCCGTGCAACTGCTCGACGGCCATCACTCCTGTCTGCTCGCGAGTTGGCGCCGCGACGCGACGGAGTCGTCATTCCTGTCTGGCTCGCCCGGCAGCGGACCGATGTCATCGTGATCCGAAGCGGCGCGCACGATCCCAAGATCCGGCGCCTGCAGCCAAACCCGTCGGTCCTGGTCGCGCCGTGTGACTTTCGCGGCAAGCCACAGGGACCGCCGACGCCCGCCCGTGGGCGGATCCTCTGACCGGAGCAGGAGGCTGACGCCGAGGCGGCGCTTGGCAACAAGCTGGGATGGTGTCGGCGCATCTACAACGCGACCCGCGCGCCGCTGCTACCCATGGCCTACATCGAAGTTCGAGGCCAGTAGGCATCGTCACACCAGCGCCCGCACGCGGTGCCGAACTGCTCGACCACCTGACGCCGACCGGCGCACTCGGACAAGCGCTTTCGTGTTTCAGGCGCCCGTGTCGCGCGCATGGTTTGCCACGATCGAGATCGCGTGGACGAGGCGCGCCGTTGCCGATCGAAGCGCAATGCGGTCACGGCGTGGGCGTGACCCCTGCAGGCGTGAAGCGACAGCCTGAGCGGGCGGCTTGCGCGTGCAACGGGCCGGCCCGCTTCCGTGGTCGCACGGGCCTGCCAGCGGCTGACGCCAAGAATCTCGCCTTGCTGGTCCGTCCCGCTAGGGGATCGGCCTACGGGACACCTGCTTCGGTAGCAACACGTGCATCCCTACCGCCGACTAGCACTAGCGGCCCTGCCTAGCGCGGAATCCGAGCACGCGTTGGCTCGCGTGCTAGCACCTCGGCTGCAAACGATCTGGTCGAAGCAGGAGCCGGAGTGCTTCGCCGTAGCTTCCCGATCGTCACCCATGCGGACACGATCGGCGTGCTTCCGCATTCCGAGCGGGCGGGGTCGAAGCAGAGGCCGATGGACAGGCTGCTGATCGGCCGCCCGTGGCATGGAGAGCAGCGGAGGAGGCGGCCTTGACGCCATGTACCCGTTCCCTTTCCGGTTGACAGAAGCGGGCAGCCCTCGCTGGTTGGAGTGGCCGACGTTGCCGATTCCGTGTCGCGGCCGCTACTGAAGTGCTGGGCGGCGGCCCGAATGGTGCCGAGCGTCCCGCCGTCCGACGAACCGACGCATCGCGGGCGAGAGCAGGGTTGCCTCGAGCGCGATGCCTGTGATCAGCATCAACGCGAGGTGGCCCCACAGTACGTGACCCGAGCCGGTGCTGCTGCTGCTGCCGAGTGGTGCCATCAAGACGGCAAGCAGCGGGATGGCGTTGAGCAGCACGAGAAGCGTCCACGCGATCCTCGAGCGGAACGCGAGCGCCACGATCAGGACGAGCATGAACTCCGATCCGTGGGTTGAGACGTGCGACAAGACGCCGGCGAGCACGAACAGTCCGAGCTGAGCACCGGTCAGGAGCACGAACAGGAGGTACGCCCACGGTCGGCGCGCGCCACGCATTGGCGAAACGCTAGCGCTCGGCCAAATCCGCTGACGTCTCCTTCGTCGCCCAACCAGGCACGAGATCCTCGCTTCCTCTTTTGAGGTCCGCGAGGACGCGGTCTCGCCGTCGAGTTAGCTGGCGGCGCGCCGGGTTGCAAGCGCCTCGGGCTCACACGGCAACCCGCGCGACCGCTTGCCCACGCCGTCGTCGAGGTGAGCGTTCGCTATCAGCAGAGGCGCGTGCGGCTGACCGCCGACGAGCGCTTTGCTCGTGCCGCCGTCGCTGAGCTCACGATGCGATGGAGACAACGCGATCGCCTCGATCCACGGCGGACGCGGTCCGAGACCCCCCCTGATCGATGCGGCGCCCATCCGGCCGGCAAGCCCGGATGCTCGGGTATCGCTGGGCCCGAGCCTATCCGGCCGGCGTCCTACTAGCTCCTAGCGACTGCCGTTGCGCAATGCCGCGGTCAACTCGCTGCGCAGTTCCTGCAGCGCCCGATCGACAGCTGTCGCGGGCACCGTTTCCTGACTGCGGCGGGTTTCGACTGCGGATTCCTCGGATGTCTGTTGGGCTCGGACTGAGCGCTTCGCCGAAATGCGTTCGCCGCCGTGCCCCGCGGATGCTGCCCGCCTCGCGCGCGTGGCGCCACGTGGTGACGTCGCGCGCTGGCGCGCGCGCATCGATCGCGGCGTCTGCCTCATCGCCGAGACCGCCTCCGACGAGCCGCCTGGAGCACCCAACGCCTCAAGCGCCGACCGCAACCGCTCGACCTCATCAGAGAGGTCATCGAGGTGGCGCTCGATGACGGCACGCAGTTCATCCACACTCACGTCCACGACAGCTTATCCAGCCGCCCCGACGACTCGGCCCTGATCGTTGGCTCGGGGCTGAGCCGCGGGCGAGCTGAGGCCGCGCCCGCCACGAGTACGCGAACCGCTGGGGAGCCGCGCAGCTCGCGTTGTCGCGCGCTGGCGGGCAGCTTTCACGCGCACGGAGGGTGCTCAGACGGCGTCCTTCCGCTGTATGCGCGCCGCGGCGTACCGGCCGAGTCCGTGCCCCGCATGTGCTCAGGCACGCCTACTGCTCGCTGTGCGCGGCTCACGCCCGCGCCGAGCTCTCCCGGTTGCAACGGCTGCCGCGCGTCTCCCGAGACGACCATCGCGACGTCCACCACGATCGCCAGGCGTTTGAAGACAACCTCGCCGACTGCGACCGGCGTCCAGGCCGGCTCCGGGGTGGTCGCGCCCGTGGGATCTCCGACTGTGAGGACCTGCGTGCCGGTGCCGTTGGGCTGCGACGAGCTCTCAGTAGCTGTCGCGCTTTCCTGCGCGATCGTGACGGTGTAGCTGCCGCCGTCACCAGAGGCGTAGCTGGCTGAATACCCCAAACTACCAGAGGCGGCGTGGGTTCAGCCCCGGTTCAGGCGTCTGCTCCCGGCGGAAAGCAGGCACGAGCTAGCGCCTCCCGACGAGTCTCGCGGTGATCCCGGCAGGTTTCCGGGCGCGCTGGCGAAAGCATTAGGTCGGACCGCCGGCCTAGTGACTCCGGGCTTTGGGGGCGTACGGCGGGGCTCGTCGACGGCACCCGTCTCGACGGCACGGCGTGTCTCGAAAACGCTCATATATGAGACGCCTGCACCGCCGGTGTCGTTTTCAGAAGAGGCCTGCACCGACTCATCTTGAGCCGTCGGGTGTGTGCAGACGACTGTTGACCGCTGGGCGGTCAGGAGTCGGCCGCACGAAAGGGATGTTCTGTCAGGAGTCGGGTGCACAATCGTGCGCATGGTCGCTGATCGACTGCCACGCTTGTAATGTCGGACGAGACGCCGATCGTTGAGCAGGGCGTGGTGTCAATGCCGGACGAGGATTAGGAGGAGGCGCGGCGGCGGGCGGCGGTGATCGGTCCGCTGGCGGCGAGGCCTTCGGTTTCGCATCAGGCGGCTGACGCGGCGGCCGAGCAGTTGGGCTTGTCCCGGCGGCAGATCTACGTGCTGGTGGAGCGGTGCCGGCGGGGGTCGGGGCTGGTGACCGATCTGGCGGTCCGGCGTTCTGATGGCGGCCGAGGCCTCGGGCGGCTGCCCGAGGCGGTCGAGGCGGTGATCGCCGACGTGCTCGGTACCCGGTACCTGAAGCGACAGCGCCCCACCCTCGCGGTCGTCTATCGCGACATCGCGCGGGCCTGCGGAGCGCAGGGTTTGGCGGTGCCGGCGCGCAACACGGTCGCTAGCCGGATCGTCTGGATGGACCCGGTCGACGTCGCGCAAGCGCGCGAGGGTATGGCCGCGGCCCGCGGCTTGCGCGCGGCGGGCGGGACGTCGCCGGCGGTGGTGGCATTGTTGGAGCAGGTTCAGGTTGACCACACGGTGATCGACGTGGTGATCGTTGATGAGCGCGATCGGCTGCCGATCGGGCGTCCGTATCTGACGGTCGCGATTGATGTGTGCAGCCGGTGCCTGCTCGGGATGGTGGTCACGTTGGAGGCGCCGTCGGCGGTGTCGGTCGGGCTGTGCTTGGCGCATGCGTGTTGCGATAAGCGACCGTGGCTTGAGCGCCTGGGGATCGAGGTGGAGTGGCCGATGGGCGGCAAGCCGGCGCTGCTGTATGTCGACAACGCGACAGAGTTCAAGAGCGAGGCGCTGCGTCGTGGCTGCGAGCAGCACGGGATCGGCCTGGAGTATCGGCCTGCGGGACGACCGCATTTCGGCGGGATCGTGGAGCGCGTGATCGGCACCGCGATGGGGACGGTGCACGAGCTGCCCGGCACCACGTTCTCCAATCCTGAGCAGCGCGGCGACTATGACGCGGACGGCAAGGCGGCGTTGACGCTGCGGGAGCTGGAGCGCTTTCTGGTGCTGGCGGTGGCGGCCTATCACGGCAGCGTCCACGGTGGGCTGGGGCAGACGCCGGCCGGGCGCTGGGCGCAAGGTGTCGCGGACTCCGGGGCCCCGCGGCTGGTCACCAGCCCGGCGGCGTTTCTCGTGGACTTCTTGCCGGTGATCCGTCGCAAGGTGACGCGGACTGGGTTCGTGATCGATCACGTCGGCTACTTCTCCAACGCGCTGAAGCCGTGGATCGCGCGGCGTGAGCGGCTGGGGAAGTTCGTGATCCGACGTGATCCGCGCGATATCAGCCGGGTGTGGGTGCTCGAGCCCGATGGCGATCAGTACCTGGAGGTTCCGTACCGAACGCTGTCGCGCCCGGCGGTGACGTTGTGGGAGCACCACCAGGCGCTGGCCCGGCTGCGGCAGCAGGGCCGCGAGCAGGTCGATGAGCAGGCGCTGTTTTCGATGATCGAGCAGATGCGCAGCATCTCCGATGAGGCGCAGAGAGCGACGCGCAAGCAGCGACGGGGCCGGGAGCGCCGCAACCATCTTTGCGCCGTGAAGCGACCAGCCCTGCCAGCGCCACCACCTGACGCACCGCTGGATCGGGCGCGCGCGGGCGACCCTGCGCCGGCTGTGCCATTCGATGAGATCGAGGAGTGGTAGCGATCGAGCACCATCCACCTCTGCAGTTGGGGCATCTTCATCCGAGCGCCCAGACCGTGGCGCGGCTGCCTGACGGCGAGCGGGTGGCGCGGATCCGCGCTGAACGCTGGATCGGCTACTCGCGGGCGGTGGAGGCGCTCGCGCGGCTGGAGGCCCTGTATGAGTGGCCGACCAGGCAGCGGATGCCGAACCTGCTGCTGATCGGGCCGACGAACAACGGCAAGTCGATGATCATCGAGAAGTTCCGCCGCGGCCATCCGCCGTCATCCGGCGCTGAGGAGGAGCAGATCCCGGTGCTGGCGGTGCAGATGCCGTCCGACCCGTCGGTGTCGCGGTTCTACGCCGCGCTGCTGGCCGCGCTCGGCGCACCGCTGCGACCCCGACAGCAGGTCGCCGAGATGGAGCGCCTGGCACTGGCGCTCCTGCGTCGGGTCGGGGTGCGGATGCTGGTGATCGACGAGCTGCACAACGTGCTCGCGGGCCGAGACCAGAGCCGCCGCGAGTTCCTCAATCTCCTCAGGTTCCTCGGGAACGAGCTGCGGATCCCGCTGGTCGGGGTCGGCACCCGGGAGGCGTATCTGGCGGTCCGCTCCGATGACCAGCTGGAGAATCGCTTTGAGCCGATCAGCCTGCCGTTGTGGGACGAGGGGCCCGACACCCTGTCGCTGCTGGCGAGCTTCGCCTCGTCGTTTCCGCTGCGCCGTCCCTCGCCGATCGCGACCGACGAGGCTGCCCGCTACCTGCTGGCGCGTAGCGAAGGCACGATCGGCGAGCTCGCCCGGCTGCTGACCGAAGCCGCGATGGCGGCGGTCCAGAGCGGCGAGGAGGCGATCAACCAACGCACCTTGACGCTGGCCGCCTACATAGGACCCAGCGAGCGTCGCCGCCAGTTCGAGCGCGAGCTCGCGTGAGATCACCGGGCCGCTGGCCGCTTCACCCCGCGCCGATCCGCGGCGAGGCGCTCTCCTCGTGGTTGCTTCGGATCGCGTCCGCCTACGAGATGACGGTCGGGCAGCTGATC
>Ga0181518_10005219_pt1 | contig 11317 bp, 7 predicted proteins | sample PEATcosm2014_Bin_28_FD_119751 | JGI IMG/M metagenome (GOLD analysis project Ga0181518, IMG submission 119751) | Peatland microbial communities from MTU Mesocosm Facility, Houghton, MI, USA - PEATcosm2014_Bin01_60_metaG | ecosystem: Environmental > Terrestrial > Soil > Wetlands > Peat | place... | reverse complement strand
TCAGCGCCTCGACCGCGGCCAACTGCTCGGGCGAAAGCGTCCCCAGCCGGTTGTGAATCCGCTCAATCTCCGCCACGCGAATTTCTTCGGCCTTTCTTTGCAATGCAACAATCGCCGGCGCGACATTGACGGTGCGCTGGCGCAAATGGAAGCGTTCCACCTCCGCGGCGATCAGCGTCTCGGCATCGACGGCCTGGCGGCTGCGCTCTTCCATGTGCGACGCGGCCACCTGCTGCAGATCGTCAATGTCGTACACGAAGATGCCATCGAGATTGTTCATCTCCGGATCGACGTCGCGCGGCACAGCAATGTCGATGAAGAACATGGGCCGGTTCCGCCGCTTGTGCAGAAAAGCCTGCCCGTGCTCGCGGCGGAAGATGGGATGCGGCGCGCCTGTGGAGCTGATAACGATGTCGGCGCGGCTGGCGGCTTCGTAGAGCTGCTCGAAGTCGATGACCTGCGGCACCACCGCGCCGGAAAACTCCTCGGCCATGCGTCGCGCGCGCTCGGCGGTACGATTACTGACCAGGATGGCGCCCGCGCCCTGCTGCACGAGATGCCGCGCGGCGATTTCGCTCATTTTTCCCGCGCCCACCAGAAAAACTGTGCGCCCATCGAGCGAGCCAAAGATTTTGCGCGCCAGATCGACGGCGACAGACGCGATGGAAACCGAATTCGACCCGATTCCGGTCTCGCTGCGCGCCTTTTTTGCTGCCGCAAACGCGCTTTGCAGCAGATGTTCCAACTGGCCCGAGACGGTTCCAGCAGCGCGCGCCACGGCGAAAGCTTCTTTCACCTGGCCAAGAATTTGCGGCTCGCCGACCACCATGGAGTCAAGGCTCGCGGCCATCCGGAACAGGTGGCTCACGGCTTCTTTGTCGTGGTACTCGTACAGGTGCGGCGCAAGCACTTGGGCGTCGATGCCGAAGTAGCTCGACAGGAAGCCGGCCATCGGGGTGTCCGGGCTCTCCACGGCGGCGAGCAGCTCCACACGATTGCAGGTGGAGACAATCATGCACTCAGCGACTCCCGGCGTTGAAGCCAGCGCGCGCGTGGTCTCGGCCAGGTCGTCGCGGCCGATGGCGATCTTCTCGCGCAGCGCGATGGGCGCCGTCTTGTGGTTCACGCCAATGAGTGCAAGTGTCATTGCGAACCGAACCTGTGCACCTGGCTGAAGAAGTTGACTGCCCAAACCGCCATCATCACCACCAACGCCCCACCGGAGACGTAGGCGGCCCTGCGGCCACGCATTCCCATGCCGCGCCGCAGCAGGAGGAGCGTCGCGTAAACGAACCACATGACGAACGAAGCAAGGATATTGGGATCGAGAAAATAGGACGCGCCCAGCGAAGTCTCCTGCACCAGGACGGAGCCGATCAACAAGCCCACGGTCATGCAGGGAAATCCGAATTCGAGGGTGGCCAGAGCCAGACGCTCGAGTGTGTCGAGCGGGGGCAACCAGTCCAGCGGAGCCCACCGGGACTTTTCTCCCAGTTTGTGCTTGGCCTTAATGCGTCGCTCTTGCACCAAATACATCATCGAGGCCAGCAAGCTGAAGCAAAGGGCCGCATAGGCCAGCAACAGGGCGATGATGTGCGCCACCAGCCAGCTGACCCAAACGCGCTGCGAGGGAAAGCGGTAGCGATCCGGCCCCAGCGAAGGGATAAATACAAGGAAGAATGTCGCCGGTAAGGCAAAGATTCCCAGGGAGATGGCGTCATACAGCCACCACACTAGGAAGAACAGGCCGGCCACGGCAAAGCCCAGCAGCGACTCGATCTCGCGCACACCCACTGGCATTACGCGATGCGCCTGCACCAGCATCTCGACCACGGAGACAAAATGGAAGAAAAAGGCCATTCCGCCCAGGTGGACGCAGGTCTTGCGCCAGGGCAGGGATTTGGAGAGCACGGCGGGGAAGATGGCGACACATCCGCCGGCATACAAAATGGCCGCAACTCGTAGCCAAAGCAGGTACATGGCAGCTCTTACCTTATAGGCGTTACCGATAAGTATACTGTGATGCAAATCACCTTACGGCGCCCCTGACACTTGTCTCTGCCATGCAAAGCGAAACCGAGATCTACCTCACCACCTTCCGGATGGACACGTATCGGCCGAATTGAGCGAACCTCCCTTCCCCGGCGCCTACCAAGTGCAACGGACGCCGGGGCTGTGGGTCTCATCCGGATGCCGTGAGCGTTACTGCTTTTTGGCAACGTACGTGGAGGTCCGCCCCGTGACCTTGTCATTATCGACAATGGTCATCATCTTGCCGTTCGCCGAGACGGTCATTGTCGAAACATCGATGACTTTGCCGTCCCGCTTGTCGGTTTCCTCGATCGTATTTGCATTGATCTTCTTCAGCGAGACTGCGTTATAGCTATGCGCGCCCGTCGCCGGGTAGTCGGCGCCGTCAAACTTCGCAGTATAGGTCTCACCGGTGGGCGAGGTCATCGTGAACTGATCGCCATTCATCTTGTATGTGGTCAGCAGGCCATTATCGCTTCCGGTCTGCTTCTGGATGATCCACTGGCCAGAGGTCGCATGCACCCCCGCGGGCGCCATGCCGCTGCGTTTGGCAGTCGTGACAAAGTTTGTCGGAGCGCCGCCACTCGCGGGGTGACCGGTCGAATTGACAGTGAGGGTTTTGCCGTCGGCAGAGACTGTGCGGGTCTGTTCGTAATCGGGTTGACCGCCTTTCTTGGTCACAACCGAGATGGTGTGTGGATCCACGATTGTAACGCTGATCGTGTCGTACGATTGCCCGGTGACAGCGTGATCCTGCCCGTCGGCAGCAACGTCGAAGGTGGGGTTGCACGTGACGCAGTGGTACCAGCCCTGGCTGATGTAGAAAGCCAGAGGTTTCGGACTGAACTTGGTCTGCGACAGGTCTGTCTTCCAGGTGCCGTCGAATGGGGATTGAGCCTTGGCAACCGTGGCAACGCAGAGCGCCACCAAGGCCAGTAACGCGCAATAAACATACTGCTTCATTTTGATCATCTGATCTTCCTCCGTGGGGATTTTGGAATTCGGTGCTGGGGCCGGGATTCAGCGTAGCAGGATCGAGGTGATCTCGCGAGCCGCAGCGATTGTACATGGGCGCAGCGACGCCCGCCTAGCTTATTTCTTCATGGCAATGAAGGTCGACGTCATGTCGTTCATTGGATTGTGCGCCACGATGGTCATGCTCTTGCCATCCGGCGAAACCGTCATTTTTTGCTCGTTGTAGACCTTTCCGTCGCGCTTGTCAGTCTCCACAATCGTGTGAGCATCGATGCGCTTCAGCGAGACGGCGTTCGCGTAATACCCGCCCTTGTAGGGGTAATCGCTCCCATCGAACTTCGCCGTATAGCTGTCGCCTGTGGGATCAGTCATCGTCAATTCATCGCCATTGGACTTGAAGGTGAAAGCCAAATCGGCCTCGGTGTCAGTGAACTTCAAGGGAACCCAATTGCCTGAGGTCGCGTGGACGCTCGCGGCCAAGACGCCAACGCGCTTGAGCGTCATCGATGAGTTCTGGGGTCCGCCCCCGTTTGACGGATAAGTGACGGACTTGAACGTGGTGAGCTTTCCGTCCGCCGATACGGTATCTGTATCCTCCTCGATGGTCTTGTCGCCCTTTTTGCTGACGATCGTCATCGTGTGCGCATCAACCATCGTTACGCTCACGGTGTCGAACGGCTCTCCGGCAACCGCATGGAATTGCCCATCGGCCTGCACATCAAAGGGCGGAGTGCAACTGACGCAGTGGTACCAGCCCTGGCTGGTGTAGAAGGTGAAAGGCTTCTGATCGAACTTGGATTTTGCCGGATCAATACGCCACGTGCCGTCGAATGGAGACTGAGAGTGCGAGACCGCGGCAGCGCCTGACGCCGCCAGCAGAACGATCGCGCAAAGAACATAACGTTTCACGCAGTTCATAAGCAGTATTCCTCCTAATGGAATCTGGGAGATTGGATATGGGCCCGTTTCGGGGGATATTGAAGAGGTCCCTGGGAACGCGGGGATTATACGCCCAAGACGTAAGGCGGGGCACCTATTTCTGATTCACAGCAACAAGCGCCTGCCTCATCAAGACCTGGTTCCCCGTTCACCTTCCAATAAGGCTGCTGCCATTAGGATCCTGGAACCAATGGAGATTTTTAAGAGTGGTTTTTATGAAGGCCTATCAACAGGTCCTACGCCGGCCGAAGCGCCTTAGGGGTTGAGTCCTGGCGCTCTGACTTAAGCGATTTCTCGCAGGCATGGGGCGCGCCGCGACGCTTCGCTGTCCGGCTGACTCGTGGCCGCGAGCGCTTGACACTGCATATCGAGAAGATAGCTCTCCGCGTCGTAAACCAGTCCGCGGACAGTGTTGTTGTGTGCCACTCCGACCGCGCGTTCAATGACAATCAGCTTTTGTAGCAGAACATCGAGACTCATAAACGGGTCTCCTTTGGATTCTTCGTGCGAGAGCACCAGTTTGCCGATCTCTGCCACTTCTGAAAGTGACCTAAATCACATCAATTGCGGGCGCTGCGCTGGGCATTACGCTGTCCTTACCGCTGTTCCACGACGCCCTGAGACCTCTGCCATCATGCCCGTAGAATTCAATCGGCGCCTTGCAATGCTTCCGTTTCAGTTCGATGCCACAAGCTCTTGCGGAGTTTTGAGCCGGGAATTCCACCGTCCCACCCGCTACCCTGCGCTCACTGCCGCGATAGTCTTAGAACCAGCGTGATCCGCGACGACTCTCAACCCCGTTCGGTGCAGGTCCCTCCCCCGGGCGCAGCCCCGCTTCTGGACGCAGCTCTATCCCCGCACACGGGCGAGGTTTGCGCCTCCGTCGATGCGGGCGATGTCAATGAACCAGAAGGGTTTGCGCTCACTTCCCTACCTGCGGACAGGCGACAGGCCGAGAGCAACTCCACGGAGTTGACGCCGTTCATGCGCCAGTGGACTGTTGCGAAGAAACAGAACCCCGATGCCCTGCTGTTCTTTCGTATGGGCGACTTTTACGAGCTGTTTTATGACGATGCCGCAGTGGCCAGCCGCGAGTTGCAACTGACGCTGACGGCGCGCGACAGGGAGCGCAGCATTCCCATGTGCGGCGTTCCCTACCACGCCGTGGAGCAGTACCTGACGCGCCTGTTGCGCCGGGGCTACCGCATCGCCCTCTGCGACCAGATGGAAGACCCCAGGCTCACGAAAAAGATCGTGCGGCGCGAAGTGACGCGCGTGCTTTCGCCGGGCACGGCGCTGGACGCGGGATTGGGTCAGGAACAGAACAACTTTCTCGCGGCGCTCTACGAAGCCACGCCCAAGGGAGCACGACCGGGTGAATCGGTGTGCGCACTGGCACTGCTGGATGTGTCGACGGGCGAGTTCCGCACCGCGGAGTTTTGTGGCCCGGATGCCAGGGCACAAGCGGTCGATGCGCTGCTGCTGGCCGCTCCAAGCGAGGTGCTGTTGGCTGCGAGCGCGGAGCTTCCGGCGCAACTCGAGAGGATCGCGGCGCGTACCCGCGTTGAGGACTGGGTGTGGACGCCTGAATTTGCCGTCCCGCTGGTCGAGCGGCAACTGAATGTGCGTTCGCTGGAGGGGTTCGGGCTGAATGGCCACGAGCCGGCAGCGGTCGCGGCCGGGGCCGTGCTGCACTACGTGCGCACCACGCAAAAAAATGAAGCGCTGCACATCGATTCGCTGAAATTCGAGGAGCATTCGACAGCCCTCGAACTGGACCAGGTGACGGTGCGGAATCTCGAACTCGTTGAGCCCTTGTTCTCCGGCCAGGACGATCGCGTCACGCTATTTCGCACCCTCGATGCCTGCCTGACGCCGATGGGCAAGCGATTGCTGCGGGCAACAATTCTGCGGCCGTTGAATGCAGCGCCGGAGATCGACGCGCGCTACGAAGCGGTTGCCGAGGCGCACGGCGACTTGCTGAAACGCGAGGAAATGCGGCGGGCGTTCGGCGGCATTTTGGACCTGGAGCGGCTGCTGGCGCGGATTTCGCTCGATTCCGCGGGTCCGCGCGATGTGCGCGCACTGGCGGCAAGCCTGGCGCGGCTGCCGGGACTGAAAGTCGCGTTCGAAGCTTTGACTGCGCCACGATGGCGCGCAATTTCCGCGCATCTCGACACGCTCGACAACGTGACGGCGCGCATAGTACGAACGCTGGTGGCCGAGCCACCGCTGACTCTCGTCGATGGCGGCGCGATTGCCGCCGGTGTGGACGCCGAGCTCGATGAGTTGCGCTCGGTTTCGAACTCTGGGCGGCAGGCAATCGCGGCCATCGAGGACCGCGAGCGGCAACGCACAGGCATCGGCTCGCTGAAGGTGCGCTATAACTCGGTCTTCGGCTACTACATTGAGATCACCAAGGCGAACCTCGCGCTGGCGCCCGTCGACTACGAGCGCAAACAGACGCTGGTGAACGCGGAACGCTTCACCACGCCGGAACTGAAGGACTACGAGCGCAAAATTCTCACCGCGCACGACCGCTGCATTGAAATCGAGAAGCGCATCTTTGCCGAGTTGAGAAAGTTCGTACTCGACAGTGCGGGCCGCATTCGCCGCAGCTCCGCAGTCGTGGCCGAGGCGGATTTGCTGGCTTGTTTTGCGCACCTGGCAGCAGCGCGGCGCTATGTGCGTCCACAACTGGCCGAAGAGCCGGTGATGGAGGCCGTGGCGGCGCGCCATCCGGTGATTGAACAGTGGATGGAAGAGACGCGCGAGGGACGCTTCATTGCTAACGACCTCTATCTCTGCGCCTTCGACGGAGCTTCTCCAAAAAGTGAAAGCGCGGGAGCACCCAGCCTGCTGCTGGTGACCGGGCCCAACATGGGCGGCAAGAGCACCTATCTGCGGCAGGCCGCAATGCTGGTGCTGATGGCGCAGATGGGCAGTTTTGTTCCGGCCGATTCGATGCGCTTCGGCCTGGTCGACCGCGTTTATACACGAATAGGCGCCAGCGACAATGTGGCCCGCGGCCGTTCGACTTTTATGGTCGAAATGACGGAGACGGCGACCATTCTAAACACTGCGACCAGTCGCTCGCTGATTCTGCTCGATGAGATGGGCCGCGGAACGGCGACCTTCGACGGCCTCTCGTTGGCCTGGGCGACAGTGGAGTTTCTGCACGCCGAGGTGGGTGCGCGAACGCTCTTTGCCACGCATTATCACGAACTCACCATGCTGGCCGAGAAGCTGCCCCGTGTGCGCAACCTGCGCGTGGGTGTGAAGGAGTCGGCAAGCGGCATCGTGTTTCTGCATAACATTGAACCCGGCGCGGCGAGCAAGAGCTACGGCATTGAAGTGGCGCGGCTGGCCGGATTGCCACCGGCGGTCATCGAGCGCGCCAAGCACGTGCTGCGCCAGCACGAAAAGCAGGAGCGGCAGAGCGTGCAGGTAGAGACGGAACCGGATCCAATGCAGATGACGATCTTCACGCCGCTGTCGCAGAGGATTGTGGACCGCATTGAAGCCACCGATGTGAACTCACTGACGCCGCTACAAGCACTGAATCTGCTGGAAGAGCTGCAGCAGGAATTGAAGAAAAGCAAGGACTGACGGAATTAGGGCGAGTGACCAAGGGCGACGGACGAGAACAAATTGCATAAATGGCGCCGTGAAAGGGCACGACTTCAGTCGTGCCGAAAGACGGCCGTAGATCGAGGGGCTTTAGCCCCTGAGGGGCATGATGAAAGAAAGTTTGCGTCAGGCTGCGGGAAGTTTGCTGGTGGTGGGGTTGGGCGGCAACGAACTCACCGCGATGGAGCGGGCGTGGCTCAGGCTGGTTCGCCCCGCGGGGATCATTTTCTTCAAACGGAACATTGTCGATTGCGAGCAAACGCGCGCTCTGCTCGCCGAAGCAACCGGCTTCTGCCCGCCGCATTGCGGCGCTTTCGTCGACGTGGAAGGCGGTACGGTCGACCGGCTGCGCGATGTGCTGGCTCCGATTCCCTCCGTGCAGGCCGTCGCGCAGGCTGCGCGCGCAACCGGCCGCGCCACGCTGCAACGCGAGCACGGAGATTTGGTGGCGCGCGCAGTGAAGGCCTTCGGGTTCAATTCGTCGTTCGCGCCGGTGCTCGATCTGGCGCTGCCGGAGTCGCGCAAGGTGATGGAAACGCGTTGCGCTGCTGAAACCGGCGCGGGCGTTGCAGCCTACGCACGCGAGTTTCTCGCGGGGCTCGCCGCGCAAGGTGTGGCGGGATGCGGCAAACATTTTCCCGGCCTCGGCGGCGGCACACTCGATTCGCACCTCGATACTCCGAAGATCGAGCGCACGTGGCGGCAGTTGTGGCACGAGGATCTGGAACCCTACCGCGCGCTGCGCAACCAGTTGCCGATGGTGATGGTAAACCACGCGGCATATCCCCTGACCGCAGATTCCGTGCGCCCGGCCACCGTGTCGAAGTTTTGGATGCAAACCGTGCTGCGCAAGCGCATCGGCTATCGCGGCATGGTCGTCTCAGACGATATCGAGATGGGCGGCGTGACCAAATTCATGCCCATTGCTGAGGCCGCGGTTGCCACCGTGCGCATGGGCTCCGATCTGGCTTTGATCTGCCACCACCCTGAGCCAATTTTGCAGGTGTACGAAGCGCTGATTCGTGAAGGCGAGCGCTCGGCGGCTTTCAATAAGATTTTGCTCGGCCGCGCGCGCGAGTCGGCGCGGAAACGAGCGGCAATATTCCCGGCAAAAATGCCTGCGGCGCTCAACCCGAAACAATTCGACGCGCTGCGCGCGCGGATCGTGCGGTTCGGTGAGGCGGTGGCGAAGGCCGCCGCTCAGGGGACTGCATGAAGACTCATGCCATGACGGTTGCCGGCGTGATGAGCGGGACGTCTGCGGATGGGATCGATGTGTCGGTGGTGCGGATTGCCGATCCCACCCTTGGCAGAAAAAAGCACACCAAGGACGGGACAACGTCGCGGCTGAAGCTCACGCTCCTAGCGCATGAGCACTTTGCTTTTCCTGCTGCGCTGCGGCGGGCTGTGCTGGCGGCAATGAATGCGCAATCGACCTCGACAGCCGAATTGGCGCGGCTCAACTGGCGATTGGGCCTCGCGTATGCGGATTCGGTGAAGCAAACCGCCGAAAGGCACAATCTGCATCTTGATCTCGTCGGGTGCCACGGACAGACGCTCTACCACCACGCCCGCCCGGCCCAGTATGCGGGCCGCAAATTCGCGTGCACGTGGCAGGCGGGCGAGGCGCAGGCGATCGCCGCGGAGCTGGGCGTTCCGGTGGTATCGAACTTCCGCCCTGCCGACATGTTGGCCGGCGGCCAGGGAGCGCCGCTGGTCCCGCTTCTGGATTTTGTTCTCTTCGCCGATGCGAAGCGCGGGCGCGTTTTGCAAAACATCGGCGGCATTGCAAACCTCACTGCCATTCCCGCCGGAGGTCTGCCCAACGCAGTGGTCGCGTTCGATACCGGGCCGGGCAACATGGTGATCGACTGGCTGGCGCAAAAACTGTTCGGCAAACCCTTCGACCGCAACGGGGCGCTGGCGGCGCGCGGAACGGTAATTGATTCCGTGCTCAAAGACGCGTTGCGCCATCCATATTTCAAACTGCGCCCGCCTAAGACTGCTGGACGCGAGCAATTCGGCCGGGCATACGCATCGGAATTTCTGGAGAAGTGTCTCACACAATCCAAAAATCCCACCGATGCGCTCGCGACCGCGACGGCCTTGACCGCGGAGACGATCGCACGGAGCTTCACGCGCGATGTCGAGCCGCGCATGAAGAGCCGCGCCGTGGATTTCATCATCTCCGGCGGCGGCGCGCGCAACCGGACGCTGATGAAGATGCTGGCTGAAATGCTCCAGCCCCAGGGTTGCGTGTTGCGCGACAGCGATGCCTTCGGATTGCCTGCCGAAGCCAAGGAAGCGGCGGCATTTGCGCTGCTCGCGTGGCGCACGTGGCATAAGCTGCCAGGCAATGTGCCCAGCGCAACGGGAGCGAAGCGCGCGGTGATCCTCGGACAAGTGACCTACCCGTAGAACGCTCGCGGGGTCGGTGGCGCAACAGATTCTGGCGCGCGATCCACCCGCCGTGAACCTGTGGTATCTGGACGCCCTCGTGGTGCACAACCGGAGGTTAACCCACGTGCTTCCATCGCCTTTAGGCAGTGATTCCTTTCTGGGAACGGCGCAGCTCAAGCAAGACTGAACCGGTGTCGTCTGGTGAGGATGTGATTCCAGTCGCCCTATTTTCAGGCACGTGTCTGCTACCATAAGGTTCATTGCGGCTCCCGGCGCCGTGCTGATTTCCCGTCATCCCAGGATTTGAGCACTACGGCGGCTTGAGCCACCCAAAGGAGAATTTTTATGCCTCTAGTTTCCATGCGGCAGCTCCTCGACGAGGCTGCCAAGGGCGGATACGGTGTCGGCGCGTTCAACGTGAACGACATGGAGCAGATTCAAGCCATCATGATGGCCGCCCGGCAGACCAAGTCGCCGGTCATCGTCCAGGCCAGCCGCGGCGCGCGCGCGTTTGCCGAGGACCTCTACCTCTTCAAGCTGATCCAGGCGGCTGCGGAGCTGAATCCCGATATTCCGATCGCCATGCACCAGGATCACGGCAACAGCTTTGACACCTGCAAGAGCGCCATCGCCCTGGGTTACACCTCGGTGATGATGGACGGCTCGCTCAAGGAAGACGGCAAGACACCGTCGACGTTCGAAGAGAATGTGGACGTGACGCGCCGTGTTGTCGACTACGCGCACCAGCGCGGCGTGACCGTGGAAGGCGAGATCGGCGTGCTGGGCGGCGTTGAAGACGGCCATGGCGCGGGCGGTACGGGACTGGAGCACATCACCGATCCCGACCAGGCAGTGGAGTTTGCGGAGCGCACCGGCGTGGACGCGCTGGCCATCGCCATCGGCACCAGCCACGGCGCTTACAAGTTCAACAAGAAGCCCGACGGCTCTGTGCTCAAGATGGACGTGCTCATCGCGATCCACAACCGGTTGCCCCACACGCACCTCGTGATGCATGGCAGTTCCTCGGTGCCCAAGGATTTGCAGGACATCGTGAACGAATACGGCGGCAAGCTCAAGCAAACCTGGGGTGTGCCCGTCGAGGAAATCCAGCTCGGCATTCGCAACGGCGTGCGCAAGGTGAACGTGGACACCGACAACCGCCTGGCCATGACCGGCGCCATCCGCAAGGTGCTGTGGACGCAGCCGGAGAAGTTCGACCCGCGCGACTACATGAAGCCGGCGCGCGAGGCCATGGCCAAGGTAGTGGCAGAGCGCATGACCGAATTCGGCCAGGCTGGCCACGCTGGCGATTACACGCCGATCCCGATCAGCGAAATGGCAG
>Ga0181518_10005217_pt1 | contig 11317 bp, 7 predicted proteins | sample PEATcosm2014_Bin_28_FD_119751 | JGI IMG/M metagenome (GOLD analysis project Ga0181518, IMG submission 119751) | Peatland microbial communities from MTU Mesocosm Facility, Houghton, MI, USA - PEATcosm2014_Bin01_60_metaG | ecosystem: Environmental > Terrestrial > Soil > Wetlands > Peat | place... | reverse complement strand
CAGCCAGTTCTCATCCACAGCGAGCGTTGCTCCCTCGCACAGGATGACGGCTCGTTCGACCACATTTTGCAGTTCCCGTACATTTCCAGGCCAATGATAGGTCTGAAACAGCTCCAAGGTTCTTTTATCGATCGCTTTGATCTTTTTTCCCATCTTGCCGGCATAGCGCTGAGCAAGGTATGCGACGAGCAGGGGAATGTCTTCGACGCGCTCGTGCAACGACGGCATGCGAATTGGAAACACGTTCAACCGATAGAACAAGTCGCGCCGGAATGAGCCCGCCTCCACCGCGGCGTCCAGGTCGCGGTTTGTGGCGGCAATGACCCGTACGTCAATGGGCACCGGGTGGGTGCCACCCACTCGCTCTAATTCACGTTCTTGCAGGACTCGCAGCAAAGCGATCTGGGTCTCAGCCGGCAAGTCGCCCACTTCATCTAGGAAGATTGTCCCGCCGTCGGCCACTTCAAATCGCCCTAAGCGTCGCTGAGTAGCGCCCGTGAAGGCTCCCTTTTCATGGCCGAAAAGTTCAGAGGCAATGAGAGAAGGGGGAATGGCAGCACAGTTAACCGCAACAAACGCGTTCCGCGCGCGGCGCGAGCGCTTGTGGATTGCACGGGCTGCAAGTTCCTTTCCGGTTCCCGTTTCACCCGTGATCAGCACGGTGGAATCGGTCGGCGCAACCTTGCACAGAACAGCGAGAACTCGTTTGATTGCATCCGATGCTCCCACAATCTCTTCGAACATGGATGCCTGATCAATCTCTTCCTTGAGAGCCAAGTTCTCCTTGTGCAGCTGGTCTTTTAGCGTTTTGATTTCGTCAAATGCTTTCTTAAGCTCTTCCTCTGCACGCTTGCGATCGTCAATCTCGATACTGGATCCATACCACATCACGATGTTGCCTTGGTCATCCCACTGGGGAACGTTGCGATGCAAAAACCAGAGATATTGTCCGTCGGCACGACGCACGCGGGTTTCGTACTGGAACACTTCTCCGCTGGCACGGCAATCACGCCACCTTGTCAACATTCCCTCTAAATCCTCAGGATGAATGAAAGCAGTCCAGCCCCAGCCCTGCAGATCTTCTTCACTGACGCCAAGGTATTCAAGCCAGCGTTGATTGAAGAAACCGAGATTGCCGTCAGGATCAGAACTGTGCAGAAACGCAGGAGTAGTATCAATGACGCGCCGCAGTACATCTTCGGCGGGAGTTGTTGGCCAAAGCTTACCAGTATCGCGTGTCGCCGTATCGGCCTCGTTTCAGGAGGACTCTTGAGAAGTAATTGTAGGACACGAGAGCTAGCGGTCAAGCGAAACCTATCGGTCACGGGTTTTTGGGGGGAGTTGAACACCAGTGCGTGGATCGTCGGCTAACCGGACACTATCCAGAAACGGGCTTCGAGGAAGTTGACCGGATTAGCAACGAGAAGTCGGTATAGCGGAAGTAATTTAAGCAGCCGACTTTTTGACAGCAAGAAGGGGCTTCAGGTCGAAAAACTTGGCGGGACGCTGGGACTCGAACCCGCGAGCCCCTTGAGTGACAGGGCACAGCCCAATGATGGCGTCTTTCGCGCTGGTTTACTTCCGTAGCCGGATGACCTATCGTACGGCTACCTCAACGGCTACCTAAATGGCCGAAAAAGGCCCCAGTACAACTGGGAAAATTCAAGGCCGATACGGAGAACCAACGGTTTAGCCTTTATTTTCAAGGGCCGCGGAGAATCCCTCCCTCTCCGCCACGCAGTCTGCACTGCAGAGAAAACAGCCTGCAATTCTTGTGAAATCGCTCGAATTGGCCGTAATTGCGCGAACTCAAGTGCCGCTTCTGCGCTAGGGATATTACCGGCGGCCCACTCCGACAATGCTAGCCCAATGAGCGCTCGCAATCGGCTGCGATCATCACGCAGGTCCCCGAGAATCGTTTGGGCCTCGCGAAATTCTACAAGAGCCCTATGAAAATCAGCCTGCCCTAAGTAGTCCATTCCACGTTTGACGTGCTGGTCAGGCTTTGGCTGCGGAATCGCGTCCTCAGGGATGATCGTGTTTGTCTCACCCTCCGGCTCGCCACGCAGCCAAATGATAACTTCCGCTGCCGCTAAACCGATCAAGAGGCCGATACCTCCGCCGAGATTACCTCCTCCGATCATCGTGCCAAGCCAGGCTCCTAACAGTGCCGCCCCAACCTTGGCCCCCCATGTCAATAGTTTTTTCCCAAGCATCCAACTACCTCCGGAAGCCTAACGAATCGAAGCCTAGGGACGGCCGCCGTGCGGTCAAGAAGTCGAGCCCCCAAACCGAATTGTGGTATGCCCTCACAGCGAGAGTCCCTAGAGCGGTACTCCCCCCCGCGATTTGAAGCGTCGGCACGTTCGCCAAAGGCGATAGACACCAAGAGAGTAACCCCAGATGACTCCCATAGCGCAACCAGTGACAACAGGAGCGTGCCAGATAACCGCCCGCCCAGACGAAAAGGTATCGTAAATGCTGAACGCGAGAAGGCCGCCAAGAAGGAGAAACAGAACTTTCCATGCGTGAATGTAGTTGATGGCCTTGATCTGTGAGAGAACAAGCGGCAGCTTCTCGTCGAATCCGCGTCCCGCTTCGTTGACGTAACGGTCATATGCCTTTTGATAACCGCCGGCAAAACAGACAACTGCTGCCCAGGAGTGCAAGTCCTTCGGAGAAAGGAGGGTTTTATGTTGAAAACCGGCAATCGGATCGATCACGCGGCGTGACTTTCCCGCGAAAAAAGGAACTATAGAAGCGGCAAGGAAGGCGAGGAAACAGACGGGAGGTGACGCGGCGAGCGGAATGACAAATCCCACAACGAGCATCGACACAATGACGATATTGATGGTAGTGGACCCAATCCGGCCGATAGAGGAGACCTCGCGAGTGCGTGCATCTGGCGGGAATCTCTGCAGGGTGATGGGCTTGGCATGCTCGGTGTCGTCTTGGTTCAGGCTGGAGCTCCAGAGCCTGCGGTCGGAGGACTCGGACGCACTAAAATCAAGATTCTGGAACCGCGCCAATGTGATGCTGCGTGCATGCTCAAGTTCCTGATCAGTGAGCGCAGGCTGATTGGCTACAAGTTTCGCCAGGCTTGGATTAACGCTTGTGAGCTCGGATCTCATCCGGTCCGCCAAACCGGCAAAAGCGCCTGAACCAACCGCTGCAGGGCCCAGAATGGCCTCGCGGTAGGAACGCCGAATTTTGGCGGGCTCACGTGCACCAAGAAGCAGATAAACAAGGAACCGACAGGCATCGCGCCCAGTTATGCCCGGATCATGCGCCGCGATGTAAATCGCTGCGTAGAGGCAATGCTTGTAGGCCTCTGAATCACTGTCACTCAACTTAAGAATTGAGATCCATGCCGTGGCGGGGCAGAAGTAGATCAACATTTTGCTGACGATTCGAATGTACAGGTCGCTCCATGCCTTACCAGCGGCGGCGCATCGCTGTTCAAGGCCCTTAAGCAGCTCTGCTCCCTCGTTCGAGTCTTGCCACTGGGCCATCTCTTGCTTGGCAATGAGCCCCGCTCCGTTTGTGATGCGCTCGGCAAGAGCGGCCAAAACCTCATCGTCGGAACCGGTCTCCCGCCCTAAGTCTTCCAGCTGATGCCTGGCCAGTTCACGGTCTGCGCTTCCCTCGGCTCCCAACTTGCTCGCCAATGCGTGAGCTTTTTCGGCCAGCGAGCGGGCATCCTCCTTTTGACCTTTTCCTGCCAGGGCCAGCGCTTTGTTGGTTAGCGGCTTCAGATATCCTTGGGGACAGAGCGAGAGTGCTTTGTCAGCTGCAACAATGGCGTCGTCCCAGCGACAAAGCAGATTCAGCCAGGCGCTTTGAAAATTCCATAGGATGTGATCCTCGGGATCGAGCTCGATGGCCTTGCCCAGTTCCGTAATTGCGTCCTTGAGAGCCAGCCGCTCCTCCGGAGGGAAGCCTTCGCCGCGAGTGGTACGGGAGTTCGCCGCAGCTTTATCCAATTCGCGCAGTGCCTGGGCACGCCCGGTCCTAAGCCCCAGTTCGTTTTCCAAGCTATGCGGCCCGGCCCCGAGGCTGAGCTCAGCGAGCGCGGCGCTCTCGCCGAATTTTCCGTGCGCATGGTACTCCTGACAACCTTGCGCCAAGACGACCTCGTATCGAAGGTGCTGGGCCTCTTCCTCGACCTGCCGAAAGAATTGCAGATCGGGATCGCCAGCACACACGACTCGAGCGGCACGCGCCTGGCGCTGGAATTCGTCAAATGACCGCGCATACTTGCCTGCATTGAAAGCCGCAAATTTGAACGAGGGATCGGCACGAAGTGCCTTCAGAAAAAACTCTTCGGCGACTGCGCCTTGACCTAGAAAGTCTTTGCGGATCAGCGCCTCGCAGTACTCCACGTGTCCGTCATTCGGAAACTCCTGTCGCACATCCGCGAGTCGATCCAGAGCCAGCTGCACCCACCCGTGTTCGGCATCAAAGTGACAGCGATTCAGGGAGTTAATCTTGTCCTCGTTATCGCGCCTGTAGGTCCTCATCTGCCTGCTCCTGCTTGTGGATCTCCATCAGACAATGCCTTCCATCAGCCGCACCTATGGCAATTACAGAACCCGCGCCAGCCAGGGATGTGGAGGCAAAAGGCAGCTCCGTGGCGGCCAGTGTTTGCATATCTTCCGAACCGGACCAGATCTCCAACCATCGGCATCCGTGCTCTCGTCGAACAATCGCTAGCGTTCCGTCTGCGGTGCCAAGCATCGCTTCAACGGATGTTTTTCGCTCTCCTTCGTTTGTCCACCGACCGGATTGCTTGCAATATCGCAAAACGGTCTCTTCGAGAGCGACATAGACGGTGGTGCCATCCGAACCCCCAGCTAAAGCGACCGCCAGTTGCGGAGTTTTGAGCACGGTTTCCCGAGAACCATCGTTGCGCACTACAATCACTGATGTGCGCCCATCCCCAGAATGACATCGTCCACAACTTACGAACTCTCCGCTATCTCCTAACCGGCACACGAACTGCTCTTGCCTCAGATTTTCGATGTGCGGGATTACGCGGTCGACGTCTGCGGGACGAAAATGCGCAACCTTGATTTCCCCGCGCTCGCTGACCGCCAGCACACGGTCGTTTTCCATGGGCACAACCGCGCACACTGAGTGATCAAACAGATCAAGGGCATCTTCCACATCGAGCGTCTGTCCGGGTGCGAGCCGCGCAACTACACCATTCCTATAGCCCACATAAGTTGCGCCACCCTTGCCGCAGGCAGCTACCGTTACTGGTTCCTCGTTGTGAATCACGCACTCATTGCGCCAGGCATTGTTCTCGAACCATGTCACCGATTTAGCACCAGCACTGGCAAGGACGAGCCAGCCATCGGGCCAATAGCTGCACTGGGTAATCGGCGACTGACTTGCGCTCAAGTCCTCCCCGTCAGGCGAGAGAGTTTGGATCCAGTTTGCGGTTGCCACGACAAATTGTTCTTGCTCCGGAATGGGCTCGAGTGCTCGCAACACCTCCGATTCTGACAGCCCTGAGTACAAACCTCGTCTGCGTACTTCACACTTAGCAGTGTCCCAAGACAGAAGTTCTCCGCGGTTGGTTCCGAAGAGGCAGTGGAGACGACCTTCTGCGGTTAGCGCACAGCATTCTTGGACGATGCCTCGCGCAGGCAAGCCGCTAGCAAGTCGATAGCTCACTTCTTGGAGCAGCGAACCCGTTCCCAGGTCGTACACCTTCAGTTGCCGGCTGCGGGTTGCGAGCACAACGACCGAAGCCGTTTCGTTCAGGCATGCCGAAGATACTGGAAAAGACGGCCGCAGCCATTCTGTTGCCCGTGCTTGGCCCATTTCCAGGCGTAGCAGCAGGATTCTCTGAGTGGGTGATCGGTCACCATCGATGAGGACGGCTGACCGGCGATCGGCAGAAAACGCGATGCTCGCGAACGATGGCGCGATGTCTTTTGCCAGGACACACGTTGTACGCCGATCAAGGTCGTACCACACAAGAGCATGCGATTCATCGATACCAATGAGGCCTCCGAAGAAGCTGAGGCAGTGCGGCGGGTAGCGCAGCTTCAGCGGCAGACGCTCGCCTTCCAGGTACACACCAGTTGGATCGGCCCATGCTATGCGTTCCTTCGCTGAATCGATTACCAGGGTGTGTTCGTTCGCAGCCGATGGCAAAGTTCTCCGGCCGACCAACTGGTAAGTGGCGAGACTGTATTCCTCCAGCGTTGGCCCGTCCGCAAGGGCATGAAACACCCCTCGCAGAGGCGTTACCGAGATCACGCCAGCTACGCTTCGTTGTTGCCCCAAGGGAGTCTGAGCGCTTATCCAAATACCGCGGCGGTCCAGCTCGGCCTCTGCGCGCTTCAGATATGCGGCGAGGGCAAGTGGCAGTTTCTGATTGCGCAGCCGATTTACGGCAATGACCTCCGCAAGTTCTGGACGTGCACGGATACCTCCCAGACCAGAGAGAACGGCTTCTTGCATGAGCGGCACCTCAGCCGCCTTTAAATCCTCGAGAAGCTCATCCAGCAGCCCACGCCCGACAGCCGCCGCAACAAAGCAGACATCTCCGAACAGATGCTGCCGGTAGCGCTGCCGGATGTCGGACCGGCGCTGGTAGGAGAGCTCAGATAGCGCTCGGCGGGACCCCAGCGCCCATTGCCCGCGGCGTTTAGGACAGGCCGCCCGCTGAAAGTACGCGCCCATCCGTCGGTGAGCCATCTGGCTGGTCCAGTTTCCGTCTGGACACCAGCCATCCGCCACCGCAGCGAAAGTCGCATGGAAAAATGTCATGAGGGTAGTTCCGCCCAGAGATCGCCATGAAAGATAAGGACTCAGGTCGTGGTACAGACGGAGCCAGATGACAACTGGCAGCCGGCGCGAAGGTAGATCGTGCCGCACAATCCGTTGGGAAAAGTCGCTCCAATAGTCCTCATCGCCGGCCAAGAGGTCAAGCATTTCGCTTTCCGTTAGGCCTCTTCGAGAGGAAACTAGGTAGCCGACAACACGGCTCATCAGGAGACGCCCATGATTCTTCTCCTCGCTCAATCTCTCAAACAGCCGCTCGACCATGCCGTCAATCGAACTGGGCAGCGGAGAGGAGGAATCGTATGAATGCCAAAGCCGCGCCCCTTCGAAGGCCAGCCGTAGATAGAGAGGCAATTTGCATGCGGCAAAACCGTCGAACAAAGCCAAAGTCTGATCAGGAGTCAATTGACGCCCGGCACGCGCCAACCATTTCCTGAGGAGCACTCGCGCATCTTCCGGACTCATCGAATCGAGCACATGAAAGCACTGTTCCGGCAGTCGCGAGCGCAATCTCTCAAGCGCAGATCCAGGCGTGCTCGATAGCACGATTCGCGTGTGGGGACGAAGAGTTTGTGGGAGCCAATTCCAGTTCTGCGCGCTGATCTGATCCAGCGCGTCGATAAACAAAACAAGCGGCCGCCGCGCGGAGGGCAACTCCAGTCGTTTCTGGAATTCGCTGGCCAGCAGATCGAAATCTGTGGGAAGTTCAGATGCGGACTTCCCATACAAGATGTCGATTTCGTTGCAGAGCCCTTTGAGTAGTGAGGCAGCCTGAGTTGATTCTGCGGTCACTCCGGCGAAGCGGCAGATGGCAGCTGTCCTCCGCCCTCTGCATTCGAGCGCTGCCTCCGCCAACAGAACTGACTTGCCCGATCCTGACGGCCCATAGAACACGAGGGGGGCCCGGCTGTTTTCGCCCTCAATATACTTCGTGATCACTTGTATGGCTGCCGCTTGTCCCGTGAAATCGCGAGAACGCTTGAACGCAAACTCGTCATGGCGCAATTGCTCTTCGCGAGTGGCCGACAGTTCCTGCGGGCGAAGAATCTGCCTTCGGATAGTCCGACGCAGATTGCGGTATACGATCGCACACATCCATCGGATATGGTCCATGCCGATGCCGCGTTTGCTCCAGGTTGCATCCCGCGAGTGGACCCGGTGGGCACAGAGATGCATTCGCAGCCGCCGCTTGAGGGTGGCTAGACGCAACGCAGCATCCTCGTCGAGTGCGCCTTCAGGTGTGCAATCCCAATACTTCCGCAGTGCCGGGGGGCATGTGTCGAGATCGGCATCATGGGGAGGACTTAACTCGCGAAAGAATGCCAGAACGTGTTCACCTGCATCTGGTTGCGCAAGGGCTCCAGCATCTATCTCCTGCTCGGTCGCCGAAGCCTCATATTTCAGCATGTGCTGCTCTGAAAACCCCGCTCGCCTAGCTGCGCGACGAAGAGCTTCCCCGAGTGGTTGCTCCACCTCGCGGACCCAAATTTCTTGATCGATGAAGCGCCCTACTCGAGGCTGCAGTATGAACTCCGGCGGGTCCGCATTCTGGTCCAGTCGGTACCAGCCCTTATGCTCGACAGGCTGATCGTCACGCCACAGCAGAAGCCCGCGGCTCTCCTCTGGCACGGCGCCAAGAAGGGCATCGAACTCCGCCGCAGGAATCTCGGAGGGCAACGGGCGCCACCCATAGCGACTGCCCAATAGGATGACGAAGTTTGGCCGAGGCGTGACCGACTGGCACCGTGCGATTTCAGCCAGGCAGATACGCATTGTGCCCTGGTCTAACGCTGCTTCGGCGCTCACGCCCCATCTGAGATCGATCGCCTGAAATGTCCAGCCCAGCCTCTCGCAGTAGCGGCGAAGCCGTGGAAACACCTTTTCTTGAAGCGCATTCCGCTCCTCTTTGAGATCATCGAAGGTGGAGGAGATGAAGACGCGAATGGTCCGTGTGGGAAGCCTTAGGGATGCTGGAGAACCGTTTGATGTAGAATCAGGCACTCTTTCCCTCGGGCATTCAAAGAAAGCCCACAGCTCGAGCTAGACGTGGTGAGACAGCGCACGGATTACGGCAAAGCTTCCTTACTATGCGTTGTGTGATCCCTGCTACCCGAACCACGAGCGACTCCAGTAATGATCCTGCACCTCTCGGATTGCCTCGCCTGCGGATGGATATGAAAGCCCACTTCCTTCTTCAATCACCTTTCGAAGGTAATACGCTAGGCTTTCTTTCCAACACCAATTTTCCCTTATGGGCGTCCAGCCCCTGTTCACATTCAGCAGCCAGAGACGCTGACGCATCACGAAAAAGAGGGGCCGACACAATTTCATGAAGTTGAACACGTAACGCTCACGCTGTACGCCAACTGTGGCATCCACTTGTAACCCCTCCCTTTCGCAATGCCAGGAACTATTGCTTTCATCGATTTTGAAGGAGTTGAACACCTTGTGGAGGACGGAGAGATCGCGATTCGTGATGCGAGAGGCTTTGAAGCCCCATAAGGACCGAAGCGATGAATCCCACTTCTTGTAAGACATGGCAGCCCTCCATAACTCTTGGGATCAACTAACTACATCGTTCATGGAGTCGGAGCCTTACCTGTCAACTGCATCTGGAGCAGAATTTTCTTTGCCAGACGAGAACATATCTCATGTGAATCGCTCGGCCAAATCTGTCATTAGATCGGATTCTCCGTAACGATTCTTCGATTCAGGTCCTGGTCGTTGCGCTCCATTTTCGGCTGCCACGCAGCCGCACGTCTTTCCGCTTCGCCGATCTGTTCTTGCGAATACTGCTGAATCACGGAGTTGCGAACGGCGGCAGCTTCTGCGTTGCCGCCGCGTGCCGACAGAATAATCCATTTGAGGGCCTCGACTTGGTCTTCCGCCGTCCCAATGCCCTGACCGCACGAAATCGCAACATTGAATTGAGCTATAACGTGACCCTGCTCAGCGGCGCGGAGAGACCAGCGGAACGCCTCCTCATGGTCCTCGGGAACACCTTGCCCTTCGCCAATTTGGACAGCAAGATTGTATTGGGCCTGTGCATCCCCCTGTTCTGCTGCTCGCCGGTACCACTTGGCCGCGACCTGCAAATCCTGCGGCACTCCTCTGCCGAACGCATGGAAGATGCCGAGATTGCACTGCGCGGACGGTTCGCCAGCTTCTGCACGGCGTCTCGTTTCCTGAACGAACTCGCGAGTGGGACTCGGCATCCGGCCTCCTTAGCATTCGAAGAATGCAGCACCGAGTGATCACGCTGGTTAACGCTGGGAGGCGCAAAGCACTTTCTGCAAAAGGGCTCCCGTTTTCGGTCCGAAAACAGCCGCCATTTTATCTGGGATTTCCATTTTGCATCCCAGAACGAGCACAGTGTACGCGCATCGCCTGACACCTGGTCAGTGACCGGGGTCACAATTCCTTGTTCCCCTCGGGTTCCCATGCGATGATCACAGCTAATGCCTTCATTGTCTGGCGGATCACGGCGAAGCAGCGGATGGTCGCGAAGCTGAAAGCCATCAAGGCTGAGCTCAGCGCCGAAACATGTCGCAATGGCCCAGGTCGGTGCCGGGCTTCGGAAAGCTGTGCCGGGTTATCACCAATACTGCGCGGTGCCGGGGAACACGACTCAGCTGCGCATCTTTCAACGTTGTGTTGACTGGCTGTGGCGAGGTGTTCTTATCCGTGGCAGAGCCAACGAGCACGGGTGTGGTGGGAGCGACTGACCCACTCTTTTTGCGATCGATTCCCCAAACCCCATGTCCCTCCATCCCTATCCTGATGCGCGCTTCAACGCCACTCATCCATCGTAAGAGCCGTACGCGTAGACGCGCGCGTACGGATCCGTCCGGGGCGCTCAGTAATGGGCGTCCCTACCCGGGCAGTTGAACCACGGCAAGATTGGTGGGTCATAAATCATCGTGCGGGAAATCTAATGTTCACGGGACCCGAATTTGGAAACACTGTACCTGGCGTGTTCACGCCGGTGCTCGCCAAACACTCGAAATCGTTCTCGCTAATCGATTGGATCTCGGTAGACTTTGAGCCGCTGCGAAAGTCGGTTGCTTCCGGGAAATCACGCCTAACGGTCGACACCAAATGCACCACAACGGTTTTGAGGTGCAGGGATGAGTGCGGACCTGCGTTGAAGTGTCGGCGTGCTGCACAACTGCTGCACAACTGCGCCCGAACAGGAGCATTTCAGGCCAAAAATCGCCTGTTGTCTCCGCCGTATGTTATTGAATCCGAACAACAGGCCCAGGACGGCTTCATTTTGCTAAACCGTTATACGGGCTAACACCTGTATCGAGGGTTCGAATCCCTCCCTCTCCGCCAAACTACAAAGGCCACAGCTTCTGCCTCGGTTTCGCGGACTTGCTTGGTTGTCAGCGTGCGATGGAGGGCCAGGTCTCATTCCCGCCGCCAGCCTCGAATGTATACGTGGTTCCGTCCGCGCCTGCTACGTAGACAGTGGCGGCGCTGTTTAGCAAGTATGCTTGGAATAGATCGTCGCCTCCCT
>Ga0181518_10005215_pt1 | contig 11321 bp, 8 predicted proteins | sample PEATcosm2014_Bin_28_FD_119751 | JGI IMG/M metagenome (GOLD analysis project Ga0181518, IMG submission 119751) | Peatland microbial communities from MTU Mesocosm Facility, Houghton, MI, USA - PEATcosm2014_Bin01_60_metaG | ecosystem: Environmental > Terrestrial > Soil > Wetlands > Peat | place... | reverse complement strand
TAATTAGGAACTATGCGGATTGACTAGTCGCCATGCCTGAGGATCGCGAGGGCGACATTGGGGAGCACGGCACGCGGTTGATTGCGGGTGCGGCCATCGGTACGATTGAACGAAACACCCGAAGAATGTTGACGAAAAGGCGATGCCGTGGGAGGTGGAAGCTTGTCGCGCTGTTCAGCCTAGCGGCCATTTCGCCGAGGCCGGCGCTGTGCGCGTCGACCGCCCCGGGCACCCCACTCCACTCAGCCTGGCATCAGGAGAACGCCCGATATGGAGTCGACTTCTGGCGGGAAGCCGAAGGGTTCGCCCAGTCCCGCGTCAGAGCCATCGTCCAAACCCGGGATGGATACATGTGGTTCGGGACCGATGGCGGGCTGGTTCGGTTTAACGGAGAAAGCTTCACCGCATTCAATACCCAGACCGGCGCGCTGAAAGACGACGAGGTGTGGGCGCTCGAAGAAGACGACGACGGCGGCCTGTGGATCGGAACCTATGGAGGCGGCCTGACTCTCCTCAAGAACGGAAGATTCCGGACCTTCACGACCGCGGACGGCCTTCCCGACGATGTCATCAGGTCTTTGGCCAAAGACGGCCGAGGCAACATCTGGATGGTTACGGCGCAAGGGCTGGTGCGCGATTCTCACGGGGTATTCGCGCGCTTCACGCCCGACGATGGATCGGCCGATGCGCGCACGGCGGTGTGCTGGTCGTCTTCCGAAGGTCTCGTGGCGGGGACGCGCAATGGAATTTATCGCTTCGCGAACGATAGGTTGGAACGCTTTCTGCCGAAGCCTGCACGCGATAACGCCGTGCTGGGGCAGTTGCTGTGCGGTAGCGACGGCTCGTTGTGGATCGGTTACAGCGACGGAGTGATCGAGCAACGCAGGAACGGCGTTTCGAAGACTTTCGGCGCTCCGCACGCCGGCGGCCCGATCAACAAACTCTATCAAGACCCGCAAGGGGGGGTGTGGGCGGTGCGGGGGAAGCAGATTACCAAGCTGCACAACGGGGCCTTCGAAGCGGTTTCGGTGGAAGGGGGCGCCGGCTTAGGCGGCATCTACACCTTGTGCATGGATCGCGAGGCGGGCATCTGGCTGGGCTTGCAGTCGAACGGGCTGGCACGATTACGGACCAGGCAGCTTTCCACGGTATCGGTTGAAGATGGATTGCCGGACGACCGGACGCGGGCTGTCTTCGAGGACAGTCGCGGCGACCTGTGGATTGGAACCGTCGACGGGCTCGCCCGATACCACGACGGGCGCTTCGCAACATGGACGCACGTGAATGGCTCCCGCTTGGGCGACGTCAGGTCGATTGCCGAGGACTCGATCGGGAATCTCTGGATCTCGGCGGGCAAGGACCTGCTGTGGATGAAAGACGGCCGCTTGACGCCGGTGCCCAATTGGACGGGCACCTTCGAAATCGAAGCACTCTACAAGGATGCCGAAGGCCGCATGTGGATCGGCACGGATGGCGCCGGCCTCTTTCAGTATGCAGGCGGGGTGTTTCGAAACTACCGGACGCAAGATGGCTTAGCCGGCAATCAGGTTCGCGCCATAGTGCGCGACCACAGCGGCGCTCTTTGGGCCGGCACGCTCGGCAAAGGCTTGAGCAGATACTCCAACGGCAAATTCACCAACTTTACAACCAGAGACGGGCTGGCAAACGACCGCGTCGTCGCCGTCCACGAGGACGAAGAGGGCGCTCTCTGGTTCGCCACCCGGCGCGGACTCTCGCGGCTTAAGGATGGAGTTTTTTTCAACTGGACTTCCGCCTCGGGGCTCTTGACGGGTTTTGTCTACGCGATCATCGACGATGGTTATGGCAACTTCTGGTTCAGCTCGGCCCAGGGAATATTTAGGGTAAGCAAGCGGGATCTCCGGGGCTTTGCCGCGGGTACGGTCAAGAAGGTTGTCTCGGTTGCCTACGGCGAGAGAGACGGCATGAAGACCAGAGCGGGCAACGTGGGCAACCAGCCGCTCGCCTTGAGAACCTCCGGCGGGCAGCTCCTGTTCACCTCGATGAACGGACTGGTGGTCGTCGAGCCGGACCGGATCTTCCCCAATACCTTTGTCCCCCCGGTCTATATCGAAAAAGCCATTCTGAACAAGCGGGAGCAACCGTTGCGGCAGTACGCCGAGTTGCCGCTTGGCGCGGGCGATTTTGAGATTCACTATGCGGCCCTGGGCTACTCCGCCCCGGAAAAGATGCGGTTCCGATATACACTCGAAGGCCTTGACCAGAACTGGATCGACGCGGGCGCCAGGCGGTTCACTTACTACGCCAATCTGAGTCCCGGGAGATACCGTTTCCGCGTGGTAGCCGGTGAAGAAGATGGAGCCTGGAACAAGACCGGCGACGCGTTTTCGTTCTATCTCAAGCCGCCTTTCTATCGGACGCCGCTGTTTGCCGCCATTGTCATTCCTTCCGCGATGCTGTTTGCCTGGCTGCTGTACTGGCTCCATATGCGAGGATTGAGAGCCAGATACTCCGCCGTGCTCGCCGAGCGCAACCGGATCTCGCAGGATATACACGACACGCTGGCGCAGAATCTCGCCGGTATCGCGCTGCAGTTGGATGCCGTGCACATGCACCTGCCGGACGTCAAAAGCGATTTGCGGGAGCGCCTGGACGAGGCTTGCAACCTGACAAGATATAGTCTCGCCGAGGCCCGCCGGGCCATCGCCGACCTCCGTTCCGACGAACTGGAATGCCCGAATCTGGCCGCGGCGCTGCCCGAAATCGCCAAGCAGTTGGCGGCCGCTCTCCAGACGCGCATACAGGTTGTCGGTGCGCCGCGGAAGCTGAGTCCATCGACGGAGATAAACCTGCTGCGTATTTTTCAGGAAGCATTGGCGAATACGGTGAAACACGCTCATGCCCGGACTGTGGACGTTGAGCTGCGATATACGCCGGATTCGCTCGCGTTGCGCGTGCGCGACGACGGCCGTGGCTTCGATCCGGAACACCTCTCTCCGTCCGGAAACGGGCATTACGGATTGATTGGAATGCGCGAGCGCGCTGAAAGAATCGGCGGCCACCTGACGCTGAAAAGCCGGCAGGGCGAAGGGACCGAGTTGCTTGTCGAAGTGCCGATTGGCGAGCGGGCGCACGGAGATTATTAATGAACCAAAAGAACAATGCCGGGCGAATTCGCACCATGATCGTCGAGGACCAGTTCGTTGTGCGGGTGGGGCTAAGCGCGATCATCAACAGTCAACCCGACATGGTGAACGTGGCTGAGACCGGCAATGGGCTGCAGGCGGTGGCGCTCTTCGAAGAGCACCAGCCGGATGTCACGCTGATGGATTTGCGGCTCCCCGGATTAAGCGGGATCGATGCGATTACAGCCATCCTGGGGAAATTTCCGCGCGCGCGGATCATGGTATTGTCTTCGTACGGCGGAACCGAGGATGTGTTTCGCGCCTTCCAGGCCGGGGCGCGCTCGTACTTTCTGAAGGATGTAAAAGGCCGCGAATTAGTGGATGCGATCCGGGCGGTACATGCGGGCCAGCGCCCGCTTCCCAAGGAGATCGCGTCGTGCCTGGCCGAACGAATGCCTTGCCCCGAACTGAGTCCGCGGGAACTCGAGATACTCAAGTTGATTGCCCACGGAGAATCCAACAAAGAGATCGCGAGCCGGCTGGCGATCAGCGAGGGAACCGTGCGGGTTCATGCCAGTAATGTGTTCGCCAAGCTGGGGTGCAACGATCGGGCGCAAGCCGTGGCCGTGGCGTTTCATCGCGGAATCATCTGGATCGAGTAAGCGGAAGCAGAGCCGCGACCGAAGGGGGTCGCCCGGTTATTTTCTGACAGGCTCTTGACGCTCGCGCGATCCGAAATGAGACGGCATTTATAGATTCGCCTGCGCCTGGCCCATCGCCCACTCGGTTTGGAGCGCGGTGGCGCCAGTCGATCGCGGTGGGCGGCCTTCCAATACGGCACGCGCAAAATCCTCGACACAGGGGTAGTGCAGGTTGGCGGCCGCCGGCACTTCTTCGGCGCCTCCGGGAAACTTGAGCGCAGGCGCGTTCTGCGGCGTCAGATCCATCTCGCCGCCGGTGCCTCGAATGCGGAACTCGTCGCGCGCCACCCTCGAGTGAGATGCCGCCGGCGACAAATTGTTCGAATCGGCCCGTTATGACCTGATATCGGTAGCCCTGTCCTGATTGCACGGGAGCCGTACCATCGTTTATGGTGGTAGCGATGTCTGGTCGCACTGATTCGGTCGAGCTCCGAGAGTTGAAGCACTCCGACTCGGATTCAGTTCATGAGCTCCTGTCAGATTGGAGGGTCGTGCAGCACATGCTGCTGCCACTTTGCGCGACCGCCGAAGAAAGCCGCAAAATGCCTTGAAGACCTGATTACAGAAACTCCCGGCGGCGCCTGGCACTCAACGGCTCGGGCGATTGCAGACCGGGATTCCGGCGACATAATCGGCCTCTGCGAATCCGGCAGCACGTATTGATTCTCGTGGGGGGAGAGGATCACTTTATCCCCGCCCATCAGACCGCGGACCTACAAGCGGCGCTCGTCAGCGCGCGCAGCGTAACGGTCAAGATATTCGATCGCGCTTCCGGCGGCGCGGAGCACCGCCAGGTAGGCGATTTAAGCCTGGTTTACGCGGCAACTTTCAATTGGCTGTTAACGACGTTTGGCTTATCTGCGCGCTAAGGGTCACACTTTTTTTGAACGCTGTTTGTCGATTATTCATTATCAGCAGCCAGCTTTGCGGCCTCTCGTCGCTAAGCAAGTCACCTCCGGAGACGCGCGCCGAAAAAGGCTTCAGCTCGGTGCATGGCGCCCACCCCACGCGCGATATGGTTCGATATCGGAAGGCTATGCACATGCCTGTAATCTCCGGCGGTCGAACCAAATTTAGCCCACCGTGACACCCGCGCAGAGATGCGGCGCATGAGATAATACATGACCATTGACGTTGCACTTCGGATGCGAAGGACCCTTAAGATGTCTTGACGATCAGAACGGCCCAGAGAGGACAAGTCGATGTTCACGTTCAACGCTCCCACACCAACCGGTTTTCACGCCGATTTTGCACTGTGCGTCATGATTCCACTCGCTGAAGCGGCCTACGCCGTGATGAACCATCCCGGAGTTGTGCCCCAATTGCCGCCCGGCTTCCGGATGACTGGGCTGATTCAAGCGGATGAGCCCTTGCGGCAGGCGATCTTAAACTTGCCGAATCAGTCGAATGTGGCCAAGGCGATGATGGACGACTCCGGTGTTTTTGGGTTGATGGGCAAGAATCCAACCACGAGAACCGCGTTTGTTGCCTTCCGCGGAACGCAGACATTTGACGATTGGGTGGAGAATTTCGACGCATTGGTCGAACCATACCGGTATATTCCTAACGGGGGACAGGTCCACGTGGGCTTTCAGTCGATTTACGCGGCGCTGCACGACAGTATCGCGGCTGGAATCGGCGCCACGATCGCGGGTTGCGACGACTTGCTGGTCACCGGGCACAGCCTCGGAGGAGCTTTGTCGGTGATCGCGGGACCCGATATCGCGAAGAATCTGACACCTTCACTTGTGCCCGAGCTAATTACATTCGCCGGACCCGCAGCGGGGCTTGCGGACTTCGCCCGCTTCTTCGACCTCACCATCCCCTCGTGTTACCGGGTGGTCAACTTCTGGGATCTCGTCCCGCGTCTTCCTCCGCAAATCCCGGTCGGTCTGTACGAGCAAACAGGCACCGATGTGAATGTAGACCCCGGATTCGCGCTTCCAGTGGATGCGCACAGCCTCCAAGGATCCTACGTTCAGGGCCTGCTGAAACTGCTTCCGCCAGGATATACGTGCGCGTAACGAACCGACTCCAGAGCGGTGCGGCAGTCAGTGCGCTGAAAACCAGACTGAAGGGGTTCCCGAGCGACTCGGCCTAGTCACCGATCCCCGCGCTTCGCGTATTGGCAGGTAGGCGTTAATCGCTATTCGTTACTCCAAACAATTCCCTGTCACCTCTTCATTTCGTCCGGGTACTTGTATGATGAGGTACGACGATGACCCCGAAGATCTCAGGGAACAGCGACGCGCAATTGGTGGAATGGAGTCTGACAGGCGACCGTGCCGCGTTTGCGACGATCGTCAAGCGGTACCAATCGCTTGTCTGCTCGATCACCTACAACGCCACCGGGAGCTTAAGCCTGAGTGAAGACCTCGCGCAGGAAACCTTTTTTGCCGCGTGGAAGCAGCTCTCCGAACTGCGCGAACCCGCGCGACTCCGGTCCTGGTTGTGCGGCATCGCGCGGTTCCTGGTCGGCAAAGAATTCCGGAGACGGGGCCGCGAGCCCATGCACGCCGCCGAGCCATTGGATGCGATTCAGGAGTCGCCCTCGCCGGAGGCGTCGCCGTCGATGCAGGCCATCAGCCGGGAGGAAGAGGCGATCCTCTGGCGAGCGCTGGAACGGATTCCCGACACCTACCGTGAACCGCTGATTTTGTTCTACCGCGAAGAACAGTCGATCGAGCGCGTGGCGGCCGAGCTGGAGTTGAGCGAGGACGCCGTGAAGCAGCGGCTCTCGCGCGGGCGCAAGCTGCTCCACGAAGAAGTGCTTGCATTCGTGGAGGGAACGTTGAGCCGGACAGCGCCGGGCCAGGCATTTTCCAACTCTGTGCTCGCGCTGCTGCCGGCCGCTCCGGCGGCATCCGTGGGGACCGGCATGGCTGGCAAGGGCGCGATGTTGGTCAAGTCGGACTTTCTGGCGGCGTGGCTGGCCCCCTTTGTCGGAGTTTTCGCCGGCATCCTGGCGCATTGGCTGATTGTTCGGGCAGCTCCGACCGCTCGCGAACGCCGGTTCCAAAAGTTTTCGTTCATCGCTTTATGGGTTTTTGTGTTGGCTTGGTGCGTCGTCGGACAGTTTGCGGTTCGGACTCTGCGCCAACGCTACGCGTGGAGTGACCAGCCGTTCTATGCGGTGATGACAGGCTTTTGGTGGTTCTACAGCGTCGTTGTCGCCACCTTTACTGTCTTGTTGTTTCGGCGGATCGTGGCTATGCGCCCGCAGAGCCAGGAAAAAGCCGCGATTTCTAAAACGACCCGAACACCACTGAATTTGGGGCCAAGCTTTGTTATAGTTTTCGGCCTCTACCTGTCGTGCTTTTCTTGGCTGATTTACCTGGCGTGGCGGGTGGGTGACCAGGTGTCGGCCGGGATAATGGCCGGGATCATGGTGGTGCTGGGCATCTGGCATTTCTTTCAACTCCGCAGCCCGATCGGAACAACGGCATTGCGAGCGGCGATTGGGCACACAGCCTTGGTCTGGGGACTCATTCTGCTGATATTGAATCTGCGTTGGGATGTGTGGCTAGCGGCCATCCGCGGTACCAATCTCGCCGAAATCCACCGCATCCTGCCTGTGTGGGTCGTTCCGCTGGCTACGTTGACCTTGCTGATCTGGGTCGGAGTGGTGTTTGCCCTAACAGGACCACAGCGCGCCGCCTCGAAGCCAGGGCAGCGGTAAGAAGCCTACCTGACTGACCTTGCATCAGCCCCGACAGTGATCGAAGAAAGAATGTTCAGGAGTCGAAAATGACGTTACAGAAACAGATTGCCTCTATCGTAATGTGTGCGTTTTTGGTTTCTCAGGCAGACTTCGGCGCGGATCTCTCGCCGAGCAAGTGGAAGCCGGAAGAGAAGGCACGGGCCGAGCAAGCAGAGATGATTCCTTGGCCGCTTGAAGCGAAAGTTATTGCGGGGCAGTCGGGCCTTGTCGCTGCGACCATGTCGCCCGTCGCCGTTCACGCGGGAGTCGAGGCGTTGAGGCAGGGCGGCACCGCAGCTGACGCGACAGCTACCGTTGCGCTCATGCAGGTCACGACAGCACTCGGTTCCTACGTCTCGTACGCTGGAATCCTGCAGCTTGTCTACTGCGATGCCAAGTCTGGCAAGGTTTACTCGCTGAACGCCGGATGGGACTCCTACCTTGGTGAAACCGATCCCAAGACTATTTCCGTCTCCGACCTTGGATCGCTTCCGTTTGCCCGGCAACCGACTGAAGGGGCTGAGGGGCGCAAGACTTTGGTTCCGGGATTCATGGCGGGCATCGAGGCCATGCATAAGCGCTTCGGCCGGCTGCCGTTTTCAGACCTATTCCAGCCCGCCATCGCCTATGCGGAGAGCGGCCTCACCATTTCCCCGTTGCTCTCAAGCTATTTTTCAATGTACGGAAAATTCCTGGCCCGCACCGCGGAAGGACGAGCATTTGAGCAACAAGGCGGCAGCCCCTTGCCGAAAACTGGAGACCGCTTCGTCCAGACCGATCTGGCGAAGACGCTTCGGGCCGTTGCGCAAGACGGCGCGAGCTACATGTACACAGGCGCGTGGGGGCAGCAGTTCGTCCAAGCCGTCCAGCGCGACGGCGGCAAGGCAACCATGGAAGACATGAAGCGCTATCGCCCGGTTTGGGAAGAGCCGCAGAGTACAACGTTTCTCGGTCATACTGTTTACGCTCCCGGCAAGAGCAACAACAGCGCGACTGGCATGCTTGAGGCGCTCAATCTGGCCGAGGCGACTCAACTGGACCAGATGGGTCCCTACTATAAAGATGCCAAGGCCTTCCAAACGCTTTCCAGGATTCTGCGGGTTGCCACGTACGATGGCGCGCCGGATGATCCTCAACTCACAGAGTGGAAGCGCAAAAAGGGACTCAGTTCAGCACCCGAGGATCGTCTGACCAAGGCCTATGCCAAGACGCTGGCATCCGTTCTGGACGAGGTCGGGGATCGGGGAGAGCAAGAAGGCAAGCGCCACAGCGATGCGGTGGTCGTGGTTGACCGCTGGGGAAACGTTGCGGCTCTGGTGCACAGCATCAACACAGTCCCATGGGGAACTACCGGCATCGTTGTCGGCGGCATTCCAATCTCCGACGCGGCGGGGTTTCAGCAAATGAGATTGGCGGCGATCAAGCCGGGCGGCCCGGTTCCCGGGGACGAATCGCCTGTGATTGCGATGATAGGTTCCAAGCCGGTTTTGGCAGTTGCAACCATCGGCGTGTCCCTGCTCCCCGAAACCGTCCGGCTCCTGGTGGGAGTTCTCTCGAACCATCTCGATCCGCTCACTGCAATGGCTGCGCCACCTCTGCTTCTCAATCTAGAGCCCGTGAAAACAGGCGAAGGAACCTTCACAAAGCCGGATCTGGTCCCCGAGGGGGTCTATGATCAGGAGTTCCTTCAACGCCTTCAAAAGGCAGGGGTCAGCACCGAGCAGAAATCCACATTAGAGGTCTATGGGATCAAAGGGACTGCGGTTTTGGGAGCGATCGACGCAGCGAGCGGCGTCTTGCGTGGCGTTGAAACGCCCCGCATCTTTGGCTTTGCAGACACTTACTGATTCAATCGGATTGGCGGAACCAATCCGAGAAAGAATCAGTGGGCCCCGCGAATAAACAACGAGATCTCGACGTTGAAGGCGGCGAACCCTCCTGAAGTCATGAAGTCATGCGAAACCGCCTGAATCTTCGGGGACGGAATGACCCCACAATTTTGAAGATGGCTGCGAGGACGACGGATTCGGACCGAGAACCGCGCCAGGGTTCGGCGATCGACATTGCCGACCCTCCAGTCGTTGAGCGCGTCTCGTCCAGCTAAAAGCGGCACCCAATACGCGCGAGCGTTATTTGGAATTATCGGTAGCCAACCCCGCAGGCAAGCCCGCCCACCACGCTGTTTCCGTGTGGCGCGTGATCCAGCCAGAGGAGCACGCGCGGTTCAGATCAACGGGATGCCGACCTTTCGGTACTGATCGCGTTAAGCGATGCCAAATCACCCCCAGCTTGTGCCGACAGACCGGAATTTGAGCTGCTCCCGGTTCACCGACGATGCGCGCAAAGAGCCGAACGCGGTTCTTAACATGGACACATTCAGACCACGCGCAGGACCGCCACTGTCGCGTCATCGGTCTGGTAGCCGCGTGAGAAGTCGTCCATGGAGTTGAAGATCCACTGAACCAAGTCTTGAGCGGCTCCTGGGCGCCCCGGGGCCCAGGCTTCGGCCGCTCTCAAGAGACCCTGCACGCCCCACTCGTCGCCCTCGGGGTTCGTCGCTTCCACGACTCCATCCGTGTAGGCGATGACCAGATCGCCAGGATTCAACCGAAGGCCGCTCTCCTCATAGCCCGAATCGGGGAACATTCCAACGGGGGCTCCGCTCGGTTCGAGCCAATGGACCGAGCCGTCATCGCGAAGAACAAACGGCGGATTATGTCCGGCGTTGACGTACCGCAGCGTCCGCGCCGCCCTGTCGAAGACGCCATAGAACAGCGTCGCATAACGGTCCGCAGCCGACGAATTGTACGCCTGGGCATTCACGATCTTGAGTAATGCGGCCAAGTCGTCTGCCGTGAACAACGCGGCTGTTCGAAGCGAGGACTGGACACTGGCCATCATGAACGCCGCGGCGAGACCTTTGCCGGAGGCATCGCCAACGACCAGCGCCAGGCGGTCATCGGTGAGGGTCATGAAATCGTAGCAGTCGCCGCCGAGGGCCCGAACCTGGCGGCACCGCCCGCCGCAGTCCAGGCCGCCGGCGTTCCCGCCTGGACCCTGCATAAACCGCTGCTGCACATGGCAGGCAAGCACCCAATCCTGGCTAACGTCAACCACCACATCTTCGGCCGTCATTTCCGAACCTCCACTTGTAGGTCGGTTCCGGGCGTTCGAAATCGACAGGGTGGGGCCGGTTTGCGGTTTGAAAAATACTTTCCGAGGGATGTAGAGAACGCCGCGGTGGTTCCGACTAGGATATGAAAGGAGCCAACTAAATGAAATACATTTTGTTGATGTCGGGCACGAAAGCGGGCGTTGACGGGTATCACGCCTGGGCGGCAAAGGATATTGAGGCGCATTTTGCGGCTCTCAGGACCATAACGAAGGAGCTGAGCGAGTCCGGGGAGTTCGTGGCGACGCAGGGCCTGGCCGAACCGGTTGAGGCCATGGTTGTGCGCGGGGAGAGAAACGGGCTCCCGGTTACGGACGGCATCTTCCCCGAGTCGAAGGAGTTTCTGCTGGGCTACTGGATCGTGGACGTAGCGACTCCGGAACGCGCTCGCGCCATCGCGGGACGGATTTCGGCGGCGCCCGGGCCCGGCGGCATTCCTACCAACATGCCGATTGAAGTGCGGCGGTTCGCCAGTCCCACGAGAGGGAAAGAATGAAATACATTCTAATGATGAACACGATGAGGGCAGAGCAAGGCGTCCCCAACTGGCCGAGGGGAGACTTGCGGGCGCACATCGCATTCATGAAAAAGCTGAACCAGGACCTTCACGAGTCCGGCGAACTGGTCTCCGCGGAGGGGCTGTC
>Ga0181518_10005214_pt1 | contig 11322 bp, 10 predicted proteins | sample PEATcosm2014_Bin_28_FD_119751 | JGI IMG/M metagenome (GOLD analysis project Ga0181518, IMG submission 119751) | Peatland microbial communities from MTU Mesocosm Facility, Houghton, MI, USA - PEATcosm2014_Bin01_60_metaG | ecosystem: Environmental > Terrestrial > Soil > Wetlands > Peat | place... | reverse complement strand
TAGCATGACGCCCGCTGAGCAATACCCGCATTACATCGAATTCCGCCACATTTATAAGACGTTCGACAAGCCTGTTTTAGTCGATTGCAACTTTCACGTGGACGCCGGGCAAACCGTGGCCATTATCGGCCGCAGCGGCGTGGGCAAGTCGGTAACCCTTTCTCACATTATGGGTTTCCTGAAGCCCGACAGCGGGCGGGTGATCGTGGCGCATGAAGATATCACGGATTTCGCCGAGGCGGAGCTGCGCCGCATTCGCAGGAAAGTGACCATGGTGTTCCAGTCGGGCGCGCTGTTCGACTCGCTTACCGTCGGTGAAAACGTGCTGTTCTCGCTGGAGCTGCGCGAGGATTATAACGAGCGCAACAAAGAGGACGTGGTGGACGGCTTGCTGGGAATGGTGGACATACTGGAAGCCAAGAATGCGTATCCGTCGGATCTTTCCATGGGCTACAAGCGGGCGGTGGCCATCGCGCGGGCGCTGGCGGCGCAGCCCCAGTGCGTGCTGTATGACGAGCCCACTACCATGGTGGACCCCATCATGTCGGACCACCTGAGCGACCTGATGCTGCGCCTGAAGAAGCAGCTCGGGCTGACTTCCATCGTGGTAACGCACGATCTGGACCTGATGTACAAAGTGGCCGACCAGGTGGTGTTTCTGTTTGAAGGGCGCGTGATCTTCTTCGGTCCGCCGGCGGATCTGGCGAAGTCGGATCATCCGCACGTGCGGGAGTTCCTGGAGATGGACCGGGTGGCGTAGGGATGGAATCGATCGAGTGAACCTGGCGTAAAATGGAGCAAGCAGAGGACACCGTGACCGTTACCCTTTCAGTTAGAGGTAGCGTCGTCTCAGTGAAGTGCAACCCCCTGCAGTCACAATGCAGCATTAGTTGCGGCAGCCTTGGCTACTCTTCGAGGGACAGGAAATATACGCGGCCGTCATTGTCGCCAGCGACCACGAGGTTGGGTTCAGCCCAGGCGCAGCAACGGGCTTCACCGTTGCAGTTGAACTTTGTAAGAGCCCTGCCAGTATCCAGGTCCCATACCCTGATCGTATTATCCAGCGACGCAGAAACGGCTCGCTTCCCGTCTGCGGTCACGGCGAGCCCCCATACCGGAAAAACGTGCCCTTCAAGAGTGAATACGAGGCGGCGGGCATCTATTTTCCAGAACTTGAGTGTGCCGTCATAAGACGCTGAAACCGCCCGCTCGATCCCGGTAACCAGTTGATTCTGTTCGACTTCTAGCCGGACAGTAGTGTTCGAGGGTATGCAGCTTACGGCGAACCGTCATATCCCACACTTCTATCACGCTACCGGCCGCTGAAACGACCCGCGTGCCGTCGGGTGTCATCGCTAACCCGTTCACAATCCAATGCGCCTCCAGCGTATCCAGCTGACGGCCGATATTTAGGTCCCAAACCTTCGAAGTACCATCAGCCGATCCGGAAATCGCCCGCCGTCCATCCCGTGTCACCGCAACGCAGTAAACCCAATACCGGTGGCCCTCCAACGTGCACAGCAAGGCGCCACCAGCTTCTGCCTCCAAGTCCCACAGCCGTATCGTTGTGTCCCCAGATGCGGAAACCGCTCGCTTGCCGTCCGGCGTGACCGAAACATCGGACACCTCACCACCATGCGCTACCAGCGTGCGCAGCAGACTACCGGTCTGCACGTTCCATAACTTGAGCCTCCGGTCGGCAGACACCGAGACGGCGCGGCTCCCGTCAGCAGTTATCGCTACCTTGTTCACCTTCCCATCGTGATATCCTCCCTTGGGCGTCGGGCGCTTAGCCCCAAGGTCCCAAACCTTCAGCGTCCCGTCGGCCGACGCAGAAACCGCGCGCATCCCGTCCGCAGTTACCACAACGCCGTTGACCACCGGAATCCCGGCTGCCTTCACGGAAAGGCGTGGGTTTCCGCCCTTCGTGCTGCGAACGCCGTTGTTCCGCGCCGGGAATTATGATAAGGATCTCGCATGCCCCTGGAGACGACGCCGCGGCGCCGCCGGGTTGCTGCCCGGCAGTCGCACCGGCATCACGGTCCGGCACTCCTTGCGACCGAGAGGTTCTCATGCATCCGATTTCTACAGCAGCCCGCACGGCCCTGATGGCCGGCCTTCTGCTCACGTTCACGGCCGTGGTCGATGCCCAGGCCGGCAACCAGCCCCCTGCGCTGCTGAGCGATCTGGTGGACGTCAGCGGCGACTTCCACAGCTATTCGAACACGTACTTCCTGGCCGACAGCCTGTCCGCATTCGACCCCCGCACCGGCGCGGGCACGATCGCCTGGCAACGCAATCACCGCTATCCGCGCATCGCCTTCAATACCGAGATCGCGGTGCTGCGCCCGTTCGGCGGCATCACTTTTCCGGAAGTCGAGTACGCCGTCAATCCAGCGTTGCCGTTCTCCATCCAGTTCGTATCGCCGCGCACGGTGCGCATCCGCATGCGCACGGGACTCGAGGTCAAGCCCCCAAGCGAAGAGTTGATGCTGGTGGGCGAGCCGCCGCGAGACGACTCCTGGCACATGGCGCCGGTGGACGGCGGCTATCGCTACACCAGCCAGGCGGGCTCGGTCACTATCTTCGAGAAACCATTTCACATCGAATTCCGCGATGCGGAGGGACGCCTGCTGACGCGCACCAACCACGAAAGCGACAATCACGCGACGCAGGTGCCGGTGCTGCCGTTTTCGTTCATTCGCCGCCAGTCGGATTACTCGCGCAGCGTGGCGGCCGTGTTCTCGCTCTCGCCGGGCGAGAAGCTGTTCGGCTGCGGGGAGTCGTTCTCCCGGCTGGACAAGCGCGGCCAGAAGATCGTCCTGTGGACGCACGACGGCCAGGGCCCGGAGAGCTCCGAGTTATACAAGCCCGTGCCGTTTTTCCTGAGCAATCGCGGTTACGGGATGTTCGTGCACACCTCGGCGCCGGCGACATTCGATTTCGGCGCCAGCTACCAGGGCACCAACGCCCTGCTGCTGGGGGACGACGAACTGGACTTGTTCGTGTTCCTGGGCGAGCCCAAGACGATCCTGAACGAGTACACCAACCTCACCGGCAAATCGCCGCTGCCGCCGTTGTGGTCGTTCGGGTTGTGGATGAGCCGGATCAGTTACTTCTCCGAACAGGAGGTTCGGGCGATCGCGGCCAAGCTGCGCGGGACCCACCTGCCCGCGGATGTAATCCACATCGACACGGGATGGTTCGAGAACGACTGGCGCTGCGACTACCGCTTTTCCACCACGCGCTTTCCGGATCCGGCAAAAATGATCGCCGACCTGAAACAACAGGGCTTGCACATCTCCCTCTGGCAGTTGCCGTATTTCGTGCCGAAAAACCGCCTGTTTCCGGAAATCCTGGAGAAGGGGTTGTATGTCAAGGACGACAGGGGCAACCTACCGTACGAGGACGCGGTGCTGGACTTTTCGAATCCGGAGACGGTGCGCTGGTACCAGGAGAACCTGGCGGCCTTGTTGCGCATGGGCGTGGGCGCGATCAAGGTTGACTTTGGGGAAAGCGCTCCGCAGACCGGGATCTATGCTTCGGGACAAAGCGGCTTCTATGAGCACAACCTGTATCCGCTCCGTTACAACAAGGCGGTGGCGGATATCACGTACCGCATCAGCGGCGAGCACATCATCTGGGCGCGCAGCGCGTGGGCCGGCAGCCAGCGCTATCCGTTGCACTGGGGTGGCGACGCCGCGGCCATGGATATCGGCATGGCGGCGACGCTGCGCGGAGGTCTTTCGCTGGGCTTGAGCGGGTTTTCGTTCTGGAGCCATGACATCGGCGGATTCGCGGCGCCCACACCGGAGGAGTTGTATCGCCGGTGGCTCCCGTTCGGCATGCTGACTTCGCACAGCCGGTGCCACGGCATCCCGCCGAAGGAACCGTGGCTCATCGGCGGACCGGATTTCCTGGACGCCTTCCGCCGGGCCGACGAGTTGAAGTACCGGCTGATGCCGTACGTTTACGCCCAAGCAAAGGACTCGAGCGAGCGGGGCCTGCCCATGGTGCGGGCGCTGTTTGTCGAGTTCCCGCACGATCCAGGTGCGTGGACCGTCGAAGATGAATACTTGTTCGGATCCCAGATCCTGGTGGCGCCGTTGATGGAGGCGGGCAGCCGCGGCCGCGATGTGTATCTGCCGGCGGGGCAGTGGATCGACTATCAGAGCGGCACGGTCTATACCGGAGGTTGGCACACCATTGCCGCGGGCGAGATCCCGGTGGTGATGCTGGTGCGCAATGGCGCGGCCATCCCAGAGATTCAGCTCGCCCAATCGACGTCGCAAATGGACTGGTCCAAGCTTGAGCTGGTGGTGTTTTCGGCGGCCAATGGCCAGGCCGAAGGATGGGTCTGTCTGCCCGCCGATAATATCCTGCGCCGAGTAGAGGCCGCGGTAAGAGATGGGTCGGTTGCGGTGGTGGGCGATCCGTTGGCGGGCAAGGCGGCGTTACGCGTCTCCCGCCGTGAAGTGCATACGGGAGGCAGGTGACCGGCATGATATGCGGAAAAATGGCAATGCCGATTATTGTTTGCGGTTTGACAGCAGCGTGGCTGGTGGTCTCGACCGGAGCGAAAGGCCAGCCGGCTAAGCGGCCGGCCGCCATCCCCTACACCTGGAAGAACGTGCAGATTGTGGGTGGCGGTTTTGTGGATGGCATCATCTTCCACCCCACAGCCAAGGGCGTGCGCTATGCGCGCACGGACATCGGCGGCGCCTACCGCTGGAGCGAAACGGCCGGACGGTGGGAACCGTTGCTCGACTGGCTGCCGTACGAAGACACCAACCTGATGGGAGTGGAGAGCATCGCCGTGGACCCATCCGATCCGGATCGCGTTTACCTGGCATGCGGCATGTACTCGCACGCGCCGGACGGGGCGATCCTGTTGTCCGACGATCGAGGGAGAACATTCCAGCGCGTGAATGTTCCGATCAAATTCGGCGGCAACGAGAATGGGCGGGGCAACGGCGAGCGGCTGGCCGTGGACCCCAACGACGGCCGCGTGCTGTTTCTGGGCACACGCCACGCCGGGCTGTGGCATAGTACGGACCGCGGCCGGACGTGGAAGCGCGTGGACTCGTTCACCGAGACCCACGAAGATTACCCGCCCGGCCCGCCATGGGACGGTCCCAGCGGAATCGTTTTCGTGGTCTTCGACCCGCGCAGCGGCGCCCACGGCGCGCCCAGCCCGGTCGTCTATGTGGGCGCGGCGTACATGAATCGCGACAACCTGTTCCGCAGCACGGACGGTGGCCAGACATGGAAGGCGGTGCCCGGCCAGCCAACCCAGTATCGTCCGAATCGCGCCAAGCTGGCCTTGGACGGCACGTTGTACATCTCCTACGGCACGAATCCGGGACCCGCGCGGATGGTGGACGGCGGGGTGTGGAAACTCGACACCAAGAGCGGCCAGTGGACCGATATTACTCCAGACAAGCCCAGCGCGTCGAAGCCGTTCGGCTATGCGGCAGTGTCGGTGGACGCGCGCAATCCGCAGGCGGTGATCGCGAGCTGCTTCGGCCGCCCAGGCAATGCGGGCGGAGAGGATCTGTTCCGCACGGTGGATGGCGGCAAGACCTGGAAGCCGGTCTTCGGCGGCGGCGGGACCTTTGACTTCTCGCTGGCGCCCTATGTATCGCATACACCGATCCACTGGCTGTTCGACGTGGAGATCGACCCGTTCGATCCCGGCCATGCCATGTTCACCACGGGCTATGGCGGTTACGAAACCGTCAACCTGACCGATGTGGATGCCGGCAAGCCTACCCGGTGGCGGGTGATGAGCACGGGCATTGAGGAGACGGTCGCGCTCGAACTGCTGAGTCCGCCCGAGGGTGCGCCGCTGTTGACGGCCATCGGCGACTACGGCGGGTTCGTGCATTGGGACCTGGACAAACCCGCACCCGAAGGCAACTACGATCATCCGCACTTCGGGAACACCAATGGCGTGGCGTGCGCCGAGAACGTCCCCGCCGTAATTGTGCGCGTGGGTATGGCATCCGGCGGCCACCACGGGAACATCGGCTACTCGCTCGATGGCGGCAGGTCGTGGCAACCCACGCCAACCGCGCCGCAGCCCGGCAGCCGATTGGGAGACATTGCAGTATCCGCCGACGGCGCCACCTGGGTGTGGACGCCGGAGCGAAGCGCGGTAAGCGTTACGCGCGACCGGGGAGCGGGGTGGGCGGAAGCGCGCGGCATCCCGCACGGCAGCCGCGTGATTGCCGATCGCGTGAACCCACGCAAGTTCTACGCCATGGCGCTATTCGACGGCAAGCTGTTCGTCAGCGACGACGGCGCGGCCAGTTTTACGGAGCAGGCTCTGATCCTGCCCGATGGCCTGCCGCCGCGCGGCGCAAACCGCGGCGACAACCGCGGCGGGCAGGACCGTCTCTACGCCACTCCCGGCAAGGAAGGCGATCTCTGGCTGGCGGCTTTCAACGGACTCTATCATTCCCCCGACACGGGCAAGACCTTCACCCGCATGGACGGCGTCACCGAAATGCACGCCTTCGGTTTCGGCAAAGCCGCGCTTGGCGCCGCCGCGCCGGCGCTGTACATGGTTGGCATCGTGGACGGCCAACGCGGAGTATTCCGCTCGGACGACGGGGCGCGCGCCTGGGTGCGCATCAACGATGACCAGCACCAGTGGGGCCTCGTGCTGCACGTCTCCGGCGATCCCAAGCGCTACGGCCGGGTGTACGTCGGCACGCACGGCCGCGGGATTCTATACGGCGATCCGGCGCGCAAGTAAGCCAAGACTGGACGAAAGGAGAGATCATGAAAACGCTGTTGCTGGGTATGTGGCCGAGTCCTTTCCCTCGCCCGCCGCCTTCCGCAAAGCGCAAGCCGAAGTCCACGAGTACCAACGCTTTCAGAGCCTGTGTGCGCAATTGGTGGAAATCAGCGAGAGGATCTGCCGCCTGCGCCCGGTCGAGAAACAGCCCGAGCACTGGAGCGCGGAAGAAAAAAAACGGCTGCGGCGATCCATCAATCAAGAGATCCGCCGGGAAGTAGACTCGCGGCTGCCAGTGGTGTTTGCTGAGCGGCGTAAGACCGGCGCCCTGGACATCGAAGCCACCGAGTTCACTCCCGGCGTGCGTCGCATGCTGGCCTTGGTCGGTGGCGAGTGCTCCTCGTTCGATCAGGGACGCCAGCAGATGGAACTGCCGGCCGACTTGAAAGTCAGCGCGAAGGCTGTCGAGCGGGTGTCTGCAAATATTGGCGCAGACATCGCGCACCGCCAGCAATTGACCATCCAGCAAGCCATGCAACTGGAACTGCCCGTGGCCGTGGGGCAGCCCACTGCCGTGATGTATGTGCAGATGGATGCCACCAGCGTTCCCATGGTGGGCAAGGAAACGGCGCAGCGTGGTACTTCTACTCACCACAGGCACCAAGGGGTCTCACTGTTGCAGGACCCGTACTGTCCGCCTTCGTGATGGTTCTGGCAATCAAAGCGTGGACGTGGAGAATCTATCGTCACGCGGTAAAGGGCCCGGCTTCTGGAGTCTGGAATGTTGGACCGGAGCGCAGAGTTATTTGCCAGCAGCGGCAGTGAACGTAGAGGCTTGTATCCGGAGCAAGGGCATGTGAATACCGGCCCACCCACACAATTCGGCGGCGCGTCGGCGGAGGTTATGGAGATCGCCACGGCGGATGCCTCGCTGTGGTAACCTACGCTCAAATCCGCAAGGAGTGCTTGAAATGCCGAACACAATGGCTGCGAGTCAGGTCATGGAAGTCGTTTTGAATAAGTACGAGCAATACCTTCCCGCCGGTCTGGCGCCCAAGGTACGAAGCATGAATCCCGCCCGCATCTTCCGGATCCTTCCGGAGAACGAGTACAAGCCCTATTTCGCCGCCGTCTTTCGCAACTTCTTCGCCGCCGTGAATGTGAGCGCGCTGGGCATGAACGTAATCGGTGTTGCCACCAGCCCAGCTAGTCCATATGATAACTTCGCGTGCCCCGCCTTCTGCGCCCCGGCAGTGAATGTGACGGATCGCACCATCTATATCAATCGCGACAGCGGCATCACTGTGGGCACCTTGTACCACGAGTTTGTCCATTATCTCTCCCACTCAAATTTCTACCCGGAGTTCTACGCGTTGGGCGGCAACAACCCATCCATCCTGGAAGGTGTGACCGAATACCTGACGCGGCGGATTGCGGCCCCGGTGGCGCATGACCGCTATAACCAGCGGAAGTATCAGACATGGTTCACCCAGGTATCGCGGGACATGGGCGGCAATCCGACCACCACGCTCCAGCGTTTGGCGGCGCTTGCCTTTCAGGGCGACCTCTCCGTGGTTCCCACTTTGGGCGGTGTCGCGCCGCGTTTGTGAAACCGCCTGCCAATTCCACGCCGCGGTATCAAGAGGCCCAACGCAACTGCGATATAGGCAATGAGCCGAAATAGGACTGCGTGCCTCTCGGAGCGTTCCGCTGGAAGACTCGACCTCATCTTGAGGAAGGCGCAGAGAATAGTCCCGAGGCGGCCCTCATTGCGGTCGCGTGCCGCAAAGACACGCTGTACCAAGACTTGGTCCATCGACCAGCGGAAGCTGCCGACGCGGAAGACGCCGAGCCACGGACGTCGGGATTCGTGAGCGGGCCGAACCATCGAGAACATCGACGGGTCCAGTCGCGACTGCAGGCCGTGCCAGCCGCCGACGCGCTGGAGACCGGCCAGGGTGAGAACGAACGCGCCGCTCAGCAACACGGTCGATTGAATCGCATCGGTATAGACGACGGCACGGAGGCCGCCCTTCATCGTGTAGAGCGCGGTCACCAGGCCGACAACCCAGATGACTGTCAGCCGGTCCCAGCCGAGCAATCCGGTGAAGACGACCGAGCCGGCCTAGAGCGAGATTGAGATCTTGGTGAGCACCGAGAGCACGACCATGAGCGACGAGAACAACATCCGGATGCCTCGCGAGCAGCGGCGTTCGAGGAGCTCGGGCACTGTGTAGATGCGGTTGCGGATGTCGAAGGCCAGAAAAAGCACGACCAGCGGAACGATGCAGAAAACTGCCATCCACTCGAAGCCGCCCACGGCGAGGCCGATGCTGAAGCCGGACCCGGCGAGTCCAACGAAGTGCTCCGCCGAGATAGTCGAGGCCAGCAGCGACGCGCCAATGAAGGGCCAGCGTAGCGAGCGTCCGGCGAGGAAGTAGCTTTCCGCCGTTTGCCTCCGCCGCGCGATGGTCAATCCAATGGTCAGGACGACCACGGCGTATGCCGATATAATGAGCCAGTCGATCAGCCGCAGGCGCATGGTGGATCGTGGTCCGCTTTCCGCGGAATGCCCATTCCATCGAAGCGCCGCGTGGGAGGTACCAGGCGATGAACGGATACGAACGAACCGCGGCGGTGTTGCGTGGCGAGCGGAGCGACCGCCCTCCGGTGATGCTGCACAACTTCATGCATGCGGCGCGCGAGCTTGGCGTCACGATGCGGGAGTTCCGCACCGACCCGTCAGCCTTCGCGCGAAGCTATATCTACTCTATCGAGAAGTATGGCCTCGACGGGATCATGATCGACATGGACACCGCGACGCTCGCCGGTGCGTTGGGCGTGCCGGTGGACTTGCGTGAACAGGATCCGGCAGTCGCGGTCGGCGCGGCGCTCAACGATCTGCGCGAGGTCGACCGGTTGCCTCGGCCCGATGTGGCGGCTTACGCCCCGGTGCAGGTCTGGTTGGAAGGAGTGCGGCGCATCGCCGAGTACTTCCATAGCTCCGTCTTTGTGCGCGGCAACTGCGACCAGTGCCCCTTCGCGTTGGCAACACTCGTGCGCGGAATGGAAGGCTGGCTGATGGATATCATGAACCCGGAGCTGGATGCCGCGGCGCATGCGCTGCTCGCGTACTGCACCGAGGCGACCTCGCAGTTCCTGCGACTGATGAGCCAAACCGGCGCGCACATGTTGTCGAACGGCGATAGCGCAGCGGGGCCAAGCGTCGTTTCCCCAAGGATTTACCGGCGATTCGCGCTCCCCTATGAGCGGCGCATCTCGGCGCTTGCGCACGAGCTGGGATGCTCCTACACGCTTCACATTTGCGGCAACACGAAGGCGATCCTCGCCGACTTGGCGACCTGCGGCGCCGACGCTTTGGACCTCGATTACCAAACCGACGTCCGCCTGGCGCACGAACTGATGAAGAACTCGATGGTCTTCATTGGGAACCTCGATCCGAGCGCGGTCGTGGCGTTCGGCACACCGGAACTGGTGGAGGCGAAGTCGCGTGAACTCATCGACCTCTTCGCCGACACCGGCCGCTTCATTCTCAACGCCGGCTGCGCGATTCCGGCGACGGCACCGGAGGCCAACCTCCGCGCCATGGTGCGCGCCGCACAGAGCTGGTAAGACATTGCGGTGACCGTAAGACATTTCCGTTTTGCTACGGCGCGCGTACATCTCCGGAATGCGCGTTTATTCGGCCAAGTGTCCCCGTTTCCGGGTGGGTGATCAAGGGTTAGGAGTTATGCACATGGCTCAGCTTCAAAGATGCCACTCCGGGGCCAAGCGCATCGAGAAAGAAGCGGTCGTGTGACACGACGATGACAGTGCCAGGATACAGTCGAAGGGCCTGTTCCAGCGCCTCTTGTGCTTCGATTTCGAGGTGATTGGTCGGCTCGTCCCGAAGGAGTAGATTCGCTCCGCTGGTGAGGATGCGCGCCAGCGCTACCTTGGTTCGCTCCCCTCCACTCAGCTCATGGAGTGGCCGACTGAGACGATCCGGGCGTAGCTTCAGACAGGCGAGGAGCGTGCGCGCAGCAGTATCCGAGCCACAGACATCGAGCGGCGAGAGGTCGAGACCGCCTGGATTCTGCTCGATGCTCGCCAGTGTCCACGTCGCCAAACAGCGCGATGTCGGTCCGAAGAGTTGCGAGCGTCCGGAACAGCAGCGCGTGTTCGCGCTCGTTGGAGAGCGTGCGCGCGAAAGCGCTGGCGCAGGCGGCGTTTAGCCCACGTTTAGCCCCCATTCCCTCTAGTCCGCCGGGATGGATTCGAGGTGGACGAACCTGGCACCGCTGCCGGCGATTTCGCTCCCCCCGCCTGGTAATCCGGGGTAGCCGTCCGGCGCGTCGCCCACCACCGCCAGGTAATCGGGAATCGACACCGGCAAGACGCCGAACTTTCCGGCCACGCCCGCCTCATCGAGCATAACGCGAAACTGACTCGCCGTTTGTGCCTGCACAATCGCTACTTCAATGCATTGGAGGACGTCATCACGGCGGTTGAGGAACAGTTCAACAAATGGACGGACGCCAGCGAAACTCTGCGCCGCCTATGCGCAATAACTTAAGACG
>Ga0181518_10005212_pt1 | contig 11329 bp, 11 predicted proteins | sample PEATcosm2014_Bin_28_FD_119751 | JGI IMG/M metagenome (GOLD analysis project Ga0181518, IMG submission 119751) | Peatland microbial communities from MTU Mesocosm Facility, Houghton, MI, USA - PEATcosm2014_Bin01_60_metaG | ecosystem: Environmental > Terrestrial > Soil > Wetlands > Peat | place... | reverse complement strand
TTTGACCACCGACGTGGGACGAGCCGATCAATCTCACCAGCGTCCCGGCTGCTGTGAGCGGTGTGCCTGGGCCGACCCCGAGGATGAAGTAGTACGCGTTCTCGGTGAGATCCAGATCAGCATCCGCAACAACCCCAATCGATCCGGAAGCCAGGCTCCGCGGCCCCGTAAGCTCGAACGCACCCACGTGCTTGACCCTCCGATCCCGTCGGTTGCTGCCCAGGCCGTAATCATGACCGAAACCCGGCCAGCCCGGCCGTTGACCGGAGGCCGCGAAGACTCTGCATCTGCATCGTTGTGAGACGGAAGCGTGGCGAGCACGCGTCGGCAACCGCACACGCGAGCGAGCGGTGAGTGCCCGTGGCGGTAACGATCAGCCGGCGCAGTTTGACGGGGCAGCGACTCGGTTGAAGCGGTCTTGGGCCCACAGCACGACCGCAGGTGCTGAGTCAAAGCCGGCTGCATTGTGCCCGACGTTCTTGAGCAGCTGGTACTCCACTTTGAGATGGCGGTTGCATAACGCCTGGGCGAATGCTGCGCTGGTCTGTGGTCGCACGATGGGGTCGACGGTGCCCTGCGTGATCAGCATCGCGACGTCGTCGGCGGCAGCCGCGACTGGGGTGTTCTGCTTGAGAATGCTCGCCCATGCCGGATGAGAGAGCAGTGGCGATGCACTGAGTGAGCCGGTCAGTTGAAGCATCGCGGCTGCGGGGAGCGCGGCGAGTGCGCTTGACCTGTTCTGAAGGCAGCGCCTGCCGATGTCCTCGACGAGCGGAATTGTGCGCGAAGACATCAGCTGGCGAAGGCTGACGCCGGGGTATACCTTCGACCAGGATTCGAGCGCCATCGAGCCCAGGATCTTGCCCGCGATTGTTGGCAGGTCCAGGCTCAGCAGCTGAGCGAGGTCTGTCGGGGGGGCGGCGACCGCCACGCCTTGCAACTTCAGCTCTGGCGCGTAGGACCGTGCCAGTTGGCCGGCGAACAGCGCCGCCTGCGCGCCTTGGGAGTGCCCCCAGACGATGAAACGGCTACCCGCGTTTGCCCCGGGGAGCTGCCTGGCGGCGCGTACGCTGTCGAGGATCGCTCGTGCCTCGCTTGAGCCGACCAGGTAGGGGGCTGGACCTTGGGTCCCGAGGCCTGGGTAGTCGGTGGCGACCACAACATAGCCGTCCTGCAGGAAGGACTGAAGTCCTGGAATCGTGCTCGCGCCCCCGCCCGCAAGCCGCGACGGCGCGCACGTGCTGGTGATTCCCGTTGTCGGGTGCGCCCACGCGATCACCGCTCGCCCGCCGGCAGGGATCGGTCCGCCGTCGGGCGCGAACACGACAGCGCTGACAGCGATCGGCCTACCGGTGTCAAAGGCGGTGGAGGTGTAGAGAACTCTCCAAGCTCGCGCGCCGGCCGGCACGCCGCCGATGATCGGCTGAATGCGCAGAATCGCTCCGGGACGCCCGGTCGGCAGCGATGAGGTGACGGCGTAGAAAGGGGACGCGGCCGCGGCTGGCAGCTCCCCGTTGCTGCTCAGCGCCACATACCAGACCATTAGACCTACGGCCAGAAGGCCGACAACTGCGCCGCACGCGCGTAGCGCGCGCCGTCGCCCGTGGCCGTGGCGTGCGCCAGACGCATTGTTGTTTGCCCGCATTCTTCGCCACCTCACAGTCGACCACGAGTCATCGCTCCTTGACGGCGAGCCCAGGCGTTCTGGGCATCGGTCGGCAGGCATCGGTCGCGAGTGATCCGTACAAGCCCGCGAACCCGACACAGGTCAACCAACGAACGCCGGCTCTTGTTTGTCGATCGGAGCCGTCGGCGTACGCCGGCCCGATCCGAGCTCGAGAGCAAGCACTTGGCGCGCGCCGAGTCACCGCCGAGACCGTCCGCCAGATCCTCAGCGGGCGCACCCGCATCCCGCTCACATCACTCGACGACGATGACCGCGACGACCTCTCACGCCTGCAGCAGCGCCTGACCGAGCGGATCCTGTGGCAGCCCGACGCCGTCCGACCGTCGCCGACGCCGTCAGGCGCGGCAAGGCGGGGCTGGCGCCCGAGGGGCGACCGCTGGCCTCCGTCATCGGGGTCTCCCGCGACATCGACCTGGTGACCGACGCCCGCTCGGCCGCGCACACGCTGGGGAGCACGCTGTCCGTATCACCGCCACCGTCGCTCCCCAATCACCGGCGGCGCGAGCACCAACCGCGCGTGCCGACGAGCAGCGAGCCCAACGCGAGCGCGATGGCGTCGGCGCCGTCGGCGCACTCGGCGCAGTCTCGGGTCAGGTCGGCGGTCACTGACGGCGGTTGTCAGGCGATGGCGCAGTTGGTCCATCAGGCCGGCGCATAAGGTCGCGCGCGCGACGCGCGCATCGGACGGAGGAACTGGCCGGCTGGGCGGTCAGGCAGCGGCGAGCAGGTCGGCGACGCTCACCGGCTCATGCACGCCGACCTGCGCGGCGCAGACTTCGTCGCCGGGGTGGAGAACGGTGAGGCTGCGGTAGCGTCCGGCGGCCGGGGCGCGGTGTATGACCACGTGTCGCTCGGCGAGGTTGACCACCCAGTATTCGGCGGCGGCGGCGGCGTACCGATCGGGCTTGATGGTGAGGTCTCGGTCGACGCTGGAGAGCGCGACCTCGATGACGAGCAGCGCGCTGGAGGGATGCCGGTCGCGGGGCTGCCCGCGGTCGCAGACCGCCAGGTCGGGCTCGGGCTCGCCGTCGGGCAGGCGCAGCGGTGCGCACACCCGCAGGCGCAGACGGGAGCGGTCCAGTCGCGCGTCTAACCATTCGCGTAGCCATTCGAGGACGTTCTCGTGCGCTGGCGTCTTTGGGCTCATGTCGAGCACCAGCCCGTCGAGCAGTTCGACGCGGACGCCGGCGAACGCGCCGAGCTCGACGAGTCGCTCGTACTGCGCAACCGAATAGCGGTGGACCTGGTCGACGGCGAGAGCTGACACACCCGCGAGTATAGGTAATAGGTGTCGGCCGGGATGCTCCCACGCCACCGTGGGAGCGGTCCCGGACGACCGGCCGAATATCCGAGCGACGGGGCGCCACCCCAGTGCCCGGTCTCTGCGGTCAGCCACGCAGTTCCGCGCACGCCTCGTAAGCTGCGACCGGCGAACCGGCGTGTGCGCGGAGACCTTCATAGCGTGAGAGATGCGCCGCACACACTCGGCGCGCGAGGCATCTCTCACTCATAAGCGGCCGCTCACGGCCGCCTGTCCGCTGACGCATAGACAATATGGATTGACCGTCCGTCCGGCCCGTGTTGTACAAAGGGCCGGTTCCCCCACGGTGTTCGTGGGGTGATGTTTCATGCCGCGCGGCTCCACCCGCGCGGCGGCCCACGACCGCATAGAGGAGGAACCAGCCATGGCGAAGGCTAAGACTCTCGTCGGCTTGGACGTGCACGCGACGAAGATCGTCGCGGCGGTCCTGGACGCCGAGACTGGACGGTTGCAGACGTTCGGGATGGGGGGCGAGAGCGCGAAGGTGGCCGCGTTCCCGAAGCGCCCGTGCGTCCTCGACCGGCATTCGCGAAAGCCGAAGTGCCCGCGGATCTAGGCGCGTTGGTAGCGGTCCGTCCGCTCCGAGAACTCGTACCCCTGGAGCGCGTCCGGCGACACCCGGACCTGGCGGGCAACGAACTCCACCACTTCCCGCGGTAGCTCGTCCGTGGTCCGGGAAGCGCGAGTAGAGGTTGTAGAGCTCCAACATCAGCGCGAACGCCAGCCGGGTGGAGCCGCACTTCCCTGCGACCAGCTCGCGATCGCCGTCGAGCAGCGTCCGGTGCTCGACCACCTCATCAAGGTCAAGCGGCTCGGCGCTCACGCGCAAAGCTCCGAGGCTCCGAGCTCCGTCAGAAACGGAACAAACGCCGGCCTTCGAGCGCTCCAGCGAGCCGATCATCCGCCCTCAAACACGACCACACGCTGGAAGTTCCGATACCACAACCAGAAACGGAACCGATGGTTCCTTGCCCAAGCGGCCCCTGCGCGGGTAGATGGGCCCAACCATGAAGTAAGGCTGGTTTCCGCTTCGCGATTCGCCAGCAATAGCGATGCGGCCAGCACGAGTCGCCGGCTGCTCGTGCTGGAGCAGCAGTGTCGTCGAGACTGCTGGAACTCGATCAAAACGCCACTCAGAAGGGCTGGTAGGCGCTCACCTGGTTCGACCGGCCATAATCGTGCCCCAGCGAGCCCCCAAGGGGAGGCGCCCGAAAACGCGGAGGAGGAGGAGGAGAGGGATCGTGAGCACGGCAGAGTCCGTCGATGGTGTCGAGCGTGTGCAGCTCGGGGCGCAGGTCTACATCTACGGCTACCCGCTGGTCTACAACCTGCACGAGATCGATGGGTTTGCGAACAACATCGCGTCGCTCCCGTTCAGCGCTCCTTATAACCAGTTCGGCTATGCGCGCGAGCTGCTTGGGCCTGAGACTGAGTTCGTCTCGCCCAACAACGACACGCTGTACGTCTTGGCCGCGTGTGACGTTCGCCAGGGACCGCTCGTATTGCACGTGCCCGACACGGGCGGTCGCTACTACGTGCTTCAGTTCGTCGACGCCTGGACGAACAATTTCGCCTACATCGGGCGCCGCGCGACGGGGACGAGTGAGTGCGAGTTTCTGCTCGCGGCCGACGGTTGGAGCGGAGAGGTCCCCGCCGGCACGCGGCTCGTTTCGGCGCCCACGGGGATCTTCATGATCGTCGGTCGGGTTGCGGCCGACGGGGAGGCCGACCTTCCGGCGGTGCACGCCCTGCAGGACCAGTTCACGATCACGAGCGTTCGCGACGGTGGACCAGCTCCAGCCACGCCCGGCGCTCCCAAGCCGGATCCGCGTGTGCGGGAGGACTTGCAGTGGTGGGAGCGGCTCCGAGCGGCGCTGGTCTCGTTTCCGCCACCCCAGGCAGACGCCCGGCTTGTCGAGCAAGCGGCGAGACTCGCCGCCACCACGGCCGAGTCGCAGTACGTGAACCCGGATCCGGACCTCGCCAGTGCTGGTGGCGGGCGCGGCCGCGGGACAGCGGGACAGCAGAAGATCGAGGAGCTCATGCAGGGAGCATGCCAAGGCGCGATCAACGGCTGGAACAGCGCGATGCACGGATTTGACTACAACCTCGATCACCTCGGCCTAGGAACGCTCGACCGCTCAGACTGGAAGATCGCAGACCGCACGGAGGCGTACGCGACGCGCGCCGCCGCCGCGCGCGGAGGACTTTGGGGCAACCACGGCTACGAGGCCACCTACAGAAGTGCTCAATTTGCAGGCATTTCCTGACGCGCCCGGCAGGATTTGAACCTGCGACCTTCCGCTCCGGAGGCGGACGCTCTATCCCCTGAGCTACGGGCGCTCGAGATCGGGGAAGATCACGCAGCTTACCGTGGAGATCGCGATCATCTCGGACACGCACCTGCCTCGCGACCTGGGCCGGCTCCCCGACGCCTGCGTGGAGCGGATGCGGGGGGCTGATCTGATCATCCACGCCGGCGACCTGATGACGATGGAGGTGCTGGCGCAGCTGCGCTTGCTGGGCCGGGTGGTGGCCGCGCGCGGCAATGTCGACGACGCCGATGTGCGCTCGGTGCTACCCGAGGTGGCGATGGTGACGGCGGCCGGGCATCGGATCGCGGTGCTCCACGACGCCGGTCCGACACCCGGGCGCCTGAAGCGGATGCGGGCGCGCTTTCCCGATGCCGCCGCGGTCGTCTTCGGCCACTCGCACATCCCGCTGCACGAGCAGGCGCGGGACGGCTTTCAGATCTTCAACCCGGGCAGCCCCACCGACCGCCGGCGGATGCCGCACCACACGATGGGCGCCTGCCACGCGGGAGAGGAGCTGGCGTTCGAGATCATCGAGCTTGACTGACAGACTGACTCACCCGATGGACCTCTCGATCTTCTTCGCCGGTACCGGCGGCTCGGTGCCGACCGCGCGCCGCGGGCTGCCCGCGATCCTCGTGCGCCGGGGGGGTGACCGGATCCTGTTCGACTGCGGCGAGGGCACGCAGCGCCAGCTGGTCAGCTCGGTCGGGCTCGCCGATCTGACGGAGATCTTCATCACGCACTTCCACGCCGACCACTGGCTGGGGCTCCCCGGGATGCTCAAGACGTTCGACCTGCGCGGCCGCGAGCGGCCGCTGGTGATCCATGGGCCGCGCGGACTGCGGCCGATGCTCGACCTCGTGCTGCGGATGGCCGGCCGGGTGGGCTTCGCGCTGGAGGTCGTGGAGCTTGGCGCCGGCGACGTGCTGGAGCGCGACGGTTACCGGATCGCTCCGGTCCCGGTCTCGCACCGCGGGCCGGCGCTCGGGTATGTCCTGTTCGAGGACGAGCGGCCTGGGGTGTTCGATCCCGAGGCCGCCACGCGGCTCGGGCTTACCGAGGGGCCGGAGTTCGGGCGCGTGCAGCGCGGGGAGACGATTCGCGGCGTGTCATCCCGACAGGTGCTGGGGCCGGCCCGCCCCGGCCGCAAGCTCGTGCTCTCCGGCGACACCCGGCCGTGCGACGCGCTGCGTGTCGCCGCCTACCACGCCGACGTGCTCGTGCACGAGGCCACCTTCGCCGAGGAGGAGCGCGAGCGGGCTCACGAGAACGGGCATTCGACCGCCCGCCAGGCGGCGGAGATCGCCCGTGACGCGGAGGTCGGGCTGCTCGCGCTCAACCACACCTCGACCCGACACCCCCTCGGCCTGCTCCGCGACGAGGCGCGCACGGTGTTTGCCATGACGGTCGTGCCGCGCGACTTCGACACGATCGAGATCCCGCTTCCCGAGCGCGGCGAGCCGGCGCTGATCAGATGGGACGCGACGACGGCCGCCGCCGCGGCCGCCGCGGCCGCGGCGGCGTCGGCCGCGGCGTGACGGGGGCCGGCGGCGTGACGGGGGCCGGCGGCGTGACGGGGGCCGGCGGCGTGACGGGGGCCGGCGGCGCCGGCGCCCTGGGCCGCCTGCGAACGGCGCGAATGCTCGGCGAGCCGCTCGGCCCCGAGCACGAGGACGACGCCGCGCGGCTCGCGCTCGATCCGCGGGTGTACCGCACCCTGTGGCCGTGGTCGTTCCCGCCGACGATCGCCGACGTGCGCTCCAGCCTGTCCCGCCAGCGCGACCACTGGGAGCGCCACGGCTTCGGGCTGTGGCTGCTGCGCGACCGCGAGAGCGCGGAGCTGGTCGGCCGCGGCGGGCTCCTGTACACCGACGTCCTCGGCGGCCACGCGGTGGAGGTCGCGTGGGCCGTCGTCCCCGAGCGCTGGGGGCAGGGGCTGGCCACCGAACTGGCACGCGGGGCGGTCGCGCTCGCGTTCGGGACGCTCGACCTCGAGGAGCTGATCGCGATCACGCTGCCCGCGAACGTCGCCTCCCGGCGCGTGATGGAGAAGTCGGGCTTCCGCTACGAGGGCGAGGTCGAGCACGCCGGGCTCGGGCACGTCCTCTACCGGCGGCGGCAGGCCGAGCCCACTCGCAAGCTCGACGAAGCCGTCGAGCTTGCGGACGGGTGACGGCGCCGGGGCCGGGCGGCGCCGAGCCCGCTGCTACGCTCCGCTCCAACAAGCCGCAGGCCCCTTTAACCCGGTCCAGTGAGGCCAGGAAGGAGCACATGTTGGAAGCCGCCACGGTCGTCCTCGACTGCGATGACATGCGCCGCACGCTGGTGCGGATCGCCCATGAGATCGTCGAGAAGAATCCCGACGGCACGATCGCGATCGTCGGCATCCACCGACGTGGCTCCCACCTCGCCACGCGCCTGCACACGCTGACGAGCGAGTTGCTCCAGGCGCCCGTCCCGCTCGGCTCGGTCGACATCGCCTTCTACCGTGACGACCTGAGGATCAGGGTCTCGGCAGCCCCGGTCGTGCACTCCACCGAGCTTGACTTCTCGGTCGACGGCCGCACGATCGTGATCGTCGACGACGTGCTCTACACCGGCCGGACCGTGCGGTCGGCGATCGACGTGATCTTCGACTACGGCCGCCCGGCCCGCATTCAGCTGGCGACGCTCGTCGATCGCGGCCATCGGGAGCTGCCAATCCGCCCCGACTACGTGGGCAAGAACCTGCCGACCTCTCAGGACCAGCGCGTCAACGTGCGCGTCGAGGAGGTCGACGGCCGCGACGAGGTCACGATCGGACCCGCCCGGCAGACCAAAGTGAAGGCGGCATGAGCGCCCGGGAGGCGGCGCCGCCGACGATCGCAACCGAGGGGAGAACGGCGTGAGCGACTGGATGCCACGCCATCTGATCTCGATCGAGGACCTCGACCGCGCGGCGATCGAGCGTCTGCTCGACCGGGCGGAGTCGTTCGCTGAGGTCGCGGGCCGCGACATCAAGAAGGTCCCGGCGCTGCGCGGCCGCACGGTGGTCAACCTCTTCTACGAGGCGAGCACCCGGACGAGCTCCTCGTTCGAGCTCGCCGCCAAGCGCCTGTCGGCCGACGTGGTCGTGATCCGCTCGGTCGGCTCCAGCGTCGAGAAGGGCGAGTCGCTCAAGGACACCGTCCAGACGCTGTCGGCGTATGACCCGGCGGCGATCGTGATCCGCTCGCCGCAGGCGGGAGCCGCGCAGATGGTCGCCGGGTGGACGAGCGCCGCGGTCGTCAACGCCGGCGACGGCAAGCACGAGCACCCGACCCAGGCGCTGCTCGACGTCTTCACGCTGCGCCGCCGTCTCGGCTCGCTGGACGGCCTCAACATCTGGATCGTCGGCGACGTGCTGCACTCGCGCGTCGCGCGGTCGGACATCCTCGCCTTCACGCGGATGGGCGCGCACGTCACCGTCTGCGGACCCCCGACGCTGATCCCGCGTCAGATCGAAACCCTCGGCTGCAACGCCACGTCGAGCCTCGATGCGCTCGGGGAGGCCGACGTGGTCTACGTGCTGCGGATGCAGCACGAGCGCATGCGCGAGTCATTCGTCCCATCGCTGCGGGAGTACACCGCCCGCTACCAGATCAACGACCGCCGGCTCCGGCCGGGCCAGCTCGTGATGCACCCCGGTCCCGTCAATCGCGGCGTCGAGCTCGCGGCCGCCACGATCGACTCCCCCCAGGCGCTGATCGGCGACCAGGTCAAGGCGGGTGTCGTCGTGCGGATGGCGGTCCTCTACGAGCTCCTCGTCGGCTCACCGGTGCTGACGGCGGTGGCGTGATGACCCCGGACCGGCTGTTCGCCGCCCCGCGCCCGCGCGCGGAGATGCTGATCCGCAACGCCCACGTCCTGGACCCGCGCTCCGGTCTGCACGAGGCTCACGACATCCTGATCCGTGACGGCCGGATCGCCGAGATCGGGGCCCCCGGCGCGCTCCCCGTGTCCGATCTGACCGACAGCGTCGACGCCACCGGGCGCCATGCCTTCCCCGGGTTCGTGGATCCGCACGTCCACCTGCGTACGCCCGGCCACGAGTACAAGGAGGACATCGACAGCGGCACCGCGGCCGCGGCCGCCGGCGGCTTCTGCGCCGTGCTGGCGATGCCCAACACCGACCCGACCGTCGACAACGCCGCCGTGCTCGGGTCGCTCGTGGAGCGCGCCCGGCGCGAGGCCCGGATCCCCGTCGGCTTCCTGGCCTCGATCACGCGCGGGCTGGCCGGCGACGAGCTCACCGAGATGGCCGACCTGCGGGACGCCGGGGCGGTCGGCTTCACCGACGACGGACGGCCGGTCGTGTCGGCCGGGATGCTGCGCAAGGCGCTTCAGTACCAGCGGCTCGCCGGTGGCGTGGTCGCGCTGCACGAGGAGGACCCGGCGCTGTCAGGTGACGGCGTGATGCACGAGGGTGCGGTCTCGGCCCGGCTGGGGCTGGCGGGGATCCCCTCGGTGTCGGAGTCCACGATGGTCGCGCGCGACGGAGCGCTGGCGCTCCACGAGGACGCCCGCGTGCACTTCCAGCACCTCTCGTGCGTCGAGTCGGTGCAGGCGCTCGCCGCGGCCCGGCAGGCCGGGGCGCGCGTCAGCGGCGAGGTCTGCCCCCACCATCTGACGCTCACCGACGAGGCCGTGCTCACGCTCGACAGCCGCTTCAAGATGAACCCCCCGCTTCGGACCGAAGGCGATCGTCGCGCGCTGATCGACGCTCTCCGAAGCGGCGTGATCAACTGCGTGGCGAGCGATCACGCGCCACACGCCCAGCACGAGAAGGAGGTCCCCTTCGAGCAGGCGCCGATGGGCACCACCGGCCTGGAGACCGCCTTTGCGGCCCTTTACAGCGAGCTGGTGCGCCCCGGCGCTTTGACGCTCGCGACGCTGGTGGAGCGCATGACCGCCGGTGCCGCCCTCTACGAGCTGCCGACGCCGACGATCGCGGTCGGGCAGCCGGCGAACCTGTGCCTCGTCGACCTGGAGGCCGAGTTCGAGGTCGGCGAGGACGGCTATGCCAGCCGGTCGTCGAACTGCGCCTTCCACGGGCGCGCCTTGCACGGCCGCGTGCTGCTGACCGTCGCCGCCGGCGCGGTCGCCTACCGCCGCCCGATGCTCGTCGCGTTCGCGACGCCGTCGCCCGCCAACGGCAGCGGCGCAGTCGCGCGCCGGCAGGAGCGCTAGGCCGGGGATGCTTCCCGCCACCGCCTACGTGCTGCTCGAGGACGGCGAGCGCTTCGACGGGATCGCCTGCGCGGGCGACGTCCACGCGGTCGGGGAGATCGTCTTCACGACCTCGATGTCGGGCTATCAGGAGGCGGTGACCGATCCCAGCTACGCCGGCCAGCTGATCGTCTTCACCTATCCCCAGATCGGCAACTACGGCGTCAGCCCGGAGGCGATGGAGTCAGACGGCGTGCACGCGCGGGCGGCGATCATGCGCGCGGCCGTCGATCGCGATGACGCCCCCGGGGCGCGGGCCGGGTGGCTTCGGTGGCTGGCGGGCAACGGCGTCGCGGCGATCACCGATCTCGACACCCGAGCGCTCGTCCGCCACATCCGTGACCAGGGCGCGATGCGCGGCGGCCTGTTCCCGGCCCGGATCGCGCCCGACCGCGCGGCCGAGCTGATCGCGGCCGAGCCGCCGATGACCGGCCGCGACCTGGCCCGGGAGGTGACGCCGGCGGAGCCGGTCGTCCTGCCGCCGACCGGGAGCTCGCCGCCAGGCGATCTCTACAGCGATTCGCGAATGCGAATCGCCATGATCGACACCGGCGTCAAGCGGTCGATCGTCGCCAACCTCAGGGCCCGTGGGGCGACGGTCGTCCTGCACCCCTGCAGCGCGACCGCCGGCGAGCTGCTCGCCGACGCGCCCGACGCGATCTTCCTGGCCAACGGACCCGGGGACCCGGCCGCGCTCGGCTACATCGTCGACACCGTCCGGGAGCTGGTCGGACGGCTACCGGTGTACGGGATCTGCCT
>Ga0181518_10005210_pt1 | contig 11333 bp, 4 predicted proteins | sample PEATcosm2014_Bin_28_FD_119751 | JGI IMG/M metagenome (GOLD analysis project Ga0181518, IMG submission 119751) | Peatland microbial communities from MTU Mesocosm Facility, Houghton, MI, USA - PEATcosm2014_Bin01_60_metaG | ecosystem: Environmental > Terrestrial > Soil > Wetlands > Peat | place... | reverse complement strand
GCCGGTACGTCGAGCGTGATAACTCGCTGCGCCTTATCCGCCCAAATTCGCGAGAAGTTGGTCTCCTCCTCGTCTACGCGCCTTGGTTCATTTCCCCAACTGGTAAAGATGTTGATGCTTTCCCAATTGTGCTGCCAACCGGCCGAGGTCTCGTTAAGGCTGCCATTCCAAGCTAGACGATAGCCAGCTTTATCTTCGACGATGCCAGCCTTCTCGTGGAAGATGCCATCAGACGGAATCGGCTTGCGATCAAGATCGCAGGGAACCGCGACTCTTACTTCGAGAAAACCCTTCGCAACCATCCATGAGAGCAGTTCAAGAGCTTGATTTCCCTCTTTGTTTGAAGGATCGAGGGGGCAAGATCCGATCTTTTGCTCAACTGCGTCTCGCAGGTTTAGCCCTTTTTCGATAGCGTCAATTTCTGCTTGCGCAAGGGTGCAGCCAACTACTAGGCGCATTCGCCCGTTGTTGCGAACCAGCCCCTCAATCCCGCGAGCTGCAAGCGTTAGGGCTGTCGCGGAGAAAAATCCGGTTGAACGATCGTAGCGAACAGCAGTCTCCAGCGCGGGCACATAGAACAGACGGACCAAGTCTCCGTCGTCTGGTGTGTACTTCAATCGCCACTGTCTATCAGCCAAAAGCGACAACCTACACCTCTTAGAGTTCAACGCCTATAGCAGCTGCTTCTCGTTTCAGAATCGATTTCTTGTTCCCAATCGCCCTGTTCCATGACTCGATTTCTGAAACAATCCGCTCATGTAGCGGGACAACTTGTTGTCCCAATTCTTGGATTAGATCATTTCGCACTCGCGCGACCTCAGCTGCGGCGTCTCTCCGAACCTCGTCTGCGTGCTTCTCAGCCGACGTGCGTTCGTCAGCTACCCGACGCAAGGCATTAGCCAAGGTTTCAAGTTCAAATTCGTACTCCTTTAAGAATCTTTGCACCTCAGCATGGAGTGTTTCGACAGATCGCGGAGTGATCTGTGCAAAGGCACGAAGTTCCAGAGCTACCAAGTTCCGGGCCTGCCTGAACCACGCATGTACGACCCCACGGTAAAGTTCATTCTCGGATGCGAACAACCATCCCACAATGCTGCGAGATGGTAGTCGCGACAGTACGTCACGCTCTTCGCTTTCCAGCTTCGATTTGAGATCACCCAGGAAGTTTGGGAACTGTTCACAGAAGCCAAGGAGATCGTTCTCGAACCTGATCCTTATCTCACCGACCCGTTGTCTCGCACTATCCTCTACCTTCGTTCGCTTCTCAACAAACCTCTGTTGGTATTCCCCTTGGAGTTCAGCTATACGTTGCTTTGATCGCTCGATCGCCAATTCGACAGACTCCTGCGCACTAGTGACCGCCTGGTTGTATGCTTCCCGGGCTTCTTTGAACGGCACGTGTCGAAATGCCGTAGCCGTCAACTTACCGCCAATGGCCCCGACAATGCTGCCAACAATGGCGCCTATCACGGTGCCCGGTCCGGGGAATACTGCCCCGACAACCCCGCCAATCTTGGCTCCTGCCAAAGCCCCTCCTCCGACACCGACTACGTCCATGCCAACGTTTTTCAAGGCACGTCCGAAAGTTGTGGCCTCGTTCCACAACAGCTTGCCCTCACGCCAAGTTGAGAAAGCCATTGTAATAAAGGGGATGTGAAACCCAGGGTCAACCACTCCGTGGACGCCTGCCAGCGAGTGCTCGGTAGCAGCGTGAATCGAGTCTTTATCGAGTATGTCGAGAGCATGTACAGAGGGGTCTTTGATTGCGGCTGCGACTTCATGGCCGGTGAAGACATCAACCCCTGGATGATGGGCAATAAAATCTTTTGCCCCAGCTAGCCCCTCTTTAATTTGGACCGGGTGGCCGTCCACCAAGAGATCCCAAACCGGTTGATTTGAGATCGGAGCAAATTCGACATGGTGCCCCATTTGTTCGAGGGCAGATGCTGCCTTTTGTTCCGCGACATAGCCGGTTAGCCGCTCAAACCATCCCTCTGCCGACGCGATCGGCGCAGAAAAGAAGTGCGCATGGACGTAAGAGTCGATATCCGCGAGGCCATGTAGCTGTTCGGCGGTACTAAACTCCAACGCGTGGAGGACTTGCGGGTCGATCTTTAATGCCGCGTCCGCAATAAACGAGCCCGCGATCGCGCCATCGGCCGCGGCGGCCATGATCGATGGGTCTTTGAGAAAGCCGATATCGAACGAACCAGTTTTTACCGTTGGTCCAACTGTCACAGTGAGGTCCGAGTCGCCAACTGCAGGGTTGTCTTCCCCCGTGACGGTCAGTGCCGAGTTCTCCGCCGTCCTCAACGGCAGACGTTCCCTTATGTTCCAACTCAAGCGGTTCTTAGGTGGGACGAAACTCGCGAACCTCTCGTGCGCTGCTATCGCCTTCTTGTAACGCCACGCCGCATAAAGTCCGAGAAGGACCAGGCCAATAAGGACGAATATGATCGTCACCATTCAGCGGGCTCCCGCGGGCGAGGAACAGGGTTCATACGAAACTGGGGAATCAGACACTCGTTGCCTCAACCTCTTCCTTCCAGAGTTGCAATTGCTGTGGCTCGTCCACATCGGCGGCGAAGGCCAACTTGCGCAAGTTCTCCAGAGCCTCGAAATCGCTTCCGAACTCAGCTACATCCCCCTCAAGATCAATTCCGGAGAAAGCCTTCGATACTGGCAGAACTTCGAGCACCGCTTCGAGGGCCGCGAAGAATGCGGGGTCACCATCTACCTGTGCTTTGTTCAGCATCTCTTGAGCGTGCTGGAGGTTGCGGGTACGTGCTGCATAAGCAGCATGGTGGACAGTGTCGAGCCACGAGCGGGAACCGTCAGCCGGGCCAATGGCACCCTTCGCAGCACGCTTGGCGCTATCCCAAAGGATGATTTGGCTTGCCTTCTTTTCGGCGACGTTTCCGATGATGTCTTTGTCGAGATCGACACCGACTGCACGTGCGAGACGCAGAGCTTCGTCGTAGTCGAATTTAGGAGCTCTGAAGGCATCCCACGCCAGGACGTAGAACGAGGTCAACGGGTCGAGGTCAGTTCGTGCCTTCATGTGCGTGAGCTGTTGGAGACGCCAGTGCTTGACTTCGCGTCGAGCAGCATCAAGCGCATCTTCTGGAGTTACTTCGTACGGGTCCCACGGCTCTTCGAACATCTCAGCTTGTTTCCGCCGCTTTTTAGCTTCTGGCTGGGGGCGGGGTGTACCGCGCCGGAGCGGCCAGTGCTCGGAGAATTTCTGCAACGCTGGACCGAAAGAGGCCAAGTAAAGATCCACTCCTCCGATTCCAGCATCTTGAAACTCCTTAATCCGTTCCCGAACCGCTCCCGAGACCTGCGGCTCTATGTCTTCCCAATAGCTTGTATCACCCGAAGCTGCGCGTTCCTCGCGCGGGCGGCATACTAGGAAAATCGTGCTGTTCGCTGCCGCCTTGTCCTTAATGTGTAAACTGCCTTCCGCTTCAGTGTTGATTGGCCATGATGCGGTGATAGTGAAACCCGCCTGCATCAGCCCTTTAGTGAGGGCGTCCCACGCACCGGTCGCCTTGTGCGTAAACATCAGAGTCATGATGCCTTCCGGCTTGAGTACTCGGCGGCACTCAGCAAAGATCGCTGCCATCTTTTCACGGTAGTCTCGGTTCGCCAAAGCACCCGCACCCTTTTGTCCTTTGAAACGCGCCGGATTCGCGATGGCTTCGTGTTCCTTGTCGGTCAAATTGGTTCGAAATAGATGAGGCACGACCTGGCCAGCTGTACGCTTTAGCCAGACATAAAAGAAATCGGCAAGCTCAGCATATGTAACGTTGTTGTAGTACGGCGGGTCTATGACGATTACATCTACACTGGCATTGACAAGATGATCCAACGAGTCTGCCGACTTGCAAGTGATCGTGACGGGAGGAGGACTGAAGGATTCATCCGTGACGGTGAACGGGAGAGATCGATTTTCAGCTTCCGGTATCTCTGTCCCCTCTCCGCGACTGAGCTCGATCAGTTCACCAATGCATTTACCCACCAGCCCCATGGCCCAGTCATAACCCAAATCCGGTATAAGGAGTGCCATCTCGGCGTATGACCACTTGAAGGAAAAATCATGGCGATCGAAAGTATTGACCATCACTTCGCGACTCACGTGCCATCGTGTCATACGAGAGTTGTAATCGGCTATTTTGTCCAGCGCGAGCGCGAGATACACGAATGCCGCCGTCGTTGCGGTTGTCATAGCCCCAGTCGCGCGCTCATCTTCTAGCAGCTCGCGGAAGACCTGGACCGCTGTGCCATGGCAAAGCAATTGCCGAGGCGAAAACAGATCACGCCACAAAGGCATCCCATATTGGATAGGCCGGTCGTCATTCGCGTCTTCTGGAAACTTCTCTCCTGGCACAATATCCAGTGCGTCCCATTCTGGCATCCTTTCAGCAAGGAGAGCAGCTACGACATCTGTGTTGTCTTCTGGTCGAGGAGCGCGGAACTTTCGGACCCATCTTTCCCTCTCCTTTCCATTCTTCGTCTTAGTGATCTCGCGCCGTTTGTAAACGACCGCGTACAACTGATCGCCCATTCGCCCGGAATGTGCTTGGCTCTTGATTTCCTCGGACTCAATGATGCGTTTTGGACGGCAGTCTTCGTAGGGGCATGTCGCGCTACCGTCGGTGACGGTACCCTCCGACTGTTCGGTCACGCTATCGACGATCTCAAACGTGCAAAAACGCCCCGCACTACCAGGCCCATCAGCCATGTGTGGCACGATTCTGACGCCAATTCCACCAGATGTCAGCCGCCAATTGGGCGATAGTGGGACCTGACCATCGCAGTAAGGGCAAGTGACCGTTCTTGCCCAAAGGTAGGTGAGATCTATCTCATCCGCGCTATTCAAGTTTGGGAATATGCCTTCCAACCGCTCCCCTACCGACTTTCGCCATTTCGAGACGATTCGACGGTATTCGACGCCGAGAGCTCCCCCGATCTCCACCGGCCATTTCACTGTCGCATGCAGCAGCAGCGTAGCAACTGGGTTCAGATCGTTGCATTCACTCGGTAAGCCAAGACGTACCGCTTCAAAGGGGATGGTTCCCCCTCCGGCGGTAGGGTCGAGAACGATTGCATCGTCGCAAACCACATTCTCGCGTATCCATCGACGCTCTGTTTCATTAGGTCGGTATGCGAATGCGCGAGGATAACCGTACGGATCTTCCACGCGGACCCCTGTTCGGACAGCCCGGTCGATCGCTCTCCTCCCTCGTACAGGATCTCCATGAATTCCGAGAACATTCAGAAATTGCTTTCGGTCCGCATCCTTTCGCAGCAGACTCGCCAATATCGCCGCTCGTGATGCTACTAACGGTCGACGTGCCCACCAAACATGCAGACGGTTTGGGGCAGGAAACGGTGTCATCGGAGTACGTTCGCGAAGGCTTTCAATTCCGATTTCGGCAATAGGAAGCCAATGCTCGATTAACCGTGTGTCAGAAGACATCGAGACCTTTCAGTTCTTGTGAGTAGGTTCGGTGAGGAGATACCGAAGCGCCGTTAGGACGCGTCGAGGGTTCTTCCGGTGCATGGCCATCCCGAGCCAGTAGGCTGCCTCTTCGCGTCCCATCGCCTCGATGCCCTCCGTAACTGACCGCATCCGATCACGGCTGCGCATAGGTGCCAGGGCGCGAAACAATAGCCCCAACCTCAGCGCCAATTCCTCAGTAATGTTGTAGCCGCGCACTCTGTCAGACGATCGCGGCAAGCGCATCCCGGCTTGATTCAAACGCCGCAGAACGCGGTGCTCCACCAATTCAAGATTCCGTCCTCGGAGGCCAGCAACCCGAACAGCAGATTTCAGCTGAGGACTCGCAGGAGACGGCATCTCCCAGACCTCAATTTCGGTATCACCGACGCTATGGTTCCGGACGCGCACTTCGTACTGCGGCACCGACTTTGGTGTCTCAACCAACCTCATGCGGGGAATCCTGTTAGAAGCACTGCTCATTGTTGCACCTCGGCAACCGCCGTAACGTAGGCCGCCCCACTGGCAAATTTCACCAACTTCTCTGTGAGCTTATCGGCAGCATCACCCGCAAGATCAAGCCCTTGTTCGAAACGCAGTCCGTACGTGGTCTTCAGATCCTGCTGATTCGCCGCTCGGAACTGTGCGTCCAGGAACTCCTTTACCGGCTTGGCGTCTTCGACGGAACCACGAAAGTCGAACTGGAACTCGCTCTTTTCCTTCGTACCATAGCCGCCAACAAATCCGACACTCTTTGTTGCATTGCTCACGCCGCCGATCATTCCGAGCAACTTGAACGCATCGCTCGCCTCGTACATCTGGATCTCGATGGCACCAATCTTTGCAACCTTCGCAGCGCGCGCTTGTTCCCAGAGTTTAACCAAAGCCTCTCGAAGTATTCCCTGCGCGGTGAATTGCTTCTGCCCAGGCGCAACGGTTGCGACCGAGCCACCACTGGAAAATCCCGGACCGCCGCCGGGTGTCGCAATCGGACCAGCTCCGGGTCCGAAGAGCCCTCCGCCACTCGGCATCCCCGAACCAGTTCCTGCGTCCCCGCCAGGCTGGGGTTGAGCCTGACGCGGCCAAATACTGTGCTGCTGCGCGTATCCACTGGTGAAGATCACCGACTGCTCATCGACGATAATCATTGCCATCGGATCGCCCTTGCCGTACAGCAAATCACCCCGACGATAGACGTACTCGCCTTGCTCGACTCCACGATGGATCGCCTTAACAAAGGTGTCATTCTCAACCAGGATTGGCAGCGCTGGGTCACGACGGAACTCGTCGCGCAGAGCGGCAACCGTAATCTGCCCTTTGCGCAGGGGAGTACGATCACGAATATACGTCGGTGAATCCGGCTCATCTCCCGGCACACGCAACTTGTTAAGGTCTTGCAATCCGAGCGTGACCGCCCGCTGACCTTCCCCGGGATGATTTCCTGTCGCATGCACGTCCAGAGCGGTATGCGCGAGGTCAACGTCGCTCGTTCCAATCCGGTTTCGCGACGGATAAAACAGATGCCTATAGCACTGCTGGATTGCCACAGCCAGTTCAGTGAGCGATTTCGATTCCAGCTCCTTTATCTTGTTCTGCTGGTGATCCGCGAGCTCCTTTAATCGCTCTGCGCTCTTCATTTCGATCAGTGCCAGGCGACGAATCATCTTGGAGCGCATGTCGTCCTTGCGCGCATCGTCAGCCACAAGGAAGACCAAATTGTTTCGGAAGCTACGGAAGTCCGTGCCAGCCGCCCCTTTGCGATCGAAAATCTTGGCAATGAGCTCAGGCACGGCATCGATCGATCCGCCAACCGTTACACCGTCATAAGACATCAGCGACAGTAGCGGGCGGCCGTCGCCAATCTCATCGGGCACTTCGTACGGCCCCGCGGGAAAGGGAATCATCTGGAACCTGCCGGGTCCAAAGATTCGCTTGATCTCATCGTTCAGCTCAGCCCGCGCCTGAGCCTTATCAATATGCTGTTCCTGGCGGCGAATCATTTGGGTTAGGTTTGCTTCCGCCAGGAAGCGCATCGGTGCCGTCGGGCGATCATCGAGGTAGGCCGACGAAGCAATAAACTTCTTTCTGGCATCCTCTATAAATCCGATGTCAGTTCCGGGACCCAGGATTGAATAGCGCAAACGCTCAGGGGTCACTCCCTTCAACGGTTCGTTAAACGCTAAGGAATTTAGAAAAACTGTCCGTGCCACGTAGGTTCCATATGGCGGCAGACCTCTGTAGCTTGCTTCATCAATCTCCTGAGCTAAAGCCTTTGCAGGCTCTGCACCGGTGACATCATTTCGAATGGCCGGCACAAATGCGGATTGCTGAAGGCGCGTCACAATCTCTTGCAAGATAGGACCGTATCCGACATCAATGTGGTGCAAATGAATCGCTGTGGCATCCAGCGGGCGGTTCGCCCAAATGTGCGCAATGGTGCGGGTCAAGATACGCAGCATGCCACGGACGCGCTGAAAGTTTGAAAGCGTTGCCATCTTCGAAGTCAAGACATCAAGCACCTCGGGGTGAATCGGATAGCTGATCTGGAATTCCTCAACCGTTTCCGGTCGGCCGGCCTCAGGCGCCAGCCCTTCCTTATTGGCCGACCACAGGCCGCGATAGGCAGCGATGATCTCCCCTGCCTTGGCTTCATCCACCTTCTCAAACAGGCGACGACGAAGCACCTTCACCGTCTCATCGTCTTCCGTCGGATTGAGTAACGTCGCTTTTCGCGCTGAAACACTTTCAGCTTCCGCCATACGATCGGCGATGTACTGGTTCTCCGAAGCATAGGCATCCATCGGCTGTCCGTCTTTGCCGATCGCCAATGTATAAACCAGTGCGGCGTGACTGGAGCTTTCGATAGCCTTGAACAATGATGTGAGGAAAGCCGTCAGCTGATCGCCAGCGCCCGGCGCAGCTTTCATGGCTTTGCGAAGGTAGACAGAAAGTTCATCTAGAAGGATGAGCGTTGGCTCATTGCCGAACAACTCCGCGATAGTCTCAGCGCCAGGAGCAACCATCTGCTCATCGCTGCGGCGAATTCGCTCATATCCAACTGTTCCGGCCAGGCCATACGCGATCTCGCCCCAGGGGGTATGAGCGAAAATGTCATCACCCATCGACCTACCGTTTGCGGGGTCGGCGTTCTCGCCGTCGAATGCGGCAACCCGAACCTTCTTCTTCGGGACAAGGGCCGGATCAATAAACTCGGATACGTTCGAAACGCCTTGCATGCCGTTCGCCGCGTGCACCAGGGCAATCAGGCCATGCGTTTTGCCACCGCCGTAGCTGGTATCGAGGCGAAAAATCGACGCAACCTCGTTGCCCGTGCCGGTAAGCCGACCGCACACATTCGCCAGTAAGTTTCGGAGACCACGAGTCGGATAGGTGGTTGCGAAGAACTTGTTGGGCTTCAAGTACTCTTCGGGAGCAACCCCGCGAATCACCTTCGCGAGGTCAGCTGCGAAATCGGCATCCGTGACGCCTTTGAGCACATCGGCGCGAGGTTCGCAAAGATCAAATATCAGTCGCTGAGTCGAAAGTGGGCGCTGGGCCAATGATCCCAAGTTATTGCTCCGTTTAGGATTAGGGGAAGCATATGATTATATCCGAGATGTGTACAGCGACTTCGGGGGCTTCGAGGGCGGGAACCACCAAGCGGCAAAAGGCTCGATTTCGCAAGCCAGCGCATCGGTCACTCTAAAATCAATCGATTGTTGTAATTCGCAACCGCGTACTGTCCTGTTACATCAATGACCAAGGAAAATCGACAAACGTGCCAGAAAAAAGTCGGGAGCAGACGAACTCCGCATTTGTTAGCCCGAATCTAACCGGAATCATCTCCCGCGAGGCGTTCCTTGGCGACTTCCTTTAATTCACCAGTCGTCATGTATACAACAAACCCGCGTGCCGCTTCGGTGCAATCCAGGTATTCCCGAACTTGAGATGCGTGTTGTTGGCGGGCATCTGGTGTTGGTGCCACATCACTCTTCCAGTCGAACACGAGTTCCGGAGCTCCTTCAAGATTGTAGGCAATGGCATCGACGATACCAGCCATACCGACGGTATCGTTTCCCTCCTCCGACCTAAGCCGAAACACTCCAAATTCCGGTTGGAGCAGCCGACGATATTGCGCCACGATTGGCAATTGAAGTGTGCGGCCGACTGTGGAAGCGATTTCCTGAGACGATGGCCCGTCCGAAGGGTCAGGATGATCATTCTCTCCAAGCTGCCGCAGCAGTTCAGCGGCTCGTGTTCGCAAACCAGTTTCCTCGTCCCCGCTATCGCCCAAGAAGATCTCCTCCATTAACTTGTGCAGGATTCTCCCGCGGACGGCGCTTCCGCGGACATCGGGAATAGACTCCACCAATTCGTCATCCAGAGGGATAGGTTGCGGGACCTCCTCGATTTCTATCCCGCTCGGCTGGATCCACTGGATATTCCTTGTTCGTTCTACAAGCCTTAACGCCTCTTGGCGAAAGACCTCCGGTGTCTGTTCATTCAGCGGTGGTGCCGTTGACTTGCGCTCTCCTTCCGTCAGGTCCAGACTCGTAAACTCGGGGAGATCGTGTAGCTGCAAATCCACTTGTTTGTGCCAGCAATTGCCCAACTTACCCAGATAGTGTGGAAAGACGAGCAGATCTCGTGCCCGCGTACAAGCAACGTACAGCAATCGGATACGTTCTTCTCCGAGCTCTCGGTTTTCGACTTCCTTGAGCAAGTCGTACTCGGGCGGGTTTAAAGTTTTCAGGCCGAAATGCAACGTGTCGTCCGTTGCCCGGTGAAGAACTCCACTGGCGGATCGCATAGCGGTCACCAGGTTGATCGGGACCACGACCGGCCACTCCAGTCCCTTCGCGCTGTGAATCGAAACTATATGGACGGCGTCGTGGGTCGCGTCAGCTCGGCCTTCGACTTCGCGTTCGCCCTCTTCCCAAAGTCGAGTCATGTCGTCCGCAAAAACACGCAGGCCACGAACCGAATATGGCTTCGCCATTTCGAGGAAGCGCTCCACATTGGCGAGGGCGCGCTCCACATAGCGCGGATGCCGCTGGGCCAGGATCGCGCGGACATGGAGCTCTTCCACGGCTGCGGACAAAATGTCAAAAGGTGAAGTTTGATACGCTCTTCGCGCGAGACCCTGAAGGACTCGCATGACTGCCGCGGCAACCGGATGATTGATTTCGGCTGCGTCAGTCCAAAGCCGCAATCGTCCGTACTCGCCGTCACGTTGTGGCAATCCGGGAACGATGTCCAAGAGTTCCTGCTCGGTAAGTCCCACTAGAGGTCCACGAAGCAGCGCTCCCAACGCTAGCGTATCGCGGCTATTCGAAAGGATGCGCGCAATGGCTACCAGATCATGCACTTCCTGCCGGATGAAGAATCCCTTGCCGGCCTGGGTGGCAATGGGGATATCCATGTCCTCAAGAGCCCGCTCGAATATCCAGAGGTCCGTACCGGTGGGAGCCAGCAGAGCGATGTCACCGGGGCGACAGGGAACCAATTCGTTGTTTTCACGCACCGCGAATCTTCCGATGAGTTTGTAGCAAAGCTGGGCTACTGCTTGCGCCTCAAGTTCGCGCCACTCATACACCTTGTACTCCGAGCCTTCTGTACCGATCGGGATGCGTCCAACCGGGAACGCTTCTTTACTGCTGGATGTGACGATCGAGACCAACGGTTCGTACCCGATTGCGCTCAACGGAGCAGCAAAGCGTTGATTGACGAAATCGAGAATCGGTCCCCGCGAGCGGAAATTATCTGTGATGGGAAGGACGTTCTCGGGCCATTGTCGCTGAATTGCAGCTTTCGCCTCTTTGTAGGACCG
>Ga0181518_10005208_pt1 | contig 11335 bp, 11 predicted proteins | sample PEATcosm2014_Bin_28_FD_119751 | JGI IMG/M metagenome (GOLD analysis project Ga0181518, IMG submission 119751) | Peatland microbial communities from MTU Mesocosm Facility, Houghton, MI, USA - PEATcosm2014_Bin01_60_metaG | ecosystem: Environmental > Terrestrial > Soil > Wetlands > Peat | place... | reverse complement strand
TCGGCAGTCGTGGGCGGGGGGGCTTCGCGGGGGCGCTCTTCGGCTCGGTCAGCCTGCACTGTGTCTCGCATGCGCCGTGCCCGGTCGTCGTCGTTCGCGGGAAGACGAAGCCGACTTAGCCCTAGCCGACGAGCGACCCACCCGAGAGTTCGCCGGGTCGGGAAAGGTGAGCCGCGACAAGAAACGCACACACGTTCGCGCAATGTCCGTTTTGCGAAGTCACCCGCCGGATGTGCCTTCAGGAGGCCCGCCCAACCGGCTCAGCTTCGCCTCGTTTGATCCGCACTTTCCTTGACTGGGTCTCCCCGTCAGTTCGGAGTTTCCAAGAATCCGCTCGAACAACTCGATGTCAAGCACTCTCCGGCAAGCCAAGATCGGTTGCGACGAAAGAGTGAACTTAGGCGACACGCTTCGCTGTCGTGTGAGACCGAGGACCCATACGTGTCCTGTATGGCCGAACTGATGACGACAATTGACGTTGGACAAGCGTTCTCGCCCGGTACGCTCGAGTCCGAGCATTATCCTCGGAGATGCTTTCGGCGGCTGCCACCTGTGCGTAGCTGAGACCGTCCATCTCCCGAAGCAAAAGCGCCCTGCGCAGCTCCGGCCGGAGCCGGCGAATTGCCTCATCGACTGCTTCCATCCACCCAGAATCCGTGACTTGTTCCGCCACGCCCTTCTGAAAGTCTCCTGACAAGCGTCCTCTGGTTGCCCGATTGTGCCCACAAGCCTCTGGGCGCGGGCGAAGAGCGCGTCATAGTGGTCGTTGAAGATGACCGCGAATGCCTCGTCGTCTCCACCGATGTAGGCATCGACGAGCGCACGATCCCGAGCGGAATCGGTCACAGAGAACGGCGCCATCCCATGAGCGATCGTGGAGAAACGTGGCTCGAGCCTGGTCACGGCCGTCCTCCTACAGATAGCGCCCATTACTGGCGCGACTCGCTGTTCATGCTGGCCGACGAAAGAGAACGAAGGCCAGGGTCGAAAGTCACCTTTCTGTCAAGGATCCGCCCGAAGCCGTTTAGAGGTCAGACCTCAGGCCCCGCTGACCAGGACCGACACCGGGATACGGAGGTGAGGGGGACTCTCGTCCTGATTAGGCGAGCGGACCAGAGCGCCAGGCAGAGGCCGGCCGAGTCGGCGGCAATCTCACCCCCGCTCCCCGCGACGAGGGAGCGGGAAGCGTCTTCAGGATCCGGCGAGCTCGAGTGCCACGGCGACCGCGTCTTCGGTGTTCGAGACCACGACCCCCGTGTCGGAGGTGCCGTCGGGCCGCGTCAAACCCCAGGTATGAACGCCGACGACTGGCCGTCCGAGCTTCAGGGCGAACGCGATCTCGGAAAGCGTTCCGTACCCACCGCCGATCGCGATGAGGACCTCGGACGCGCGAACGATCAGTCCGTTGCGGAGCTCCCCCAGGCCGGTCGGGATCGCGACGCCGAGCCAACGATTCGCTGCGCCTCGATCCACCCCGGGCAGGAGCCCGATCGTCAGGCCACCGGCGGCCGTCGCGCCGCGACAGGCGGCCGCCATGACGCCGCCGAGTCCTCCGCACACCAAGACCGCACCGGCCTCGGCCAACTCACGACCGATCCGTTCGGCGATCTCATCGCTGACCGGGTCTGACTCGCCCGAACCGACGACGCCGATATGGATGTGCATCGACGACCCTCAGGCGGAGACTTCATCGCCGGTGGCGATCCAACCCTGGCCGGCGACAAAACGTCGGACGATCTTCGCCGGCACTCCGGCCACCACACAGTGGTCGGGGATTTCTCCCCGCACCACCGCGCCAGCCGCCACCACCACGTGCTCGCCGATCTGGGTGCCCGGAAGGATGATCACGTTCGCCCCCAGCCAGCTACCTGAACCGATGCGCACGGCGGCCTCGACGGGGATCTGCGAGCCGATCGGCTCGTCCGGGTCCAGGTAGGAGTGGTTCTGATCGGTGATGTAGACGTACGGCCCTGTCTGGATGTCGTCACCAAGCTCGATGTTCCAGTGACCGACGATGTGGCTGCCGCGGCCGATGACGCAGCGGTCACCGATCTGGACCACCGGGTCGCTCAGGATCTGTTGCCCCTCGGCCATGCCGGCGGTCACCGACGCGTACGGACCGATGATCGTGTCGCACCCGATTCGGATCCGGTGCTCGTTGAAGATGGTCCCCTGGGGGAAGACCAGGCAGCTGCCTCTTCCGAACGCCCCGAACCGCCGGGCCGGTGCATCGTCAGGTCCGATGGCCGCCGCGATCCGGGCCCAGCGCACCGAGCGCCGGATGGCCGCCCCGGCCCACCGCCGCACTTGGTTGATCACCTGTCGGTTGGGCACGGCCAGACGCTACCCTTCGGCCCTCGTGGGGGTCCCCGAACGCCCAGCGCAGGCACATTCGCATAGGCTCAGCCCGTGCCTGAGGCCACAGGGAAGCCAGATCAGCACGGCAGCTTCGAACAATCCGGACCAGGAGTAGGGCCCGGACCGCGGGTCGGGCGCCGCCAATTCCTCCAAGGTGCCCTGGCTGTGGCCGGGGGCGTCGCCGTGATGGGAATGAGCGAGCCGCGCTCGGGCCACAAGATCCCGGCCCACGCGAAGCACCACCGCCACCACCAGCAGGTGCAGCCACCGGTGACCAGCACGGTCCTCGACAGTGGCGTCGTAGTCCCGACGGCCCCTTGGCTCATCGAGGAGAACCAGAGGCCCGGGACCAACAACTGGGTGGTCACCGGGATCCAGACCCCCCACGCCATCGAGGGGTACGCCAGTCAGGTCAGTGCAGTCCCAGGTGACGACGTGGCTCTGTTCGTCAGCACGACCGCCGCCGCGTTCCATGTGGAGGCGTACCGGATGGGTTACTACCAGGGCTTGGGCGGGCGGTTGATCGAAACGACCGACACGGTCGCCGGCGTCCAGCAACCCGCTCCTGCCCTTACCCCCACGCTCAACACGATCTCGTGCCCATGGGAGCCGAGCCTCACCATGACCATCACCAAGAGTTGGCTGCCGGGGAACTACCTCCTCAAGCTCGTCGGCACCGGGGGTGAGCAGCAGTACATCCACCTCACCGTGCGCGACGACACCAGCACCTCGGCATACGTGATCCAGAACAGCGTGACCTGCTGGCAGGCGTACAACCTCTGGGGCGGCTACAGCCTGTACTACGGCCTTACCGGCACGGGCGGGCAGGACTTCGCCAACCGAGCCCGCGTGGTGTCCTTCGATCGCCCCTACCCACAGACCTGGGCCCAGGGCGCCGCTGACTTCTTCGGCAACGAGTTCCCGCTGCTGTACCACATGGAGCAATTGGGACTGGACCTGACCTACTGGACCGATGTCGATCTGCACAACAATCCCGGATTGCTGGCTCAGCACCAGTCCCTGTTCTCGCTCGGCCACGACGAGTACTGGTCCTATGAGATGCGCGCGACCGCACAGAACGCCCTTGCGAGCGGCACCAACCTGGCGTTCTTGGGCGCGAACGCTTGTTATCGTCAGATCCGACTTCAGCCGTCCGGTATCGGGCCGAACCGACTTCAAACGTGTTACAAGGACGCCGCCGAAGACCCGATGAGCCAGACCGACCCCGAGCTCACCACCGTCGACTGGAACCAAGCACCGTTGAACGATCCCGAAAGCGATCTCATCGGCAGCATGTACCAGTCCGTGGGAGCTGACGCGAGTCTCGTTGCGACGGACGGCTCGTCGTGGTTCTGGAATGGATGCGGGCTGCCCGACGGCACCGCCTTCCCGGCGGTCGTGCAGGGTGAATACGACCGGTTTGTCCCGTCGCTCCCGGGACCGACCAACGTCGATGTCCTCGCGCACTCGCCGGTGACGGGCCAACACAACTGGTCCGACATCACCTACTACACGACCTCGGGCGGCGGCGTGCTCGCGACCGGCATGGCTTCGTGGGTGTTCAAGCTCTCCAACACGACGGAGTTCCCGACGAACATCGTCCCCGCGGCGATCCCAGGAACCACCGAGGTGCTGCTGCGCGCCATGGAAAACGTCTACGGGACCTTCGGCACCGGACCGGCGTCGGAACGCCAACCGTCCAGCGGCAATTGGGAGGCCATCTACACCGGCTCCTCGGCCACCGCCCCGTCGGCCCAGGGGACCAACGCTGCCTGATCTCTCGGCGGGTCGATCCCGCGTGTCGGCGCACCCAGCATGAGGTCCGCTCGCTCCTGGACCCAGGGCGCCGCGGCGGCCACTCTGGCCGCCCTGGCGCTGACCGCCTGCTCTTCACCGGCCAGGCACACCGCGGCGCACCGACCGAAGCCGAAACCCCACGTCGCGGGGCCGGTCGCGCTCTGTCCCCTGACCGGTGCGCCGGCACCCTCCGGATCCGTGCCCCAACGACCGGCACTGGCGGTGAAGGTGGACAACTACTCGGCGGCCCGCCCACAGAGCGGTCTGGACATGGCCGACATCGTCTTCGAGGAGCCGGTCGAGGGTGCGATCACCCGCTACGTGGCCGTCTTCCAGTGCCAGAACGCCAGCGAGGTCGGGCCGGTCCGCTCGGCTCGGAACATCGACGTCGGCATCCTCGGCGAGTTCGGCAAGCCGCTCCTCGTCAATGTGGGTGGGATCGACCCGGTGCTTGCCAACATCGCCGCATCGCCCATCATCGAGAACGATCTGAGAACGGACTCCTCGGTGGTGCAAAACCCCCCGGGGAGAGTCGCGCCCTATGACACGTACGCGTCGACATCGGCGCTGTGGGGGCTCCAGCACACTCAAACGACCCCGCCGGCTCCGGTGTTCAGCTTTTCCAAGGCCGTGCCGGCCGGCACCCCGGCGGCGTCGGTCGCCATCCCGTTCTCCAGCAATTCGAACGTGGTGTGGAACTACGATCCGGTGACCAAGCAGTACGTCCGGTCATACGGGTCGGCACCGGACGTGTTGAACGACGGCGTCCAGAACTCGGCGGCCAACGTGGTCGTCCAGGTGGTGCAGACCACCTATGGCCCATGGTTGGAGAACGATGTCGGCGGGCTGGAGGTCCAGGCGAACCTCTACCAGGACGCCAGTGGACCCGCCGAGATCTTCCGGAACGGGATCGAGATTGCCGGGACCTGGCAGCGGAACGCCCTCGGACAGCCCACCCAATTCACGTCTTCCACTGGAGTCCCGATCACTCTGCAGCCCGGGCGAACCTGGGTGGAGCTGGTCCCGAGCACCATCACCGTGACGACGACTCCTTGAGCTGCCGTCGGGCCTGAACTGCCGAGCCGGCCCGGTCGAGTCTCAGTCCAAAGAGATGGGCAGATCGTCCGCCTCGAGCTCCGGAATGCTCTCCTCTTCGACGACGGGCTTGAGATGCTCACGCACACGCTCGTCGATCTCGGCCATCAATTGGGGATTCTCGATGAGGAACTGCTTGACGTTCTCACGCCCCTGACCGAGCTGCTCTCCTTCATAGGTGAACCATGCCCCGGACTTCTTCACGAACCCAAGGTCAACCGCGACGTCGAGCAATGAGCCTTCGCGGCTGATGCCCGTGCCATACATGATGTCGAACTCGGCCTGCTTGAACGGCGCCCCGCACTTGTTCTTCACGACCTTTGCCCGGGTCCGGTTCCCGACGATCTCGGCGCCGTCCTTGATCTGCTCGATCCGGCGAATGTCGATGCGGATCGATGCGTAGAACTTGAGCGCTCGGCCTCCCGGGGTGATCTCGGGTGAGCCGTAGATCACTCCTACCTTCTCGCGAAGCTGGTTGATGAACAGGGCGATGGTCCGAGACTTCGAGAGTGTGCCGGTGAGCTTCCGAAGAGCCTGAGACATGAGACGGGCCTGCAGCCCGACGTGGGTGTCCCCCATCTCCCCGTCCAGTTCCGCTCGCGGGGTCAGGGCAGCCACCGAGTCGATTACAAGCACGTCGAGCGCACCGGAGCGGATCAGCATGTCGGAGATCTCAAGAGCCTGCTCGCCGGTGTCGGGCTGGGAGATCAAAAGATCGTCAACGTTGACGCCGATCGCCTTGGCATAGATGGGGTCCATCGCGTGCTCGGCGTCGATGTAGGCGCAGATCCCGCCGTTTCGTTGGGCCTCGGCCACAACGTGCATGGCCAGGGTGGACTTCCCCGAGGACTCGGGTCCGTAGACCTCCACGATCCTCCCTCGAGGCAACCCGCCGATTCCGAGCGCCAGGTCGAGGGACAGGGCCCCGGTTGGAATGGCTTCGATGGCCATGTGGGCGGTCTCGCCCATTCGCATGATCGAACCCTTGCCGAACTGCTTCTCGATCTGGCTGAGCGCCACACCGAGCGCCTTGTCATGCTCCTCGGTCATCTGCCTCTTCTCCTCTTTCCTCTTCTAGACCTGTTCGTCACCAACCGAGACGACCATATGGAAGGGGTGTATCAACGAGCCGGAACATGGGCTTCCGGGCACTGTATCGCCGAACACATGTTCGTATGTGGATCCCGGAGTTCAGCCATCGAGAGCGACCAACGCCACCGGGGAATACTCGGCACCCTGCCGTCCCGCCGTGGAAGACACCAGCTGGATCTCGGACACCGGCCACGCCGAGCAAATCGGCACGCCGGTCGCGACCCGGGGAACCGCCCGCCCCCGCCGGGTGCGGGCCAAGGTGAGATGTCCAAAGAACGCCTCCTCGCGATCGGAGGACCGGTTGAACGGTGCCGTGCACGCCCGAACGGTGCCCGCCAACTCATCGAGGCCGGAAACGGGCACGCAGAGGACCTGCGACCCAAGCACCGAGGTATCCGGGCCGAGGGTGGCGATGCAGGGTGGCATCGAGGCTCCGATCGACCGCAGCGCCTCGACCAGCTCGTCGTGCTCATCATCGGGAACGTCGCCCAGGAAGGCCAGCGTCACGTGCCAGTTGACCAGCGGGACCCACCGGAGGCCCGGCGTCGCCTCGGTGGGTCTGGCGCCAGACAAGATTCTCAGCACCGGCTCGGCCGGCCAGACCGCAACGAAGAGCCTCACCGCTCCAGTCTGTATGACAGGGGACGACCTGGACCGACCAAATCAGCCGACGCGCCCCGAAGGGCACCACCTCGGTGTCACAGGGTCGCGATAGCAATCGAGGTCGTCCACGATGTGGATCGATCGTGCTGCGCATTGGTCTTCTCAACCGATTCGGCCGCACCGCTGTCAAAGGCGCGACCTGAGAAGGAGAAGGATGGAACCGACCTGCAGCGGACATGACGATGTACTCGGTCGTCTCGAGCAGCTCGAACGGCTGGTGGCTGGGATGCAACGGGCGATCGGCTCCTTCGCTGACGAGGTCCGCACGCGTCAGATCGTGGTCGTCGACGATGACGACCACCCGAGAATCGTCGGTGAGGTGTTCGCCGACGTTGCCGAGCTACGTCTTGAGCTCCCGGCGCTCGACGGCAAGCCCGGACCCGAGCTGCTCTTGTTCGCGGTCGCCTCCACCCATCCGGGCCCGGTCGAGCTGGGCCCGGTCGTCGGTGTGCAGCTTCGCGCCCAAGGGCGGGCGATCTTCGAACTGGACGCGTGGCCCGACGTCGATGACGTGTGGCGGCCCCATCTGCACCTGAGCGGCGCCTAGGGGAGCTCCCGTGGTCGCCTGGCCTGGCCGAGGGCCAAAGACGGTGTGCTACTTCTCAGTATGTAGATCGAAAAGTAGCAATCCCGCAGGGTTTGACCTGTGGAAGGGGACTTGCAGCGGCGACTCGGTCGAAACCTGCGAAGCCTTCGGAAGGCCAAGGGGCTGAGCCAGGAAGCGTTCGCCGACACCCTGGAAATCCACAGGACGTACATGGGCGGTCTCGAAAGAGGAGAGCGAAACGTCACCTTGAAGACCGTCGAACGGATCGCCGCCGCGTTGGGTGTCGATCCGACCGACCTTCTCGCAGAAGACGCTCAGGAGCGGCGGGTCTAGGGATCGCCGTCCGGTCAGCCCGAACTGATCAGCGATCGTCTCAGTATGTCGAGGGCCGAGATGGCCGAGAACTGACGGACCCGCTCTCGGTCGCCGGGGAGGTGCAACTGCTGGCTCGTCACGGGACGGCCGGGTAAGGCGATCCCGACGAACACGGTGCCGGGGCGCTGCCCGTCCTGCTCGTCGGGACCGGCCACCCCGGTGATCCCGAGCCCAACGTCGGCACCAAGGGCCATCTGTGCCCCCTCGGCCATCTTCTCGGCGGCCGCCGCCGACACCACCGGGCCGGGTGGCACACCGAGCAGCGAGTGCTTCACCGCGGAGTCGTACGCGGCGGTGCAGCCCTTGAACCAACGGCTCGACCCGGGCACGTTGACCAGCCGTGCACCGATCAGGCCGCCAGTGAGCGACTCGGCCAGGCCGAGCGTGAGCTCGCGGGGCACGAGCAACTCCGCCACCGCGTGTTCCATGGCCTGGTCGTCTAGGCCGAAGATGATGTCGCCGAGACGTTCCTCGAGGATTGCCCTGACCCGCTTCTCCTCGTCGGCCAGCAGCTGGTCGGCCTGGGGCTCGGTCGCGGCCCGTGCGGTGACACGAACCTTGATCCCTTCGATCCCGCTGGCCAAGAACGCGATGGTGAGGGTGGACCCGTCGCTCGATTCCCGGTGGTCGAGCTCCGCGACGCGATCGTCGAGCGCCTCCGCGAGCCCGGACTCGCTGGCCCCCCAGGTCCGGATGACCCGGCTCTTGATGATCGCCTCCTCGCCGGCATCGGCCATGCGTCGGCGCAGGTCGGGCAGGATCCCACGGTCGAACATCTCCCGCATCTCGTGGGGGACGCCCGGAACGGCATAGATGACCTTGTTGCCGAGGAGGCAGATGAGACCGGGGGCCGTTCCCCGCACCTGCTCCATCGTCGTTGCTCCCATCGGGACGTCGGCCTGGCGGAGGTTGTTGTCGGGCATGGCCCGCCGACGGCTGAGGAACATCGTCTTGATCCGCTCGACGATCTGCTCGTCCCGCACGAGCTCCACGTTCATGACCTCAGCGATCGATTCCCTGGTGATGTCGTCCTGGGTTGGGCCGAGGCCACCGCAGACGATCACTCCGTCACTGCGCGCGAGCGCGGTGCGGAGCGCGAGGACGATCCGCGCCTTGTTGTCCCCGACGGCCTGGTGAAAGTGCGAGTCGACACCGGCCTCGGCGAGGTGTTCGCCGAGCCAGGCCGAGTTGGTGTCTGCGATCTGGCCGAGCAGGAGCTCGGTGCCGATCGCGACGATCTCGATCCTCATTGCGCAGCGGGGGTCGCGGCGCGACGACCGTCGACCAGGTACTGCAGGCCGGTGACGATGGTGAACGCGGCCGCCACCCAGATCGCCGCCAGCTGCAGATCGTGTCGCGACGCGAGCGGCGGAATGAGGCACGTGGCGATGGCCAGATCCTGGACCAGGGTCTTGATCTTGGCCGAACGGCGGGCGGGGATGGACACGCCACGCCGGCCGATCCAGGCGCGGTAGACGCTCATCAAGAATTCGCGGGCGCCGATCAGCACCACCGGGGTCCAGGGCAGCACGTGTTCGTAGCTGAGGAGAAACAGCGCGCTCAACACGATGACCTTGTCGGCGAGGGGGTCCAAGAACGCGCCGGACCGGGTCGTGCCGTGGCGGCGGGCGATCCAACCGTCGATCCCGTCGGTGAGCCCGACGATCGCCCCGACGGCCACCGTCCACCAGCTGGCCCCCAAGTCGACGATCACGGCGACGAAGATCGGCGCGGCCAGCAGCCTGGCCACCGTCAACGCGTTGGCCGGTGTGGCCAGGGCCGACGGTCCGAACGAGTGCCGGACGGTGTCGGTCACCTCGCGCCCACCTGCAGGGTCGAGCGATCGGCGGCGTCCCGCGGCATGCCGACGGGGACCGCGACCAGGTCGACGCCCAGTGATTCGACGATCGTCATCTCCGAGATCGACCCGATCTCGAGGGACGCCGGGACCCGCACGACTCCGTCGATCTCCGGCGCCTCATGCACGGTCCGCCCCACTCCCACAGCATCAACGAGGACCAATCGCCGCTGGCCGACCAGGCGATCGCGTCGCCCGGCCGTGATCCGATCCTGGAGTTCGGTGCACTCGCGCAGTCGCTCGAGAGCCAACGCGGGATCGACCTGCTCGAAAAGATCGTAGGCCAGCGTGCCCTCCTCGGCCGAAAACAGAAAGAAACCCGCCCAATCGAGTTCGGCCTCCGACAGGAATTCGAGCAGCTGGTCGTGGTCGGCCTCTGTCTCGCCGGGATAACCCAGGATGAACGACGACCGGAAGGTCGCGCGGTCCTCGAGCCCGCGGATCCGCTCGATCCGCTCGAGGAACCGACCCTTGTCGCCCCACCGTCGCATCCGCGCCAAGAGCGGACGGGAGACGTGCTGGAGCGATAGGTCGAAGTACGGGACGTCGGTGGCGAGGATCGCGTCGACCAGCGGGTCGGTCAGCGAGGACGGATAGAGATAGAGGAGTCGGGTGCGAGCGGCGATCGCCGAGACCGATTCCACGAGCTCCACGATGCCTCCGATGCCCTCGGGATTCCCCTCCAGCCGGCGCGCTCGGCGTGTCAAACGGTCGCGCCCATAGGAGGCCAGGTCCTGGGCGACGATCACGATCTCCTTGACCCCCGGCGAGCCGCTCTCCCCCCCGACCAGCGTCTCGGTCTCGGCGATCAGGTCACGCATCGTGCGCGACCGCTGGGGACCCCGGAAGCTCGGGATGGCGCAGAAGCCGCACGCCCGGTCGCATCCCTCGGCGGCCTTCAGGTACGCCCACGATGCCCGCATCGGCGGACGGGGCAGCTCCAACAGGTCGAACGAAGGGACCGGCGCCGTCGGAGGAGATGCGTCGCCCCGTCGTAGCGACACCGGCACGCTCGCCGGCTGGGTGACCAAGGCCACGCCGAACCCGGCCACGAGGTCGACCTCGGGAAGGGCCTGCGCGAGCTCGTCGCCGTAGCGCTCCGCCATGCAGCCGGTCACCACCAGGCGCGACCCGGCGTGTCGGCGTTGATCGAGGTCGAGGATCGTCTCGATCGACTCCTGACGGGCCGCCTCGATGAACGCGCACGTGTTGACGACAACCAGGTCGGCGCCCTCGGGCGATCCGGCGGGGGTGAACCCGTCGGAGGCCAACACGCCGGCCAGCTTGTCCGAGTCGACGCGGTTCTTCGGGCAACCCAAGGTCTGAAGCCAGTACCGCTGTTCGCCCACGTGCACTCCCTGGCCGCCGACCACCTCGGCACCGTCTCGCCGAGCCGACTTTCGAACGGCATCCCCGGCCCAAGGCCGGCTGGCGGAGAGGGAGGGATTTGAACCCTCGGACCGGGTTTCCCCAGTCAACTCATTAGCAGTGAGTCCGATTCGGCCGCTCTCGCACCTCTCCAACCGGGGTTGGAGACACCGTGAGGTGGC
>Ga0181518_10005206_pt1 | contig 11339 bp, 8 predicted proteins | sample PEATcosm2014_Bin_28_FD_119751 | JGI IMG/M metagenome (GOLD analysis project Ga0181518, IMG submission 119751) | Peatland microbial communities from MTU Mesocosm Facility, Houghton, MI, USA - PEATcosm2014_Bin01_60_metaG | ecosystem: Environmental > Terrestrial > Soil > Wetlands > Peat | place... | reverse complement strand
GGCTGTGGCCATCAACGAGTATTCGCACCAACGCCATGCCCGCCAATCTACCGCCAACCCATCCCGAAAACAAGGAGGCAACGACATCGGCGCCGGTCGTCCGGGGATTTGATGACGGGGATTCATGGTGTTTTCCCGGCGGAATCATCCACGAACACGGCGGACAACACAGCATTGAAACCGGCCAGTAGCCGCACGGTGACGTTCATCGGGCCGGTCACGGTCCAGGTCAAATAAACGCCGCCGGCAGTTTCGGCGATGGAAACGCGGCGAGTGTCCAGCGGGGCAAGATCGTCGGCAAGGCTCACCTCCAGCGCGCGGCCGTTGCGATCGTAGTCGAGCGCGTACAAGGTGAGTCGGTAGGGTGTGGCGTCCGGTGGCGTGACGTTCAACTGAAGATGATCGTCTGCGAACCAACAGGTGGCGGCCGCGGCGGATTTCTGCGGGCTTTGCGGCACACGTTTGTCGGCCGAAGCACTGGCCGACCAGGTGAATGATTGCCCCTCTTGAAGCTGCAATCGAAAACCGTTTTGCGGGGTTTCGTCGCCGGCGACGTTGGGGATCCAGACAGCGAGCTTGCCATACTTCCCTTTCCATTGTCCGGCGGTGTTGGTGTCCGTGTCTGCGAAGTGCGCGACGTTGTTGACAACGAGTTCCGGAAAACACGACGCCATTGGCAAACCACCACTTGCGACGGTTGTGCCGGCCAGCCATTGGGCCACCCGATGAACCTGGCCGTCGGCGAGCTTGTTCAACAACTCAATGTGATTGGGGACGAACCAAACGCCTTCATCGGCGGCGGCGAGCGAGATCACAGGTGGTTTGTGCGGCCACTGGGCGCCGGACAAATCCAGCGCCACGCCATGGCCGCCATTGGGAATCTCGCCGAGAATCTTGCCGTCTGAGGAAATACGGACGGACCCCGGCACACCGACGTGTGTCCCGGTAATGCGCAGGATGCCATGAGGCCCTCTTGGGAGAGCGGGGCGCTCCACCGACTTCGGCCCGGGGCCGGCATGCCCGAAGAGCCGATCACGAGTCTGTGCGATTGACGCGAAGAGCCGCGCATCGAAATCCGGCTTGGAGTTTTCACCGAGCACCAGCATTGTGGCAGTGCCATGACGTGCCGCAGTGACTTGGACGGCGCCCTTTTCCCGCGAGAGTGTTGCCTGATACGGCGGGCCATCGGCAGAGATGGCATAGGCCCATTTCAGCGCGGACGCGTCCGGCACGCGGACAATGACAGTCACCGATTCGGTCGCAAAACCTTGGCGGGACAGAAACCGGACCCGCGACGTAACGGGGACGACGTAGTGACCGGCTTGGTCACGGAACAGATTCACGTCGTTGACCCCGGAAACCCCGATGCAGTGTGGCAACAGGACCTGCTCCTTGCCGATGAGCGTGTCAAACAACGGCGCGTAGATCTCCAACAAATCGGCGGCCTGCGGGTTGGGCGCCTGCTGCGAGATCGGAAACTGATGGGCAATCATCTGCGGAAACAGCGCCCATTGCAGCCGGCGTTTGAGCTGCGCTTCGAACTGCAGCAGATCGCCCTGATACGGCTTCCGCATGTGCCATGCCGACGCCGGCCGCAGCGGGGTCAAGTAGCCCAGCGCCGGCAGGTAATCGTTCTCATGACAGACGCCGTCCACGTCGCGCAACACCTCGAGGCGATAGAACTGGTTGACGAACACCCGCTTGCCTGCCGTGTGCGACAGACGGGCCACCTCACGCACGGCTTCGCCAACCGGCACGGCGAGATTCGCCGCGGGCCGGTCGCCAATCATGCTCAAGCCGTCGTCGTGGCCGTAGTCGAAGCCGCTGGCCCAATCGAGGCGGTCAATGATAAAGCCGTCAGTTTCCGGCAGGCGGCTCAGATGCCGGCGCACCTGTTCCTCGAGGAACGGCCAAAGCGCGTAGTGTTTGGCGGGATTCATCACCATCGCGCCTTCCCAAGTTGGAATGGGCTTGCCGCCGGCGTCTTTGACCAACGCTCCGGCGAATTGCTCCCAGAGTATCCGGTCGGCGCTTGCGGTGTCACCCCGTTGGCCGCCGGCCCCGCCGTATTCGGTCACGTTGAAGTAGGCATAGGTGCCGATGCCATGCTCGTGCATGGTGCGGACGAAGGCGCGGATCATGTCGTCGCACATCGTCTGGCCGAGATTCCACCACTTGGCGTAGGTGTAGGGCATCCACTCCTTTTCGTCGGGCAAGTACTCGCCGAGGTGCGTAAACCAGAAGCTCGACCAGATGTAACGCACGTTCTGCCGGGCCATCTCGGCGAAGGCTGGATGATCCTGAATGTGGTGATACCAAAACGCGCCCTCGTAAGGCCCACGTGGCAAGGGGGGCTTGAACCACTCGGGAAAAGCATCGCTGTAAGCCTTGAGCACGCTCCGGTAGTCGGCGGCATGTGCGAAGAACAGCAATTTCAACGGCGACGGTTTTCCGCCGCCCATGCCACGATGGGCGAGTGTGAGCCGCAGAGTCTTGGCGTCGCTCCACCGGAATTGCAGATGCGGGATGTTGGCGTCGGCCGGCAAGGCGACGGTCAGGGCGTGATCGGATTGCGGATCGAAGACGCTGATCAGCGGCAAGACGTATGAGTCGCCCGTGTCCCAACTCATCGCCGCATAGGGCGCCGGCTTGAACGTCGGATGCGATTGCACCGCCATCATGCCGCGCTCCGTGGGCGTGAAGACCAGGAGATTGGTGGAAAGAATCGGCAAATCGAGGACGACTTCGTGTCCCACGCGTTTAGCTTCACTGGTGAAATCAAATTCCCACGCCAGCCCGCCGGGCGTTGCCGCCCAGCGCTGGGAAATAGCCAGCGTGGTGTCTGAGGCGCCCGTGACCTCATTACGGACGGTGAGCTGCACCGGCGCCAACAACCAATTGCGCTTTGTGCCGGCGAGTCGCGTTTCGATTCGCACGGGCAGAGCGGTTGCCGGATCAATCCCGCAACGGAGGTTCAGGCCATCGGTCCAACTGAGATTGCCGGGAAGATCTGGTCCGAGAGCATCCGCCGCCAGTGCCAAGCCGAAGATCATCAGGGCCGGAAGGTTCATCTTCATATTCAATTCGTGCGTTGATCGAGACCGCACAACCCGATTGCCAGGCCAATGGGATCATTCCATTCCACGAATGAACGGGGGCTACGAAGCCATCGCTCGCGCAATGGCGTTCCACCACAAGTCATGCAATTCGGCCAGCGGCCAAATCCCTTCCCACGCGCCGGCCTTGATCGTTAAATCGCCGCCGCCAACCGCGCCTATCATCGTGGCGCTGACGCCCAGAATCTTGGCCCGTTCGACGACCTTCACGACATCCATCGGCGCAACGGAGACGATAACGCGGCTTTGGGTTTCGCCAAACAACAGGGCCTCCAGGCGGGTTGATTCGGTGACTGCAAAAGACAAGTCCAGGCGCGCGCCGATCAGGCGGGGAGTTTCGCGGGCGATTTGGCGCGAAATGCAGCTCTCGGCCAGTGCCACAGCCAGGCCGCCTTCGCTGCAATCGTGTGCGCTCTTGATCAAGCCGCATTGGATGAAGGAGCGCAGGGTGTTGTGCAATTCCCGTTCCTTTTCCAAATCGCATCGCGGCGGCGTGCCGGTTTTCTTTCCGTGTATGGCCTGCAAATATGCCGAACCGCCGAGGCCGAGCAACGGATCGTTCGCATCCATCGCGTCACCAAGCAAAATGATCGCGTCACCTTCATCCTTGAACCATTGCGTTGTTACGTGTTCGGGTTTTTCGATCAGGCCAACCACCACCACCGTCGGCGTCGGGTCAATCGGGCCGTTCGGGCTTTGGTTGTAGAGCGAACAATTGCCGCCGGTGACGGGCGCGTTGAACGCCCGGCACGCGTCGGCCAGGCCGCGCACGGATTCCGCAATCTGCCAGAACAATTCCGGCTTCATCGGGCTAGGCATGTTGAGGTTGTCTGTCGTCCCCAGCGGCACCGCGCCGGAGCAGGCCAGATTACGGCACGCCTCGGCCACCACAATCTTCGCGCCTTCATAAGGATCGAGATAAACGTAGGTGCCGTTGCCATCCGCCGTCAGCGCGATGAGCTTTTCATTTGTGGCACAGGCCTCCGGCCTGTGGTTTTTCGGGGGACACAGGCCAGAGGCCTCTGCCACGTCGGGCAACGAATCCGCCTTGATGCGCAACACGGCTGCGTCACTGCCTGGGCAGACGACCGAACCGTCGCGCACCATGTGGTCGTATTGGCGATAAACCCAGTTCTTCGACGCAATCGTCGGCCACGCCAAAAGTTTCAGGAGATCGAGTCTGGGGTCTGGCGTCTCGGGTATTTGGTCTAAACGAAATGTCCGGACCTCTTTCAAATATTCCGGCTCTTTGGAATCGCGCTGATAAACCGGCGATTCATCGGCAATTTTCTTCGCCGGAATGTCCGCCACAATCTTTCCGTGATGACGCACGACCATGCGACCTGTGTCGGTCACAATGCCGATTTCCGACCACGGCAAATCCCACTTGTCGAAAATGCGTTTCACTTCCTCTTCACGACCCTTGTGGACGATGATGAGCATCCGCTCCTGCGATTCGGAGAGCATGATTTCGTAGCTCGACATGCTCGGTGCGCGTTGTGGGACCTTGTCCAACTCAATCTCGATGCCGGTCCCGGCGCGCGCGGCGGTTTCGCAAGTCGAGCAGGTCAATCCGGCCGCGCCCATGTCCTGAATCCCCGCGACGGCGCCCGTGGCGAGCAGTTCGAGGCACGCTTCGCACACGAGCTTTTCCATGAACGGATCGCCGACCTGCACCGCGCCGCGCTGTTGTTCGGCGGATTCCTCAGTTAAATCCTGCGACGCGAACGCCGCGCCCGCCAGTCCGTCGCGGCCCGTGGCCGGGCCGACGTAGAACACCGGGTTACCGACGCCCTTGGCCGCGCCGCGCGCGATTTGTTCGTGGCGCAGCACGCCAAGGCAAAAAGCGTTCACCAGCGGATTGCCCTCGTAGCTTTTGTCGAAATAAACCTCGCCCGCGATGGTGGGGATGCCGAAACAATTGCCGTAATGCGCAATGCCCGCCACGACGCCGGCGAACAGACGTTTGTTATTGGCGATTTGAGATTTGAGATTTGAGATTTGAGAGTCAGCGCCTTCGGCGAAAGATAGCTCGCCCTCACCCCAGCCCTCTCCCCCCGGGAGAGGGAGACCAGTGGCGGACGACTTTGCTAAATTCGTGGGCATATTCCCGTTAGCCCCGATTGCATGTCCCTCGCCCGCGGGAGCGGGAGAGGGTGGCCGAAGGCCGGGTGAGGGTTGATGAGGCAAAACTGACTGCTGCGGGTGAGGTGGGCGATTTTCCGTGATTGGCCCAAAGCGTAACGAGTTCACCGAGCAAATGGGCCGCGCGCCCATCGTGAAAATGTCGCGGACGATGCCGCCCACGCCCGTGGCCGCGCCTTGGAACGGCTCGACCGCGCTAGGATGGTTGTGTGATTCGATCTTGAACGCGATGGCCAGACCGTCGCCGATGTCAATGATGCCGGCGTTCTCCTCCCCTGCCCCAACGAGGATTTTTTTGGATTTGGTGGGGAAGGTTTTCAGCAACGGGCGCGTGTTTTTGTAGCTGCAATGCTCGCTCCACATCACCGAGAAGATGCCCAACTCGGTATAACTCGGCACGCGACCAAGGACTTGTTTGACGTGGGTGTATTCCTCCGGCGTGAGGTTGTGCGTGGCAACCAACTCTGGGGTGATGATGGCGGGTTCGGTCATTGGAGAAAAGTTTATGCTGCCTTCGCCGCCGTTTTCTTTTCCAGCGCGGCAAAAATGCTCTCAAAAATCCATTTGCCGTCGTCGCTGCCCAGCACGGGTTCGCTCGCGCGTTCGGGATGCGGCATCAGGCCGGCCACGTTGCGGCGTTCGTTGCAGATGCCGGCGATATTCTGCAAAGAACCGTTGGGATTCACCGTATCGGTCAGGTTGCCGTTCGCATCACAATATTGCCAAAGGATCTGATTGCCGACTTTGAGCCGGGCAAGCGTTTCTTCGTCCGCGTAATAGCAGCCTTCGCCGTGGGCGATGGGGATTTTCAACCATTTGTCCGCCGGAATTTTATTCGTGAACGGCGAATCGGGTGTGGCGGTTTTCAGGAAAATGTGTTCGCAGTGGAACTGCAAATCACGGTTGCGGATGAGCGCGCCGGGCAGCAGGCCGGCTTCGGTGAGCACCTGAAAGCCGTTGCAGATGCCGAGGACCAGCCCGCCGTTGTCGGCGAATTGTTTCACGGCCTGGATCACGGGACTGAACCGGGCGATGGCGCCGCAACGCAGATAATCGCCATAGCTGAAACCGCCGGGCACAATGACGGCGTCGGCGGCGCCGAGCGAATTTTCCTTGTGCCAGACATAACGGGCCGAATGGCCGAGCAACCGGATGGCATGGATGGCGTCCTGATCGCAGTTGCTGGCGGGAAATTGGACGACGGCGAAGTTCATTGAAAGGAGCGCGGACGGCCCGTCCGCGAAATATAGAGATTGGAAGTCGCGGGCGAGCCGCCCGCGCTCCGGTCTGTTGCGAAATTTTGCACAAGTTTCATTTAAGAATCACGATGGACGGTTTGCGGTGAGAACGCGGGCAGGCAAACGGCGATGTATTCCGCACCGCCGGCTTCGGGCGTGCTGTATTGCACCCATTCGCCGCGATGCGCAATGACGGCCTGGCCGGCGCGCACGTCGAGCGTTCCATTTTTTGAAGCAACGCGCAGCAGGCCGCGCAGGACAACGGTGAATTCGTCGAACTCCGGCGTCTGGCCCGGTTCAACCCAGCCGGGCGAACTTTTCATCCGCGCGATGCTCAGCGCACCGGTGTGCGAATTGACATGACCGATGAATTCCTCAATGACCTTGGGTTTATTGCCCGCGGCCTGAATGACGGTGGGGTTGGCGATGAGCGTGGGCATGGTCAGTCAGTGATTTCCAGCTTGTAGTCCTCAATGATGGGGTTGCTCAGAAACTTGTGCGCCGCGTCGTTCAGCGCCCGTTGCGCGGCGGCTTTGTCCGCGCCGGGGGCAAGGTCAATCTCGATGTATTTCCCGACGTGAACGGCGGCGACGCCCTGGTAACCCATTTGTTCGAGGGCGTTCTGAACGGTTTTGCCCTGCGGATCGAGCACGGCTTTCTTGGGGGTGATGACAATTTTCGCTTTCATTCTCGCGCGGCGGAAGGTTGCAAAAAAATCCGCCGCCGGGCGAGCAATTTTTGATTTTTCGCGCAACGGCGTTGAATTTGTCCGCCGCTTGCGCCATTGTTTGGGCCATGGTTGACTCTGAACATCTCAACGAAGCGCTGGCCGGTCACATCGGCGCGGAACGCAAGGCGCTGGAACCGTGTACCATCGTCATCTTCGGCGCGAGCGGCGATCTCACGGCGCGCAAACTGATTCCCGCATTTTATCATCTTTACCAGGACAAGCTGATGCCTCCGGCATTTCGCATTGTGGGTTTTGCGCGACGTGAAAAAACTGATGAGTCGTGGCGGACGGAATTGCGCGAGGCGCTCGACCAGTTTTCGCGCACCAAGCCCGTCAACAACGCCGTCTGGCAGAAGTTTGCGCAAAACCTGTCTTATTGCCAGGGCGACGTGACCGACCCGGCCGCCTACCACAAGCTTGAAGAACTGCTCACCTCGTTTGGCAGCGCGCCGTTGCGCGAGAACGTGCTGTTTTATCTGGCCACCCTGCCCAGCCAGTTCGGAACGGTCATCGAAAACGTGCATCGGGCCGGCCTGCTGCACAAAGAGGGGGCGGGCTGGCAACGCATCGTCGTCGAGAAACCGTTCGGGCACGACCTCGCCTCCGCGCACGCGCTGAACGCCGAACTGACACGCTTCGCCCACGAGCAGCAGGTCTGCCGCATTGACCATTACCTCGGCAAGGAAACGGTGGCGAACATCTTGATGTTCCGCTTTTCCAATTCGATTTTCGAGCGGCTTTGGAACCGCAACCTGATTGACCGCGTGCAAATTACCGTGAGCGAAAAATTCGGCGTCGGCCAGCGCGGGGGTTATTACGAGGAAGCCGGCGCGCTCCGCGACATGGTGCAAAACCACATGCTCCAGGTCCTCGCGCTCATCGCGATGGAACCGCCCGTGTCGCTCGACTCCGAATCCATCCGCGATGAAAAGGTGAAACTTCTCAAATCCATCCGAGCGCTGGGTCCCGACGAGGTGGCGCGACAGGTTGTGCGCGGCCAATACTTCGCCGGGACGGTGGATGGAAAGCCGGTGTTGGGCTACCGGCAGGAAGCGAAGGTGAAGCCGGATTCCAACGTTGAAACCTATGTCGCGCTGAAACTGTTCATAGACAACTGGCGCTGGTCCGGCGTCCCGTTTTATTTGCGCACGGGCAAATATCTGCCGCAAAGCACCAGCGAAGTGCGGGTCCAATTCCGCCCCACGCCGCACGTGCTGTTCGCCGCGCAGTTGGGGCAGAAGCTGGATCCCAATGCCATCGCGCTGCGGCTCCAGCCCAACGAAGGCATTTATCTCCGCTTCAACGGCAAGGTGCCCGGTATGAGCCTCGGCGTGCGGCCGGTGCGGATGAATTTCAGTTACGACGCGGAGTTCGGCGCCTACACGCCGGAAGCCTATGAACGGCTGCTGCTCGAAGCCATCGCCGGCGACGCCACGCTGTTCATCCGCCGCGACGAGGTGGAAACCGCATGGCAAATCGTGGATTCGATTCGTGCCGGCTGGAAGAACAAACCGCTGACCAACCGCGAATTTTACGCCGCCGGCACATGGGGACCGGTCGCGTCGGACGATTTGCTCGCCCAAGGCGGCCACGCCTGGCACGAACCGTTGCCGGCGCCATGAAACATTTCGAACTGATTTCGTTCGCCACCGCCGACGAACTGGCCCGCACGGTCGCCAGCCAATGGCTGGATGAAATTGAATCGGCCTATCGCCCAAGCAAATCGCACTGTGTCGCGCTTTCCGGCGGGCGCATCGCGCAGAAATTTTTCGCTTCGGTCGTAGAACAGGCAAAGACACGAAAAATCGGGGACGGCGGCACACCGTCCTTCCCGGCAAACGTGCATTTTTTCTGGGCAGACGAGCGTTGTGTTCCGCCGGGTGACCGGGAAAGCAACTTTTGTCTGGCGAACGAACTGTTATTCGCGCCGCTGAAGATTTCCAAAAGCCAGATCCATCGCATTCGCGGGGAATTGCCGCCAGACAAGGCTGCGGCGTTGGCGACGGCGGAAATTCTTCGCATCGTTCCAGCCGCATCTCCCTCTCCTCGACGAGAAGAGGGCTGGGGTGAGGAGGCCGTTGTTTCAAATTCAATTCCCCTCGCCCCCACCCTCTCCCCGCTTGGGCAGGGCGAGGGAGTTCATTCGCTGCCTGTGCTGGATTTGATTTTTCTCGGTATGGGCGAGGACGGCCATGTGGCGTCGTTGTTTCCTGGCGAAAAGGAAGCCGCCAGCTCTGATAATGCGGTTTATCGCGCCGTGAAAAACTCGCCCAAACCGCCGCCGAATCGCGTCACACTTGGCTACGCGGCCATCGCAGCGGCGCGGCAGGCTTGGGTGCTGGTTTCCGGGGCAGGCAAGAAGGCGGCATTGCGCGAATCGCTTGCTACCAATGGCTGTACACCACTGGCACGAGTGACTAAATTCAGGACACAGACGAGAATTTTCAGCGATTTTTCGCCGATTTAAACGCGCCAAAAAAATATTAAAAATTCTTTGAACAATTTGCGTTTTCGCTCCGTCTATGTCATCGTAAGTACTGAGGATTTCGCTGTTCGTTTAGGGTTGGCATAGAGGTTTTGCTTGTGGCGCGGCTCGAACAGCGACCCCCAAGTTGGTCGCGCCACCCTTCTGAGCGCCCCGGTGAGGGCGTATAAACCTCGTCACTGCGGGGGCCGGACGCAAGTCCGGCCTTTCGCATTTATACCGGGCTGATTTTATTTCCGCACCAGATGGTGATCGCGGGCAGATTAAGATTAAGATCAGGATTACGGCGCGACCGCGAAATCCGACCGCGAAATCCCATTGATTGACCCGCGAAAAGGGTTTAGTCTTCCTGACGCATGAAACATCAGCTCGATTTCGAGAAACCGATCATCGAACTGCAAACCAAGCTGGACGAACTGCGCGAACACCCGGAAAAACATTCGCTGGACGTCAGCTTTGAGGAAGAAATCCAGCTCATCGAAAAAAAGCTGGATGAAACCCGCCGGCAAATTTTTTCCAATCTCACCGCCTGGGAACGGGTGCAATTGGCGCGACATCCGAAACGTCCCTACACGCTGGACTATTTGCGGACAACGTTTGCCGATTTTCAGGAACTGCATGGCGACCGGCTCTTTGCCGAAGACCACGCGGTGGTCGGCGGTTTTGCCCGGCTTGGGGAGCACCGCGTCGTCGTCATCGGAACGCAGAAGGGTCGCGACACGAAGGAAAACATTTTGCGCAATTTTGGTTGCGCGCAGCCCGAAGGTTACCGCAAAGCGCTCCGCCTGATGCGGCTCGCCAGCAAATTCGGCCTGCCCATCATCACGCTCATTGACACGGCGGGCGCGTTTCCCGGCATCGGCGCGGAGGAGCGCCACATTGCCGAGGCCATCGCCGTCAATCTCCGCGAGATGACGCTGTTCGAGGTGCCCATCGTCGCCACCGTTATTGGCGAAGGCGGTTCCGGCGGGGCGCTGGGCATCGGCGTGGCCGACCGCATGTTGATTTTGGAAAACGCCTATTATTCGGTTATCAGCCCGGAAGGGTGCGCGGCGATTTTATGGAAGGACCGCGCCAACGCCGCCAAGGCCGCCGAAGCGTTGCGCATCACCGCGAAGGATCTGTTCGAACTCAAACTCGTGGATGAAATCGTGCCCGAACCGCTCGGCGGGGCGCATAACGATCCGGTTGCGACCGGTGAAACGTTAAAAGCGCATTTGCTCAAACACCTCAACGAACTCCTCGCGCTGCCGGTCGCCGAGCGGTTGAAAAAGCGTTACGAAAAATACCGGGCGCATGGGCACTACCTTGAAAAAGTCCCAACTCCGGCGGAAAAGGCCGAGCCGGCCGTGAACGGCGCCACCACCGCCACGGCTGCTCCTGCCGCGTAAACCACAGTGCTCTATCCGCTCACCTTTCATCCCATCTTCAAGGAACGCGTCTGGGGCGGGCGCAACCTCGAACGGCTCTACAAAAAAAATCTGCCGCCGGGCGCGCCCATCGGCGAATCATGGGAAATCAGCGACCGGCCGGGCGACGTAAGCGATGTCGCCAACGGCCCGCTGGCGGGGAAAAATTTGCATTGGTTGATGGAAAATCACGCGCGCGAACTGCTCGGCGACGCG
>Ga0181518_10005205_pt1 | contig 11341 bp, 7 predicted proteins | sample PEATcosm2014_Bin_28_FD_119751 | JGI IMG/M metagenome (GOLD analysis project Ga0181518, IMG submission 119751) | Peatland microbial communities from MTU Mesocosm Facility, Houghton, MI, USA - PEATcosm2014_Bin01_60_metaG | ecosystem: Environmental > Terrestrial > Soil > Wetlands > Peat | place... | reverse complement strand
GGGAACCGCCAGCTTGCCGATGTCGTGCAACAAGGCTGCGGCCTGCAAGGCATCCATTTCAATTCGGTCAACCTTGAGTTCCTTCGCAACTTCGACGGCGTAGACGCGAACTCTCTGCAAGTGGTCGTGAGTGGTCTGATCCTTGGCCTCAATAGCGAGGGCGAGTACCTCGATCGTGCGCAGATGCAAGTCGGCCATCTCTTCCACATGCCGCTTCTCGTCTTCCAGTTTGCCGAGGTAAAGACGGTAGGAACTGTAAATGAGGTACGCCACCGGAAGCGTCAGCAACGACGTCTGCCAGTCGGTGAAGCCGTGCAGCCAGCTCATCGCGCCGGCCAGGCCCGCGGCCACCAGGTAGTAGGGGAAGCTCCAGAAGTAGCAGTCTGCCCAGACCTTTCGCAGCGACCTGCGCTCCGTCAGGGAGATGACAGCAGCAACCGGAACCGTGTTGGCCACGAAGTAAACGCACGCCGCCAGAAATAGCAACGTAGAAGGGTTATTCACGGCGCGATGCACCAAGGAATAGCGATACGAGGCGAAGGTCACCGCGATGGCCAGTGCCGTCGAACAGACGTTGAAGGCGACTTGAATTGGAATCGGATGGTCTCCTAAGTACTGCACGACCACCGCCGCACAGCCCAGCGCCATCGCTTCCGGCAAGCTCAGTTCCAGCACACCCAGCAGCAGAAATAGAAAGTTCACTGACATCGTCCCGGCAATTCCGGGCAGAGTCACCTTGAGCCGCGAGGCTGCCAGCGCAATCGCGAGATAGCAGGAAAACTTGAGTGGATTCTCACTCCCGCCGTGCGACATCGAATAGGTCAGAACGACCGTCCCGCAGAGCACGACCACGGCAACAAAAAAGCGTGGCGCTGCGCTCATGTCCCTCCAAGATTGAGGGCAAGTTTTCATTCCGGACGAACTCCTCCCTGAGGACGGGTTGCTATTCCCAAGCGCAAAAGCAAGGGAATATCCATTGATAACAGGCACGGGAGGGAGAGGAAAGCATTCGGATATTTGGAGGTAAACTTCCGTAACCGGGACAGTGACCCTTTGTCACTGCTTCGCCCCTCCGAGCGTCCGAAGTACAGCTGTTAAGGCTTGAAAGACAGTGCCCACCATTCGGCGAACCTCCCAGCGAACCATGAACCTGTCGCCTCACCGCATCGCATAACTGGAATTCTCGGCAATGTACGGCGCTCGTGATAGAGATTGCAAGGAGGCGCGATCTGCTTCACAAGGCTTGCGGGCAATCGGCATGATATGCTGTTGCCATGTTTAATCTACAGTATGTGGATCGAGTTTATGGCCTTTATGAATCGGGGTATTATCGGGCCGGGGATGGCCGAGTGCCGGCTAGACAGAGGCCGTTGGCGGCCCACGGTTTTCACAATCGCTGGCCGTTTCGTTTTGCACAAATAATGGATAATTGAAAGGCGAGGAGCCGAAATGTCACCGGACAACAACCGCGAACAAAAGCAGCACTTTGGAACTTTGGCCGTTCATGGCGGCCAGGAAGTTGACCCTACCACGAAGTCTCGCGCCGTCCCCATTTACCAAACCACGTCGTACGTGTTTGACGATGCCGACCATGCCGCACGACTGTTTGCGCTCAAGGAATTCGGAAACATCTATACCCGGATCATGAATCCGACCACCGATGTATTCGAAAAAAGAATCGCGGCACTGGAGGGAGGAGTTGCGGCGCTGGCCACCGCTTCCGGCCAAGCTGCCGAGACCCTGGCTGCGATTACTCTGGCGGTCGCCGGAGACGAACTCCTATCCACCACCTCGCTCTATGGCGGAACCTACAATCTCTTTCACTACACGCTGCCGGAGCTCGGAATCAAGGTGCGCTTCGTCGATGGGGACGATTTCGATGGTCTGAAGAAAGCGATCAATTCCAAGACCAGGGCGCTTTACACCGAGACGCTCGGGAACCCAAAACTCGACGTTGCCGAGATCGAGACCCTGGCTCAAATCGCCCACGAAAACGGTTTGCCTCTCGTCATCGACAATACTTCCGCCTCCCCGGCGCTGGTTCGTCCCATCGAGTGGGGAGCCGATATTGTCATCAATTCGGCGACCAAGTTTATTGGCGGGCATGGCACCTCCATCGGCGGCGTGATCGTGGATGCCGGAAAGTTCGATTGGAAGGCATCGGGACGATTCCCGGGCCTTGTCGAACCCGACCCCTCTTACCACGGGGTCTCCTACACCGAGGCGTTTGGACCATTGGCCTTCATCCTCAAGGCCCGCGTGCGGGGCCTGCGCGACACGGGCGCGGCGCTCTCGCCGTTCAATGCTTTCCTGTTGCTGCAAGGCGCTGAAACGCTTCATCTCCGCATGCAGCGCCACTCCGAGAACGCGCTTGCCGTAGCCAGGTTCCTCGAAACCCACCCCGCCGTCGTTTGGGTCAATTATCCCGGCCTGCCTTCGAGCAAATACTATGCGCGAGCGCAGAAGTATCTGCCGAATGGCTCGGGATCGCTCGTCACGTTCGGAATCAAGGGCGGGTACGAAGCGGGACGTAAGCTGATCAACTCGCTGTCCCTGTTCAGCTTGCTGGCTAACATCGGCGACGCGAAATCGCTGGTCATTCACCCCGCGTCCACCACCCATCAACAGCTCTCCGAAGCCGAACAAAGGGATACCGGGGTTACTCCAGAATTGGTGCGCTTATCGGTGGGAATCGAAGACCTGCGCGACATCGTCGCCGACCTGACCCAGGGATTGGAGAAGGCAACTGGGCTGTCGCCAAAAGCAGCGACGGCAAAGTAGGGGCAACAAAGTAGGAGCAACAAAGAATGATGGCCATCATTCCGTCGGTCCGGGCAAAGCACTCTTTTGCAGAAAAGGAGGGCTTCGCCCTGGAATGCGGAGGCGAACTCCGCCCCGTGACTCTTCAGTACGCCGTGTACGGTGAACTCAACGCGGCGCGCGACAACGTGGTCCTCGTCTGTCACGCGCTCTCCGGCTCCGCCGAAGTTGCCGATTGGTGGCCCGAGCTGTTTGCCGCCAATGACTTCTTCAGCATCGCCCCCTATTGCGTAATCTGCATCAACATTCTGGGATCGTGTTACGGCTCGACCGGTCCACAGTCCATCAATCCCAGCACCGGGAGGACCTATGGCCCGGACTTCCCCCTGGTCACGGTCGGCGATATTGTCCGATCGCAACGAGAGGTTCTCGATCACCTCGGAATCGATCGCATTCAACTCGTCATCGGTGGTTCGATTGGCGGCATGCAGGCCTTGCAGTGGGCCATGGATTTCCCCGACCGCGTCGATAACTGCATAAGCATCGCCGCAACGCCGCTCGGGCCGATGGGACTGGCGCTAAATCACATGCAACGCCAGGTCATCCGGCTCGACCCCAAGTGGAAGAATGGAGACTACGGCGACCAGCCCCCTGCTCTGGGCCTGGCCCTGGCACGGAAGATTGCCATGTGCTCATACAAGTCGGCGGAGTTGTTCAGCACCCGCTTTGGGCGCAATCCCAACCGCAACGGCGAAAATCCATGGGCGGAACCAAACGCTCGCTTCGATGTCAGCGGTTATCTCGATCATCAGGGCGAGAAATTCGTACAAAGGTTCGATACCAATTCCTATCTCTGCATCACGAAAACCATGGACACCTTCGACCCCGTTCGGAAGTACGGCTCCATCCACGCCTATAGCCGCATCAAAGCCCGCGTCACCCTCGTGGGCATCTCCTCCGATTGGCTTTTTCCCGCCTCCGAGGTGCAATCTTTGGCGGGTGAGCTGAGAAGCTGCGGCGTGGATTGCATCTATCGTGAAATCGAATCCTCCCACGGGCATGACGCGTTTCTCGCCGAACCCGACAAACTCGCCTCCATCCTGGCCACGCGACTGTCGCCAGACTGAAGCGGATCGAGCCAGCACACGCCATCCAACGCCGCGCTCCGAAGTCCCGCTGCTCCACCAAGCCAAGGCGGAATACGCGAAATTTTCGTAGAGACGCGGCTTGCCGCGTCTCCGACCGGCGGCATTTACAAGTTGCAGTGGAGCGACGGGCGCCCTCGCCCGTCCCGCCCGGCGTTCCAACGAATCAGCTTAGAAGTGGAACCCAAGCTGAGCCGTCATCGCGCGCGGCGTCACATAGTGCGTCCCGCTGAAGGTCGAAAGAAAGTTATACAGCGCCAGTTTGTTGGTTATGTTGATGGCGGTAAGCGTGAGACTCCATTTGTAACGATCGCCTTTGAACAGGTTGTCGTCCCCCACAGAAACATCGAACAGGTTGCGCGACGCGATGCGCGGCGGATTGTGGTCGTCGTTCTCGGCATTTATCGCTGGCACTTTGATGAGATTCGATCCGAACTGCGATGCCAGGCAGGCGGAGTTCAGCGGAGCCGTCGGCGTTGCACGCTGAGATCCGCAAAAGAACCCGGCCTCGAACTCCTGGTCGGCACTCAAGGGATTCCCGAAAGAATCGCGTAAGAAAACGGCTGGTTGCCCGTTGAGAGTCGTTGACTGCGGGCAATTGTTGCTTGCGCCTAACCCGTAACACGGTGCATTGCCGGCCACCATACCGCTGTCATACCGCCAGTTGCCGCCGAACCACGGGCCGCGCTTCCAGGGCTGATATTGCACGTGGGTTGTCTCGTTGAACTTTTCGTCGTGGTCAATGCGGAACGGGAGTCCGGCGCCGGTCGATACGGTTGCGCCCGCTCCGCCGATCTGCGGCTGGAAAAAGCGCGCCGCCACGCTGGAAAAGACCATCTGCGCCGAAAAACCATGCAGGTTCGGGACGCTCACGCGGCCGGCATATCCGGGAATTTTGGCGTTGTGCCATTCAATGGGGAAAGTAATCGGGGTGTTGCCGAGCACGCTGAAATCGTAGCCATTGTGTGTGTACTTCGTGATCCACTCGCCGGAAAAGACCAGGTACCGCCCGAAAGCTTGCTCCAGGCCAGCGTGGAATTCGTTGCGAAACCCGGGACTCAAGGCACCGGTCGACACACCCGTACAGGAAAGAAACGGACGTAAAACCTGGTTGCTGCATCCGGTGCTGGAAAGTATCAGATTTTCATTGAAGGGGGATTCCAGGGTGCGCGCGTAGGAAACGCGAAGAATCGTGCTCGTCTTCTTGACGTTGTATGCGATCCCGATACGGGGCTCGGCCTGGCTCGCGACGGTGAGACCGTTGTAGACATCGCCGCGCAAGCCCAGGTTCAATGACCAGTGCCCGGCTGTGATCACGTCCCGAATGTAGAGAGCAAGCTCCTTCACATCCGTGTGACCATTGAAGGCGTACGGGCTTCCGCCGCGGGTCAAGTCGTAGGGGAGCAGATTCGCGCCTGTCGGATTGAAATTAGGGTAAAAAGCGGTGCCAGGCGAGTTAGCGGCAATGTTTTCCTGGTAGCCCGCGGCGGCGCACTGCGAAGGATCCGTGTAACCCGGGACAGGAACGTCCGGACTCTTTGCCGTTGCCAGAGTTATACAGGGTGCGTTGTAGGCTGGATCGACGATCCCGATAGCATCGTTTTCATTGAGAAATGTTTGCTCGTAAGTGACTCCAGCCTTGAGCTGGTTCACCCCTTTAACGTAAGAAATATCCGATCGAAGTCCCGCGTTGGTGAGCGTCCGGTTCTGACCCACAGACTGTCTCTGCAAACTCGGTGGCCCAAGGTCCGCGAAAGGGTCCTTACTCGGGTAGTAGTTGTAATCGTCGCGGCGCACGAATGCGCCCAAAGTGAATACCGAGTTCGTACTTATAAGGCGCGTCCACGAAGGGGCTATATTAAAGGTCCCAATCTTGGAGCGTTGATCTGCCGCTCCGACGGTAACGCCGTTGGGAGCTACGCCGTTATAGTCCTCCGCTGCTGGAAGAACCCCGTTCAGCCCGCTCCAGGCCGTCGCGTTCTGGGCATCCAATGAATTCGGCGTCTGGAACCAGCTCCGGCTATAGCTGAAGTTCAGGTGGATCGAGTCGGCGGCGGAAAGTTGAAAGTCCACGCGGTCGAACAGGTTTTCTTCGTTGCCCTTGTCGTGCAGCACCGCGAATTCCGGCGCATCCAGGAATCGGCCGGTGTTCAAACCGCCCACGGAGATAAAGTTTCCCCAGTTCTTACCCCCATAAGCGAGATCGGCGGACACGGTGGATGACCCAAATGACCCGTAGGAAGTGGTAACGCTGCCGTGGGGCGTGGTTACGCCCTGGCCCGAGCGTGTGGTGGCCACAATCACCACGCTCGTCTTGCCTCCGTATTCCGCGGGCGGCGCGCCCGATATGACTTCCATGGATTGAATGGAATTGACGGAGATCTGATTCGAAAAGGTCTTGCTATGCTGGTCCGTATCGGGCTGGTCGTCAATGTTGAACGAATTTTCCGCGTGATCGCCGAGCCCGTGGATTTGGCCGTTGGAATCGGAAGCGATGCCCGGCGTTGCTTCACCGACTATCCCACTCATGGTCGACGACCCGCTTCCCATGGGAAGTTTGTCGATCAACTCTTTATCAACGTCGGAATGGAAGGTCGGGTCGTTCTCCACCAGGTCTCCCTTATCCTCGACCGTAACTGTAGTGGACGAACCTGATACTTCAAGATTGATCTGGATATTAGCAGGCACGACGGAGCGCACCTGCACATCCTGCGCATATTGAGCGAATCCCTCGGCCGTCACCGTCATGTGATACGGATTAAAGGGCACGTTCAGGAAACTGAAATTCCCTTTACTGTCGGTAGTGGTAGTTCGGTCAAAGCCGCTGACCGGATTGTGAATCTCAACGCCTGCATTCGCAACCACCGCGCCCGAAGGGTCCAGGACGGTACCGTTGATCGATCCCGAACTTCCCCCCGACTGCGCATGCGCAACCCCGGCACTCAGCACCCCGGCAACGGCAAAAATAGCCGCAGCCAGCCAGCGCTTATAAGACAAATGCATGATTCCTCCACTAAAAGGTTTTGCAGCGAGTCCCGATCGCAGATCGAAGCTCGCAGCCTTTTGGGAATGCTTACTGGATTGGGCGCGGAATCAGAGCGCAGGTGGAGGACGAATAAACTGGCTGGTGACGGGACGGAAGATCAGGGAAACTTCTACCACCAGAATCGCCAGGACTGCCGTAAGCAAAACCGGCGCGGAGGCAGGCGTCTGGGTATTCAGCCCGGCATGAGCGGTCGCGCAAATCGAGCAGGTGTGGCGGGACGTGGTCGAGTTCTCGGAATGCGAGTGGGTAGCCTGCACCGTCCCCATCACGCACACCAGGGCGACCGAGAGCACGCACACAGCTCTGACGAATACGCCCCGATTTGCCGATACCTTCAGCATTTCATCCCGGTGTTGCCCATTGGAGGTGCTGCGTTTAGACGATTCTATCCTGAGATGGTCATCTGCGGAAACGCACCGCCTGAAAAAATGATCGCCCCGCACGAGCTCCGGAAGACGGGTTGAGCCTCCCCGCTTCTGCCGCGCCGTTTAGCCAGTCGAAGTGAATTCCCCGTGTAACCTGCTCTCTTTTAATGGCTTAGAAATCTGCGGCGCGAGGCGACCCGAAGCTTCTCGCCGATTCACCCCGAAGCCATCCATAGCCGAGAACCAACAAAAGCACTATCAGCAGCGCCAGTATTCTCCGACAATCATTGGAATAGGAATTGGAGTTATCGCCGACAGTTGTTGGTCGCAGCGCCACCTGCGTCCTAATTCGATCTTTTCCAGATGCGCCTGCGCTTGCTCCTAGGCGGGCCCTGCGAAGTCAGACTCAGGGAGAAGTACCTATGTCGGGACAAGTCGTTCTTTATTTTGAGGACCAGGCAGATGCATTGCGCTTCGCCCTCGCCGCAGGTTCTGTGATGGCAGGGGATGGAACTCACGCCACCGGCGATTTAGTCCAGGGAACGACGCGAGTCACGCGGATCCGGTTGGACGCCGCCAACAAAGGAAAGGGCAAGCAACCCAATCCTAATTCCAACGAACGTGTCGCCTGACCGCGACCCTGCGGCCGATTTCACCCGCGCACTAATCCACCGCGCAAGAAGTTCCCGGCGTCGTGGCGCGGGTCCGAATTAGAATGTCTGCTATGCCCCTCGCGGAACAGACTTCTCCTTCATCATCATCCACCACGCTCGATCTCACCTGGGTTCGCTCGCAGTTCCCGGCGCTCGCGCAAACCATCAACCAGCAATCCCATCGACGTCCCATGGTTTTTCTGGATGCGCCGGGTGGCACGCAGGTGCCCCGGCGGGTGATTGACGCCATCGCGGACTATCTGGCGCGCAACAGCGCCAACACCGGCGGCGCTTACCACACCAGCCGCAACACCGACGGCATGATCGCGGAAGCGCGCGCGGCGATGGGCGATTTTCTGAACTGCGATGCGGATGAAATCGTTTTCGGCGCGAACATGACGACGCTGACTTTCGCCATGAGCCGCGCACTCGGCCGCGATCTCGGGCCCGGCGACGAGATCGTGCTCACGCTGCTCGACCACGACGCGAATTTCTCGCCCTGGAAGGCGCTGGAAGAAAAAGGCGTGGTCATCCGCGCGGTGAAGTTCAACCAGGAGGATTGCACGCTTGACATGCAAGACCTCGCAGCGAACATCGGCGACCACACGCGCCTCGTGGCCGTTGGTTATGCCTCGAATGCCGTGGGCACGATCAACAACGTAGCCGAAGTCGTGCGCCTGGCGCGGCAAGCGGGAGCACTGAGTTATATCGACGCCGTCCACTACGCTCCGCACGGGCCGATTGACGTGCGCGCCCTCGACTGCGATTTTCTGGTCTGCTCCACTTACAAATTCTTCGGTCCCCACATGGGCGTTCTCTACGGCAAGCGCGAGCATCTCAAGCGCCTGCGTCCCTATAAAGTGCGACCCAGCAGCAACAACATCCCCAACTGCTGGGAATCTGGAACCCTGAACCACGAAGGCATCGCGGGAATCATAGCCTGCGTCGATTACTGGGAAGAACTCGGCCGGCGTGTAGAGACGGGGCTTGCCCCGTCTGAGACGCGGCAAGCCGCGTCTCTACAGGAAGGTCGCGCGCAGCCCGCGGTCACCACCCGGCGCGCTGCGATCCTGGCCGCGCACGAGGCGATTCATCGGCACGAGCGGAAGATGATGGAGAAGGTGATCGCCGGCTTGCTGGCGATCCCTGGATTGAAGCTGTACGGCATCAGCGACCCGCGGCGCTTCGAAAATCGCTGCGCGACGTTCGTGGTCCGCATCGAAGGACACACGCCGCTGGAACTGGCAACCAAGCTCGGCGAGCGCGGCTTCTTCACCTGGGACGGAAACTACTATGCCCTGAACCTGACCGAACAGTTAGACGTCGAGCGCCTGGGAGGATTTCTGCGCATCGGCCTGGTGCACTACAACACGATGGAGGAAGTGGAGCGGCTGCTCGGGGCGCTGCGGGAGATCGTCGGTTAAGCTGACGACGGCCCATCTCACGTAGGGACAGCCGCCCCCGGCTGTCCCAGTCGGGCGCAGCCTCGACAGTGCCAGCGCTAAGATCGCAGTTCTTCCACGCGGCCTCCGCGTCCTACCAGCGCCAGCTTCGCCAGCCCGATGAACAGCCCGTGTTCGACGATGCCGGGCGTATCGCTCAGGATGCGCGCCAGCGCAGCAGGATCTGCGATCTTCCCGAAGCTGCAATCGAGAATCTGATTCCCATTGTCGGTGAGGTAAGGACTGCCGTCGGTCCTCATGCGCAATTTGGGCGATGCGCCAAGCGCCACGATCTTGTTCTCAACCACGGTTCGGGCAAACGAAATTACCTCGACCGGTAAAGGAAATTTCCCAAGCACCGGAACAATCTTTCCCGAGTCCGCGACCACGATCATCTTCCTGGATGCGGACGCGACGACTTTCTCGCGCAGCAGCGCACCGCCGCCGCCTTTGATCAGGCGCAACTGCGGATCGACCTCATCGGCGCCATCGATGGTGATGTCGATTTCTGGATGTTCGTCCAGCGAGCTCAGCGGAATGCCGGCTGCGCGCGCCAGATCAGCGGTCTGGACGGAAGTTGGGATTCCGATGATTTTCAGTCCCATTTTCACGCGTTCGCCCAGAGCGACGACCGCGAAGTAGGCGGTTGAACCCGTGCCTAATCCAACCACCTCGCCGTCACGCACGAGTTTCGCGGCAGCGCGGCCGGCGAGTTCTTTTTCGTTTTCGTTAGCCATAAATTACCTGGTCACTATAAACCCTTGTCATCCCGAGCGAAGCGGGGGATCTGCATTTTGCCGCGAACTACAGATCCCCCGCTTCGCTCGGGATAACAATTTACAAAATGTATCCTAGTTCAAAATCATCTTCCCCAGAATCTCTTTGAGCAACTTGGCGGCGACCGTAGCGGTGATTTGCGTATTGTCTTGCGCGGGATTGAATTCGACGATGTCAGCGCCGGCGATTTTTCCGGTGATGGCATGCAAGTGAGCGATCGCTTCTCTGACCGACATTCCTCCGGGCTCGCGATGCGAAATGCCCGGAGCAAAGGCGGGATCGAGCGCATCCATGTCGAAGGAGATGTAGATGGGGCCATCGATTTTCATGCGGTCGAGCGCGGGCAAGTAGCGCATTTCGATGACTTCGACGCCGAATTTCGCGGCCTGCTCCCGCTGATGCCCAGTCATAGTCCGAATGCCCACCTGGATCAGCCGCTTGGCCGCTCCCTCTTCCATGATGCGTGCGAATGGGCAAGCGTGCGACAGTCGGTTGCCTTCCAGTTCGTCGTAAAGATCGGGGTGCGCGTCGAAGTGGAGGATGGTCAGTCCGGCGACGTGCTTGGCGAATGTGCGCACGATGGGCAGCGTAATCGAGTGGTCGCCACCCAGACAGACTGGGCGCAGACCGTGGTTGAGCAGTTCGCCGACTTTCCTTTCGATCGCGGCGAACGGCTCATCAAAGGTGAACTTCAAATCGCCAGCATCGCAGCAGGCGCCTTCGGCGCCGAGATCGACGCCGGTTTCCGTCCACAAGTTCGACGAAACGGAGTTAAAGGCAACGCGAATGATCGGCGGAGCTCCGGCCGCTCCACGCAACCAGGACGAGTTGGCATCGAAGGGGACGCCGAGAATGACCGGGGTTCCAGGCTTGGCCGCGTCGGGACGAAGTGTCATGGGAGTATCTCCCTGGATTCAAATTAGCCGCGGTAAGCACATCTTGCAGTGACCGGTGACACAGCTCCTTACTTTTGTGTGGGGACGGGGCTGTGCCCCGTCCGGGCGGGGCGCAGCCCCGTGCCACAAGACTCCCGCTGAATCGGACACGCAGTGCAACTCATCCGTTATTCTATAGAAGACATCTTATGGCTACTTCAACGCGCAATACCAGCGGGGGCACAGCCCCCGCCATAATTGAAAACTACGAACGCGAG
>Ga0181518_10005202_pt1 | contig 11346 bp, 9 predicted proteins | sample PEATcosm2014_Bin_28_FD_119751 | JGI IMG/M metagenome (GOLD analysis project Ga0181518, IMG submission 119751) | Peatland microbial communities from MTU Mesocosm Facility, Houghton, MI, USA - PEATcosm2014_Bin01_60_metaG | ecosystem: Environmental > Terrestrial > Soil > Wetlands > Peat | place... | reverse complement strand
TCATTGCCAGCCCTTTGCGCGCGTCGGCCAAATCCACCAGCCATCGCATCGCCAGCGAAAGCTGCCGGTCCGTCGCGACTTCCATCGGCACCTGGTAGGTCGCCCCGCCCACCCGGCGCGGCTTGACTTCCAGGCGCGGCTTGGCGTTGTCCACCGCCCGCTGCAAAATCTCGAGCGGATTGGTGCTTGGGTTCTTGGTCGCAATATGGTCGAACGCACCGTACACAATCCGTTGGGCCACGGTTTTCTTTCCGCGGGACATCACCGTGTTGACCATGCGCGAAACCAGCGTGCTGTGGTACTTGCTGTCTTCCAGCAGCGGCCTTTTTATTGCTTGACGACGTCGGGACATATATATATATGCGATGACCTACGGTTTTGCCTCCGGCGCGGCCGGCGCGGCCGGCGCCTCGGGGGCGGCGGGCGCGGCCGGCTTGGCGCCCTTGACCACCTTGGGCCGTTTGACCCCGTATTTCGACCGGCTCACACGGCGCTTTTCCACTCCGGCGGCATCCAGCGCGCCGCGAACGATATGGTAACGCACGCCCGGCAAATCCTTGACGCGGCCCCCGCGCACCAGGACAATGGAGTGCTCCTGCAAATTATGGCCCTCGTCGGGGATGTAGGCGATGACTTCAAATCCGTTGGTCAGCCGGACCTTGGCGACTTTGCGCATGGCCGAATTTGGCTTTTTGGGCGTGCGCGTCATCACCTGAATGCAGACACCCCGCCTGTAAGGCGAGGTCTGCAAGGCCGGGGCCTTGGACTTGCTGCGCAATTTCCGTCGTCCGAAACGAACGAGTTGATTAATCGTCGGCATTTGAGCAATAACGTTTTACACCCCAAATTTCCCTTCCGAGGGAAACGGGATGCGGAATATAAAGCAACCGGTCACACCGTTGCAACAATAATTCGCGAAAAAAATGCTTTTCCCTTGAATCCCGGCAAAAACAGCCGGTTTTCAGGGCGCAACTTCTTCCGCGCATTGTTAATGGGGGGCCTAAAATGGCCCGTCTAACGCCCTGAAATCTACACCGTCTGACCCCAGGAGCAAGAGAAAAAGCAAAAAAAATGAAAAATAATTTAAAAAACCATTGACAGATTGCGGCTGCCCCCTTAAGTTTTGCGCAGGTTACAGGCTTGAAATAGCAAAAGAACATTGGCCTCGAGGCCTTTTCGCAAGCGAGAGGGCTGGGGCTAGTGGTGTTTTGTCGTTTATGGACGGTCAGGATGGGGCATTTTTAGCTTTTGCCCATGTAGCTCAGTTCGGCAGAGCGCGTCCTTGGTAAGGACGAGGTCATCAGTTCGATCCTGATCATGGGCTCCAGTTTTAGCCGAGTGAATTGTCAGAATAGAGATAACAAAACAAGAAAACACAGGAGAGCTCAATGGCAAAAGAAGCATTCCAAAGAACCAAACCGCACGTCAACATTGGCACCATCGGCCACGTTGACCATGGCAAATCAACCCTTACCGCCGCCATCGTGGAGGTGCAAAGCAAGAAAGGCATGGCCACGCCGAGGAGTTACGCCGAAATCACCAAGGGCGGCACTGTGCGCGATTCCACCAAAACGGTCACGATTGCGGTCTCGCATACGGAGTACGAATCCCCCCTGCGCCACTATGCCCACGTTGACTGTCCCGGCCATGCCGACTATGTCAAGAACATGATCACCGGCGCCGCCCAAATGGACGGCGCCATCCTGGTCGTCAGCGCGGCGGACGGCCCGATGCCGCAAACCCGCGAGCACATTCTGCTGGCCCGCCAGGTGGGAGTGCCGGCCATTGTGGTCTACCTGAACAAGGTGGATCTGGTGGACGATCCCGAATTGATTGATCTGGTGGAGATGGAAATCCGCGACCTGCTCAACAAGTATCAATTCCCCGGCGACACCACGCCGGTGGTCCGCGGCAGCTCCAAGGCGGCCCTGGAGGGCGATGCAGCCGGCCTCAAGTCCATCGCCGACCTGCTCGACGCGGTGGACAAGTTTATCCCGCTGCCGCCGCGCGAAGTGGACAAGCCTTTCCTGATGTGCATCGAGGACGTGTTCAACATTGAAGGCCGCGGCACGGTCGTCACGGGCCGCGTCGAACGCGGTGTCCTGAACAAGATGTCCGACGTTGAGATCGTCGGCCTGTCGGAAACCCGCAAGACGGTGGCGACGGACATCGAAATGTTCCGCAAACTGCTGGACAATGCCAGCGCGGGCGACAATGTCGGCGTGCTCCTGCGCGGCATCAAGAAAGACGAAGTGGAGCGCGGCATGGTGCTGGCCAAGCCCGGCTCCATCACGCCGCACACCCAATTCAAGGCGGAAGTCTATGTGCTTTCCAAGGACGAAGGCGGCCGGCACACCCCGTTTTTCACCAAGTACCGCCCGCAGTTTTATTTTCGGACCACCGACGTGACCGGCACGGTGACGCTGGCGCAAGGAGTCGAAATGGTGATGCCCGGCGACAACGTGTCGGTGGGCATCGAGTTGATCGCCCCGGTGGCGATGGAAAAAGGGCAGCGTTTCGCCATCCGCGAAGGCGGACGGACCATTGGCGCGGGCCGCGTGTCGGAGATTATCGCCTGATCTTGACGCGGGAGCGGCCAGGCCGCCTCCGCGAATAATTGTCCAAAGAGGGACCACTCTACGGCAGAGGGCGGTAGCTCAATTGGTAGAGTAGCGGTCTCCAAAACCGTCGGTTGGGGGTTCGAGTCCCTCCCGCCCTGCCAAAGTGAAGTGAGAAGAGTGAATTGAGAATAGAGAATGGGGAATGAAAAGATTAGGAACTAACACAAAATGGCAATGGGGCACGGCGGCGCACGGCAGAATGGCCGGGATTCGGAGGGGTGGCAGAGTGGTCTATTGCGACGGTCTTGAAAACCGTTGCGCGGGCAACCGCGCCGGGGGTTCGAATCCCTCCCCCTCCGCCAAGAAAGTTTGACATGAATGCATTATTATTAGAATCGCTGGCGCTGGTTGTCGCCATGGTGCTCTTTGTCCTGGCGTTGCGCGCGGGCTATTTCCTGAAAATCTCCGCCTATTGGGCGGAAATGATGGAAGAGATGAGGAAATGCACCTGGCCAACTTGGGACGAATTGCTCGGCTCAACGGTCCTGGTGATTGTGTCGGGGGGGATCGTCGGCGGCTTTACGGTCGGGGTTGATTATATCTGCTCCAACATCATCAAAGCCATCATTTGAGGAATGCGCATGCCCAAGAGCCAATGGTTTGTCATTCACACCTTGTCCGGCCAGGAGCACAAGGTCAAAGAGAACATCGAAAAACGGATCAAGGCCGAGGAGATGTCCGACTACATCAAGGAAGTCCTCGTCCCGGTTGAAAAGGTCGTGGATGTGCGCGGAGGCAAAAAAACGGTGACCAGCCGCAAGCTGCATCCGGGGTATGTCTATGTGGAAATGACGCTGCTGGACGACCAAAACCGGATTTTGGAAAAACCCTGGTATTTTATCCAGGATACACCGGGCAAGATCGGCATTGTCGGCGGGGACCGTCCCATGCCGGTGACGGCGGACGAAATAGCGGTGATCAAGGAGCAAATTTCGGAATCGGAGGAAACCGAGAAGCCCAAAGTGAACTTTGAGACAGGCGAGACGGTCAAAATCAATGACGGGCCGTTCCTGAATTTCAGCGGCGTGATAGAGGAGATTGAGCCGGAACGGGGCAAGCTCAAAGTGACGGTGAACATATTTGGGCGCAATACCCCGGTCGAACTGGAGTATTGGCAGGTGGAGAAGGCGTGAAGCCGGAGAAACGGAGTGATGGAGTGATGGAGTGATGGGGTTTATCCCAATACTCCATCACTCCAACACTCCATCACCGCAGCGGGGCGCAGGGGCTGTGTTGAGCATATAATACAGAGACAAAGAATGTTTTATGGCAAAGAAGATTACAGGACAGATCAAGTTGCAGATTCCGGCCGGGCAGGCCAATCCGGCGCCGCCGGTGGGGCCGGCCCTCGGCCAGCAGGGGGTCAACATCATGGCCTTTTGCAAGGAATTCAACGCCAAGACCAAAGACCAGTCCGGCATGATCATTCCGGTCGTCATCACCGTCTTTGCCGACAAGTCATTTGCTTTCATCACCAAGTCCCCGCCCGCTTCCGTCCTGCTCAAGAAAGCGGCCGGAATCGCGTCCGGTTCCAAGGTGCCGAACAAGGAAAAAGTCGGCAAGGTGACGCGCAAACAGGTGTTGGAGATTGTGAAGATCAAGGCCAAGGATTTGAACGCGGCCAACGAAGAGGCGGCGTTCCGGGTCATTGCGGGAACGGCCCGCAGCATGGGAATAGACGTTCTGGAATAACTTAACGCGGGAGAGTTTCGTTTGAGGAAACTCGCTTGCACCGCTCATAAACTATGCCTAGCAAACGATACAAAAAAGCGCTCGAATTGGTGGATGCCAACAAAGCCTACGCCCTCAAGCCAGCCATCGAAGTCCTCACCAAGTTCCCCAAGGCCAAGTTCAACGAAACCGTGGACCTGGCCTTCAAGCTCGGCGTGGACCCCAAGCAGTCCGATCAAATGGTGCGCGGCACCGTCCCCCTGCCCCACGGCAGCGGCAAGGTCGTCCGCGTCCTGGTTTTTGCCCGCCCCGGCACGGCGGCCGACGAGGCCAAGGCGGCGGGGGCGGAATATGTCGGATTCGAGGATTTGATCAAGCGATGCACCGAAGGATGGTCCGATTTTGACGTGGCGATTGCCACCCCGGCCGCGATGTCCGAGGTGCGCAAACTGGGCAAAACCCTTGGGCCGCGCGGCCTGATGCCCAACCCCAAGACCGGCACCGTGACCGACGACACCGCCAAGGCGGTCAAGGAAGTCAAAGCCGGCCGCGTCGAATTCAAGGTGGACAAGGGCGGCAATGTGCATGTGCCGATTGGCAAGATTTCCTTTGTGCCGGTGCAATTGGAGGAAAACGCGCGGGCGGTGATTGACGCCGTGGCCAAAGCGCGGCCCCACACGGCCAAGGGCCAGTTCATCCACAGTTGCACATTGTCCGCCACCATGAGCCCGCCCGTGCGGGTGGACATGAAGGAATTTCAACAAGCAGGCTAAACCAACAGGAAACATCATCATGCGCGCCGAAAAGCAAAGCATCAGCCGGGAGTATGTAAAACGTCTCAACGCCTCCCCGTTCTTTATCGTGGTGGATTACCGCGGCCTGAAAGTCGGGCCGATCAACGAACTGCGCAAGCGCCTCGGCAAGGCCGGCGCCGAAATGCACGTCGTCAAAAACTCCCTCTTCCGCCTCGCCGTCAAGGAATCCGGCTTGGTGGATTTGGGGGCCGCCCTCGCCGGCCAACTCGCCGTCGTCACCGGCCCCAAGGATGTTTCCTCCGCCGCAAAGGTCATCAAGACTTTCGCCGCGGAATTCGACAAGCCGAAAATCAAGTTCGGTTACTTGAAAAACCAGCGCCTGGAAACCCCCGAGATTCTGGTCCTGGCTGATTTGCCCTCCATTGAAGTCATGCGGGGCAGGCTGCTGGGTGTTCTGGAAGGGCCGGCCACCAAACTGGTGACCCTGCTCAACACACCCGCCACCCAACTGGCGCGGGTGCTCAAAGGCCGGCAGGAAAAGCTGGAGAAACAGGAGCAACAGGACAAACCGGAAAAGCCGGAAAAGCCGGCCGCCGCCGCGCCGGCCTGATCCGCCGGTCTGTCGGATCCGTCGGAACCGACCGATCCGTCAGATCGGTCCGATGAAGCGCGGTCAACATGAACGATTTCGTTTCCGTTGAAAAAAATGGAAACGGAGCAACAACAATAACAAAGTAAATCGTCGCTCCGGCGTGCCGGCCGGCACAATTCATCCGCGGCTGCGGATGACGACGAGACTGAAAGGCAATTATGGCAGATATCGCAAAAATAGTCGAAGAACTCAGCACTTGGTCGGTGATGGACATCGCCAGCCTGGTCAAGGAACTTGAAAACAAATGGGGCGTCACCGCCGCCGCCCCCGTCGCGGCCGCCCCCGCCGCCGCCCCCGGCGCCGCCGCCCCCGTCGCGGAAGCCAAGACGATGTTTGACGTCGTCCTGATTTCGGCCCCGGCGGACAAGAAGATCGCGGCCATCAAAGCGGTGCGCGAAGTCAAGGCCGGCCTGGGTCTGGCCGACGCCAAGGCCCTGGTTGAAGGCGCGCCCAAGACGGTGCTCGAAGGCGCCAGCAAGGCCGATGCCGACGCGGCGAAGAAGAAGCTCGAAGAAGCCGGAGCCAAGGTGGAACTCAAGTAATCGCCAACAAGAGAGAAGAACACAGACTGTTCCGGGGCGGCGGGCCACGGCCCGCGCCCCGTCTGGAAAACAGTCAACCGCGAGATTCTATCAGAAGTTTTGCCATTGTCATAGCAGGAGTGAATCGGCTGCGCGTTCCGGGTTGCCGGGATGCGGCCGCTTTGTCGTCTCCATTAAACCAGGAGCTGGCCAGTGCCAGCCGTTGACCAGAGGTTGAAAATGCCATCACGATTAACAGACCGCGTTCAATTTGGAAAAATCAAGGAAGTCATTGCCCCGCCGAATTTGATCGAGCTGCAGACCAATTCCTACCGGGAATTCCTCCAGAGCGACTCGCCGCCCTCCAAGCGCAAAAATGTCGGCTTGCAGGCCGTCTTCACCGAGGTCTTTCCCATCGAGAGCTACGATGGCAAATGCGTCCTCGATTTTCACACCTACGAAATCGGCGAGCCAAAACACGACTGGCTGGAATGTCTCCGCGAGGGCATCACCTTCGGCGCCCCCCTCCATGTCACCTTCCTCCTCAAAGAGGAAAAGGGGGCCAAAGAGGAAAAAGTGTTCATGGGCGAACTGCCCTTGATGACGCCCCAGGGCACCTTTGTCATCAATGGCGCCGAGCGGGTCATCGTCAGCCAGTTGCACCGCTCCCCCGGCCTGGCCTTTGAAGCCAGCCAGCATCCCAACGGCAAGACCCTCCATTCCTTCCGCATCATCCCCGACCGCGGCTCCTGGTACGAGGCCCAATTCGACACCAGCGACATGCTTTACGTCTATCTGGACCGCAAAAAGCGCCGCCGCAAATTCCTCACCACCACCTTCTTCCGCGCCCTCGGCTACGGCACCGACGCCGACATCCTCAAGCTCTTCTATGAAATCGAGGAATTGAGCGTCAAGGATGCCGAAAAACTGGAGGACATCCAGAACAAGGTGCTGGTCGAAGACGCGGAGGACAAGGACAAGGGCACGGTGGTCGCGCGGGCCTTCGAGCCGCTTTCCAAAGCCGTTGTCAAACAGATCGCCGAATTGGGCATCACCAAAATCCGCGTCGTGGACACCACGGTGGACGACGGCATCGTCATCAAGTGCCTGAAAAAGGACCCCACCAAAAACGAAGAGGATGCGCTCAAGGACATTTACCGCCGGCTGCGCCCCGGCGATCCGCCCACCGCCGCCAACGCGCGCGCGCTGATCAAGCGCCTTTTCTTCGACGCCAAACGTTACGATCTGGGCCGCGTCGGCCGTTACAAGATCAACCAGAAGCTCGGCATCAAGGGCGGCGACTCCCGCATCCTGACCAAGGAAGACCTGGTGGCGGCGACCAAGTATTTGCTGCGGCTCAAGAAGGGCGAAGGCTCGCTGGATGATATTGACCACCTCGGAAGCCGGCGCATCAGGACGGTCGGCGAATTGCTGGCCAACCAGTGCCGCGTCGGTCTGGCCCGCACCGAACGGCTGGTCAAGGAACGCATGACCCTCTTCGATCAAAGCCTGGAGAGCATGTCGCCCCAGAAGTTGATCAATCCCAAGGCCCTCTCGGCCGTGATCCGCGATTTCTTCGGCCGCAGCCAGCTTTCGCAGTTCATGGACCAGATCAATCCGCTGGCGGAATTGACACACAAACGCCGCTTGTCCGCGCTGGGGCCGGGCGGGTTGTCGCGAGATCGCGCCGGGTTCGAGGTGCGCGACGTGCATCCCTCCCACTATGGCCGCATCTGCCCGGTGGAAACGCCCGAAGGCCCTAACATCGGTTTGATCGCCTCTCTCGCCACTTTCGCCCAGGTCAACGATTTTGGCTTCCTGGAAACGCCCTATCGCCGCGTGGAAAAAGGGCGCGTGACCAGCCACCTGGATTATTTGACCGCCGACCGCGAGGAGAACTTCATTGTCGCCCAAGCCAACGCGGCCATTGACGACAAGGGGAATCTCCTCGGCGAACGCGTCACCTGCCGGAGCAAGGGCGACTTCATTGACGTGGAACCCATTCGCGTGGATTACATGGACGTTTCCCCCAAGCAACTGGTCTCCGTCGCCGCCAGCTTGATCCCGTTTCTCGAACACGACGACGCCAACCGGGCGTTGATGGGATCGAACATGCAGCGGCAGGCCGTGCCGCTGCTCATCACTGAAGCGCCCTTCGTGGCCACCGGACTGGAAGAGCGGGTGGCGCGCGATTCGCGGGCCGTCCTGGTGGCGGAGGAGGCGGGCAAAGTCGCCTCCATCAACGGCAACCTCGTGATCGTCACGCCCGACGGCAAAATGCCGGACAGCAAGAAGAAACTGCGGAACGATCCGGCCAGCGGGACCTGGGCTTACCCAATCCGCAAATTCATGCGCTCCAACGCGGCGACCTGCATCAACCAGAAAATCGTCGTCGCCAAGGGCGACACCATCAAGAAGGGCCAGGTCATCGCCGACGGCCCTTGCACGCAGGGCGGAGAACTGGCCCTGGGCCGAAATGTCCTCTGCGCTTTCATGCCCTGGAACGGCTACAACTTCGAGGACGCCATCCTCATCAGCGAGCGCATCGTCAAGGACGACGTGTTCACCTCCATTCACATTGATGAATTCGAGGTCGGCGCCCGCGACACCAAGCTCGGCCCGGAGGAAATCACCCGCGACATCCCGAACCTGGGCGATGAAGCATTGAAGAACCTCGGCCCCGACGGCGTGATCCGCATCGGCGCGGAAGTCAAGCCGGGCGACATCCTCGTCGGCAAAATCACGCCCAAGAGCGAAACGGAACTGGCGCCCGAAGAGCGCCTCCTGCGCGCCATCTTTGGCGAGAAAGCCGCCGATGTCAAAGACACCTCCTTGAAAGTCCCTTCGGGCACTTACGGCATTGTCATGGATGTCAAGGTCTCCTCCAAGAAAGAGCGCGAGGGGGAAGTCAAGGCCGTGCCCGAAGCCAAGCGGCACTCCAAGGAAGTGCTCGACGAGCACCGGACCAAGAGCGACGAGTTGCGGGAACAATTGACCGAGGCCCTGAGCAACATCCTGCTCGGCGAAAAAATCCCCCTCGACGTCGTCAATTCCGAGACCGGCGAGATCATCATCCCGGCCAACCGGAAGATCACCAAGACCCTCCTCCGCAAGCTGGCCCAGGTCTATGACCGCATCGAGATTGACCCCTCCCCCATCCGCAACAAAATCAGCGAGATCATCGGCAGTTTCAAAAAGAAATTCGACGACCTCCAAATGCAGCACGACGAGGAACTCGAACGCTCCGAGGCGGGCGAAGAAGTGGACAGCGGCGTCATCAAGTCCGTCAAGGTCTATGTCGCCTCCAAACGCAAATTGTCCGTCGGCGACAAAATGGCGGGACGCCACGGCAACAAGGGCGTGGTGGCCAAAATTGTGCCCGAAGAAGACATGCCCTTCCTGCCGGATGGCACGCCGATGGACATTGTGCTCAACCCGCTCGGCGTCCCTTCGCGCATGAACGTCGGCCAGGTCCTGGAAACCCACCTCGGCTGGGCCGCCCGCTTCCTCGGCCTCAAATTCGCCACCCCTGTCTTCGACGGCATCAAGGAAAAGGACATCCGCGAATATCTCAAGTCCGCCAAGCTGCCCGAACACGGCAAGACCCTGCTCACAGATGGCCGCACGGGCGAGGTCTTCGACCAGGAAATTGTCGTCGGCTACATCTACATGATGAAACTGGGCCATTTGGTCGCCGACAAAATCCATGCCCGCGCCGTCGGCCCTTACTCGCTTGTCACCCAGCAACCCCTGGGCGGCAAGGCCCAATACGGCGGCCAGCGCTTCGGCGAAATGGAGGTCTGGGCCATGGAAGCCTACGGCGCCGCCTACAGCCTCCAGGAATTGTTGACTGTCAAGTCCGACGACGTCCAGGGCCGCACCCGCATCTACGAAAGCATTGTCAAGGGCGACAACTGCCTGGAGGCCGGCGTGCCCGAATCCTTCAACGTCTTGGTCAAGGAAATGCAGTCCCTCGGCATGGACGTCAAGGTCGGTTATTCCAGCCCGGTGGAACAGGCGGCGGCGGCGCAGGCGCAAACATTGAGCAGCCTCAAGTAACCCGTTTTATCCTATTATGAACACCAAAGAAACAGCCCGCGAGTTGCTCGGCCTGGACAAGGTCAACCAGGTGGAGTACGTCGCCATTTCCGTGGCCTCCCCCGAAGCCATTCGGGCCTGGTCCAAGGGCGAGGTCAAAAACCCGGAGACGATCAACTACCGCACCTTCAAGCCGGAAAAGGGCGGCCTCTTTTGCGAGCGCATTTTCGGCCCGGTCAAGGACTGGGAATGTTCCTGCGGCAAGTACAAGCGCATCAAGCACCGCGGCGTCGTCTGCGACCGTTGCGGTGTGGAAGTCACCCTCGCCCGGGTCCGCCGCGAGCGCATGGGCCACATCGAACTGGCCGTCCCCGTTTCCCACATCTGGTTCTTCAAGTGCATGCCCTCCCGCCTGGGCCTGGTCCTGGACATGACGGCCCGCAACCTGGAACGGGTCATTTACTACGAGGATTACATGGTGATCAACCCCGGCTCGACCCCCCTCAAATTGCACCAACTCCTCAGCGAGCACGAATACCGCGAAGCCCGCGAAACTTACGGGCCGGATGGGTTCGTCGCCAAGATGGGCGCCGAAGCCGTCCGCGAAGCGCTGGCCAACGTGGATTTGCAGAAGCAGGTGGACCATCTCGCCGTCGCCATGACGGAAACCAAGAGCAAGCAAATCCGCAAGAAGGTCGCCAAGCGCATCAAATTGCTCTCCGCCTTCCATTCCTCCAAGGCGCGCCCCGAATGGATGGTCCTCACTGTCCTCCCGGTCATCCCCCCTGATTTGCGCCCGCTCGTGCCCCTCGAAGGCGGCCGCTTCGCCACTTCAGACCTCAACGACCTCTACCGCCGCGTCATCAACCGCAACAACCGCTTGAAGAACCTCCTCCAACTCAAAACCCCGGAGGTCATCATCCGCAACGAAAAACGGATGCTCCAGGAAGCGGTGGACGCTCTCTTCGACAACGGCCGCCACGGCCGCGCCGTCACCGGCGCCGGCAACCGCGCCTTGAAATCCTTGAGCGACATGCTCAAGGGCAAGAGCGGACGCTTCCGCCAAAATCTCCTCGGCAAACGCGTGG
>Ga0181518_10005200_pt1 | contig 11351 bp, 10 predicted proteins | sample PEATcosm2014_Bin_28_FD_119751 | JGI IMG/M metagenome (GOLD analysis project Ga0181518, IMG submission 119751) | Peatland microbial communities from MTU Mesocosm Facility, Houghton, MI, USA - PEATcosm2014_Bin01_60_metaG | ecosystem: Environmental > Terrestrial > Soil > Wetlands > Peat | place... | reverse complement strand
GTGGCAATGGAGAGCAGATCGTCGGCAGTGCGGAGTTTGGAAGTTGCATGGCGCTCGAAGGCCAGCAGGGCGTCGTCGCGGTTCATACCTTCGGCGTCGTCGGAGACTCGAATCAGTTTTCGTCCACCGCCTTCCACCTCGACGCGGATACGCATGGCTCCCGCGTCCAGCGCGTTTTCAAGAAGTTCCTTGACCACGGACGCGGGCCGATCCACCACTTCGCCCGCAGCGATTTGGTTGGCTACCTGATCGGGAAGAATTCGGATCTGGCCCATAAGAACTCAGAGTAACGCAAGCTGGTGGGCCAGATTCGGTGATTGATTTGCGCAAAACGTGGCGCAAATTCCTAGTTTGCCGCTGGCGCGCCCTTGGCTGCAGGTTTGTTCGCAGCCGCGGTCTTGACCTTGGAGCGGGAAGAGGCAGACGATGGCGCTGATTCCGATGGCGACGCGGGCCCTTCCAGCAGGGTGGCCTTGCGAATAACCGCCTCAGGAGATGTGGTGGTGAAGCCAGGATTGTTGGTCAACTGGGCGTCATACCACCGCGGGGGCAGATACCACCGTGAGTCGCCAGATGAGGACAGATAGTCGTAAATCAGCGGCATATCGGCGGGTAATCCACCGTGATCACGCTCGGAGAGGACGACATAGGACTTGAGTTCGCTCGAAATCTGATCGTGGTTTGAGGGGTCTTCCGCCTCCATCAGCGCCACAGCGTATTCGAGATGAGCCGAGGGGATGGCGCCGCGATCCGCGTCCAGGCGTAGCGCGGTTGTCAGGTGATTGAGAGCGTCTTGCCGCTCATCCGGAGTGCGTGCGGTCAGGCGCTCGAGCTTCGCCAAATAGAAGTTCGCGTAAGGATCGTCGGGCCGATCGGTGACCGCACCCTGCAGGTTTCGCTTGGCCACGGCAAAGAGATCGTAGTCCATCGCGAGAATCCCATTGTCGCGCTTCACGGAGGAGATTGTGGGCCCGAAATCGGGGGAATTGGGACTGAATCCCTTGCCCTTGGTCCGCAGCTCAATTTCGGCCTTCAGCTCCCCACCGAGGAGTGAGTCCAGGTGGGCCTGGCGCTCCTTGATGCGCGGCGCGCTGCCCATGAAACCGAGTCCCATACGCGAGTCCGCTGTAACAACCTGATTGAGCGAAGCGAACAGGCGAGCGACTTCGCGCGGGTCGTAGCCCTGTTCAAGCATCAGATTCACCGCCATATCGTCGGCATCGTCTTCTTCTTTCGAGGCCCAGAGCACCGGTTCAATCTGGGGATGAATAAAGTAGTGGCCCACTTCCATTCCCGTCGCCAGGCCGGCGGTGCCGCCGAGCAGACCTCCCAGGCGAAGCGGGATCATGGCGCCTCCCAATCCAGCTCCCATGACCATGGAGCCGACGTCGCTGATGACCTTTTCCTTCTCGGCCTTTTCTTTCGCCAGTTCCTCTGCCACATGCTTGTCGCGAATGCGCAGGTAAGCCTGCCTCAGCTCAACGTGCGCGATTTCGTGCGCCAGGACGTAGGACAACTCCGATTCGCTGTCGAGCATGGAAACCAAACCCGTAGAAAGGTAGATGGTTCCCGTTGAAAGAGTCAGCGCCTTGGGGATGGGATCGTACAGGACGCGGAATGTATATACGTTGGCCGAGTTCTTCGGAACGAGTCTTTGCCCGATGTGGTTGACGTAGCTCTGCACAACGGGATTGGCATAGAGGCGCTGCCGGTCAAAGGAGTCGCCGGAAGCGGCGTCCTGGGACAATCCCATGTTCTCTGTCAGGTTGATTCCATAGGCGAGCTGCATATCGTTTCTGCGCAGCGTATCCCATTCCTGCTGAATGGCGTCGGCCACTTCAGGCATCTGCTCGATCCGGGCAATCTTGTCCTTGTCGACGTTGCTGATGTCGTTCGGGTCGGTCTGCTTTTTTCCCTTACCCGATAGCGCGTTGGTGATCTGAGAAACCTGGGCTGAGGACGTGGGCACCAAAACTCCGCAGAAAAGCAGAGCACCAAGGGCGATCACGAGAAGTCTTTTCATAAGACTCTCCTTTATCGATATCGGCGTCAGGGGGACGCCGTTCACCGTTGATGGCTTGGGGGGAAGGCCCGGTATCCCCGAGTATAGGCTCGAATTTCGCGGCGAGTCAACGGGTCGAACGGGGCGTGAATCGCCGCCAAAAAAGCGGCGAATCGCGATTCGGGAAAGCGAGCGGGAGAGGCCGTCAGGCCCCACGGAAAAGGGGTGTTTGCGGACGATCGGTACCACATGCAGAGACTCCACCCCGAAGTGTGATCGAAGGCACACGCGGATCGCGGAATGCACGCGACAATTATTGAGTAAGGCCGGCAAGTTGTCGGTATCGCCGGCCGGGAGAAGCAATCTATGAGCGACCTTGCCACGTTGGCTGAAGCCGTTGCCGTTGACCCGCTTGTCGGCCATCCGCCGGACTATCACGTTTTTCACAAGTTCATTGATCGCTGCAAGAATCTTCCGGCGATCACGACGGCGGTGGTGTGGCCTCTTACTGAAGTGGCTCTGAGCGGCGCGGTCGAAGCCGCGGCCGCCGGCCTTATCGAACCCACGCTTATCGGTCCTGAAAAAGCAATGATGGCGCTGGCGGCAAAAATCGGCGCCGACATCAGCGGATTTCCGATCGTCGAAGCCGAAACCGAGGCGCAGGCCGCCGAGGCTGCCGTGGTGATGTGCCGCGCAGGGAACGCGCAGGCTCTGATGAAAGGCAGCCTCCATACCGACGAGCTGTTGAAACCCGCCATGCAACGCGATACCGGGTTGCGCACGGCGCGGCGCATTTCGCACGTATTCATCATGGACACGCCCGCTTACGCGCGGACACTGCTGATCACCGATGCGGCCATCAACATTACGCCGGACCTGGAAGACAAGATTCACATTGTGCAGAACGCCATTGACCTGGCGCACGCGCTGGGAATTCCGGAGCCGAAGGTAGCGCTGCTTTCGGCGGTGGAGACCGTGAACCCCAAGATCCAATCCACGCTCGACGCCGCGGCACTATGCAAAATGGCCGATCGCGGCCAGATCACGGGCGGGATTCTCGACGGGCCGCTGGCCTTCGATACCGCGGTAAGCCAGAAGGCGGCGCAGATCAAGAAGCTGGTGTCGCCAGTGACCGGCCAGGCCGACATTCTTGTTGTTCCGGATCTCGAAAGCGGCAACATGCTGGCCAAGCAGCTCGAGTACCTGGGCGGAGCGCAACTGGCCGGGATCGTGCTGGGCGCGAGGGTACCGACGATTCTGACGAGCCGCGCGGACTCCGCGGAAACGCGGCTTGTAAGCTGCGCCGTGGCCGTACTGCTGCATTACGCGGCGCATCCGGCGGTGAAGGTCTAGCAACCTGGTTCGAAAAGATCGATAGCGATGCGGGGGCCGTTGAAGTGATGGCGCCCGTTTTGCATCTGTGAAATTCTCCACAGTTTTTCAATCGCAGCGAGGGTTTTTCACAGAACCCGCAGCCTTTTTGTGGCATCAAAGCAGCTACGCGGGATACAAAGCGGATCCGCATCGGCTCTACACTTCATCGGGTTCCAGCCTACGCTCGCGCCAAGGAGATCAGATGCCAAGCCACACAGCCCAATCAAACAAGGCAGCCAAGACAAGCAGTCCGGATGACTTCACGTCTGAGCAGGTGAAGGAATTGACGGATGCGCTCAATGCCCTTCTGGCCGACGTTTTTGCCCTTTACATCAAGACCAAGAATTTCCATTGGCACATGAGCGGCCCGCATTTTCGCGATTATCACCTGCTGCTCGACGAGCAGGCCGATCAGATTTTCAAAATCAGTGACGACATAGCCGAGCGCGTGCGCAAGATTGGCGGGCAGACAATTCGCTCCATCGGGCAGATTGCGCGGTTGCAGCGCATTAAGGACAACGACTACGAGTTTGTTCCGGCGCACGGCATGCTGGAGGAACTCGGGGCCGACAACAGATCGCTGGTGAAGAGCCTCCGCGAGGCACACCAAGTCGCGTCCGATGCCAACGACTACGCAACGACCAGCTTGATCGAAGTTTGGATCGACGAGGCGGAGCGGCGAGCGTGGTTCCTGTTCGAAGCGACTCGGTGACTGCAAGTTGCGAAAACTTGAGGTGCTGGCGTAAGGTTGGCGCATTAGGCTAGCCTTCCGGGCGGTATTGCAAGGAGACCCCTCGAGCCAATGGACGCCGTCACCGCATCTCCCATTGCTGCCGCTGCGGGCGGCAGCTTTTTCGTCGAGTCGCGCACGCCGCTTGAAATCTTCACCCCTGAAGACCTGAATGAGGAGCAAGGGCAGATCGCGGCGACCGCAGAGCAGTTCGCGCGCGAGGAGATTCTGCCGCGCGTTGCGGCGATCGAGGCCAAAGAGCCGGGCGCAATGCTGGCGGTCTTGCGAAAGGCTGCCGAGCTTGGGTTCACCGCGATCGATATTCCCGAGGAATACGGCGGACTGGGAATGGACAAGGTGAGCTCGACGCTCATCACCGACCACATCTCGGTGCTGGCCAGCTTTTCGACGGCGTTTGGCGCACACATCGGCATTGCAACGCTGCCGCTGGTCTGGTACGGAACCGAGGAACAGAAGCAGCGCTACCTGCCGAAACTCGCGACCTGCGAGTGGATCGGCGCGTATGGATTGTCCGAGGCCAGCTCGGGATCGGACGCCATGAATATCCGCACCCGCGCTGTGCTTTCGTCTGACGGTGCGCACTACGTTTTGAACGGCGAGAAGCAGTGGCTCACAAATGGCGGCATCGCGGACTTGTACACGGTTTTCGCGAAGATTGACGGCGAGAGGTTTTCTGCGTTCTTAATTGAGCGCGGAACGCCTGGCCTGACTGTGGGGCCAGAAGAGCACAAGTTGGGAATTCGTGGCTCGTCGACCTGCCCGCTGGCTTTGCAGGATTGCAAGATTCCCAAAAAGAATCTGCTGGGCGAGGCCGGCAAGGGCCATCGCATTGCATTTAATGTGCTGAACGTGGGCCGCTTCAAGCTGGGAGTGGCGTGCATTGGCGGAGCGCGGCACGCGCTCGCGCGGATGATTCTCTACGCCAAGGAGCGCAAGGCGTTCGGCAAAGCGATCGCCGATTTTGGATTGATTCAGCGCAAGATATCGTCGTCGGCAGCGCATCTCTATGCGGCTGAGAGCATGGCCTATCGAACGGCAGGCCTGATAGACGCGAAGCTCGATGGCGCGCAGACCGAAAAGGGCGGCAGGCCGCTGGGCCAGAGTATCGACGTTCCGAGCAAGATTGAGGAGTACGCGGTGGAGTGCTCCATTTTGAAGGTCTATGGCTCGGAGATGCTCACGCTGGTGGCGGACGAGCTGATCGCCACGATGGGGGGATACGGCTACGTCGAAGACTATCCGGCGGAGCGGACGTACCGCGACGCGCGGATCAATCGAATCTTCGAAGGAACGAACGAAATCAATCGACTCATCATTACGGGATGGATGATGAAACGCGCGATGAGCGGAAAGCTGCCGCTCCTCGCGGCAATCAAGCGTGTGATGGACGAAGTGACGGAGCCGCCCGCGTTCGGCGGCGATGCCGATGCGGGCCAGCCGCTGGCGCATGAGGCGGCGGTGCTGGCAGCGGTAAAGAAGACAGCGCTGTTCGCGGCGGGCGTAGCCAGCCAGCGATTCATGACGGCGCTTGAAGAGCAGCAGGAGATCATGGCAGACCTCGCAGACATGATCAGCCAGGTTTTCGCACTCGAGTCGGCACTGGTGCGAGCACAGAAAATCGCACGCTCAGGACGCAGCTCGGCAGAGGTCGCGGCGGCGATGACGGGATTGCTGGCCGAAGAATCGATGGCGCTGGCCGAGCAGGCGGCGCGGCGAGTGCTCGCGGCAACGAGCGAAGGCGACGCGCTGAGCACGCAGTTGGCGATTCTGCGCCGGCTGGCGCGATCGACGCCGGTCGATGTGGTGGCGTTGAGCCGCACGGTTGCTCGTAGGTGCATTGAGCTGGAATCCTACCCGCTCTGAGGCCGCTCAGGCTTCGTGTTCGTGGAGCGACTGAACTGCGCGTGCCACACTGGTGCGGGATGAGAGAAGCTGCGCGACGATAGCGACCGCGGGGATCAGATAGATCATCGACCCGCAGACCCACATGAAAGCACCCGCGGCAACCTGGTCTTCAAGCGCGCCAAAGCCGAAAGGCCGCGGAACCAGGGCATAACTCGGATAGAGCAGGCGGCCGGCGAAGCAGAGGAAGGCCGAGACCCCCGTGTTGACCACGTCGGCAAGCAGGAGATAAGGAATCAGGATCCAGCGCGAGCGCAGCGGGCGGCTCGGCCACGGCTGAACGATCGGCCACCAGAACATGAGATTGGTGAAGAAGAAGCAGGCGTGCTCGAAGTTGTGCCAGTTCTCCGAGGCGAGCGCGAATTCGTAGGGGCGGGGAATGTGCCAGCCGATGTAGGCGGCGTTCATGGCTATCCAGGCAACGCGCGGACGCGTGAGGAACGCGCCGGCGCGATGAACGAAGCGCGAGACAAAGAGCGGACGAAGGAGTCTTCGGATCGTGAAGCGGGGAAGGCCTCGCAGCATGGGAACCACGGGCGCGCCCAGGACAATGAGCGGCGGCGCAATGGACATGAGCACAAAGTGCTGCGCCATGTGCATGAAGAGGAGCGACTCGCTGAAGGTGTCGAGCGGCGAGGCGACGGCGACGAAGAGAGCAACGATGCCGCCGACAAACGCTGCGAGGCGCCAGGCAGGGAACTGGGCCGGGCGCGTGCGGCGAATCAGAAGCCAGCCGCGCATGTAGATGAGCGCCGTGAGTGCAAGCGCAGTAGTGACGGCCCAGGGAATGTCCCAGCGGGTGAAGAGGTCGACGATGGCGGTCGAGTCGGTCATGAAACTGTCATCGGCCGGAGTTTCCGGATGCGGGCGGGTTCGGTTGGGGAGCGGAGTTTGCGGGCGGCTGTTCGCCGTCTACCGCACGCCGCGAAGCGTCATATGCGGGGGGCTCGTTGGCCGGATGCAGCGTTTCGAGAAAACTAACCAGCCCCTCAATCTCCGCGGGTGAAAGATTCTTGCCGTAGGCGGGCATGTTGCCGCCGCCGGTGACCACCTTGAAGCGCATCTGGTCAATGGTCATGCGGGTGGCCACGTCATCGAGCGCAGGGCCGCGCTCGCCGCCAGCGCCGCCGATGGAGTGGCAGTTGCGGCACTGCTTGGCCTGGAAAACGACTGCGCCCTGCCGCACGAGCGGCGTGGCAGATTGCAGATGGTGCACAGGAATTGGATCGCTGCTCCACGCGCTCATGTGCGGGCTCCACGGCGTCGTGGTTCCCAGATGCGTGAGCACGCCCCAACAAACTGCGATGGTGGAGACAGTGAGCACCGCAACAGGGCGGCGATGCCAGCTCTTCTCGCCTTCCGCGGCAAAGAACGGGAGCGCGAGCAAGCCGGCAATCGCGAGAAGCGGCGCGATCAGAATGAATGGCGTCTCCATCTCCGGCGGGAGATAGGAGAGCACCGTGTAGATCCAGAGGAATGAGAAGTCCGGCTTGGGAACGGTTTGAATGATCGACGGATCGGGCTGACCACTGGGGCCATAGGGTCCGAAGACAAAGGCGCAGACGGCGACAGCAGCCAGAATCGCGCCGGAGAAAACGAGGTCCTTCCAGAATGCGCCAGGGATGAAGGGAATGCCATCCTCGTGAGTGAGGCGCTTGTAGTCGTCGAGATAAGTTGCGCGCTGGACGAGGCGCCCAGGCATCGGCCATTCGTTGATACCAAGCTTGAGGACCATCCACACGTGCACGAAGACGAAGAGCAGCATGAGGCCCGGAATGACGAAGACGTGGAACGCGAAGAAGCGCGAAAGCGTGGCCCCTGCAATGATGGGACCACCGAGAAGGAGATGCACCAGGCCGCCGCCGATGAAGGGCACGCGGCTGGCGATGGATGCGCCGATGCCGAGGCCCCAGTAGGCGTCCTGATCGAAGCGCAAAACCTGGCCGGTGAAGGCCATGCCGAGCGTCATCAAAAGCAGAAAGACGCCAACAATCCATGTGAGCTCGCGGGGAAATTTGTAGGAGCCGAAGAGAAACACCTGCGCCATGTGGATGAAGACGATGGCGACCATGAAGTTCGATCCCCATCCGTGCAGGGCGCGCAAGAACCAGCCGAGCGGGATTTGGTGATTGAGAACGTTGAGGCTGCTCCATGCTTCGCCCGCCGAGGGAACGTAAACCAGGGCCAGCAGGATGCCGGTGAAGATTTGCAGGAAGAGCAGCGTGAATGCGGCGCTGCCGAAGACGTACCACCAGCTTGCAGTGTCGCGCGGCACCGGATGCAGAGCCGCGTCTTTGATCGGCGCTTCGAGCTGCAGGCGGAGCTCAAGCCAGTCGTAGATGCGGCTTGTGGTTTGCTTTAGCCGCTGCATGAACAGTCTCCCTGGGCCGCCGAGATTTTGACGAGCTTGGCCGAATTCGAAAGCGTGGGCATCTGCCCCGCGTCAATGAGCAACTCGCCGGAAGCAATCTTCCAGTCGTAGGTGAAGAGGCCGCGCTCTGGCGGGCCCGAGGCGCGCGAGCCGTCGGCGTAGTAGACGCCGCCGTGGCAGGGACACATGAAAAGCTGCGACTGCGGGAACCAGCGCACGGGGCAGCCCAGGTGCGCGCAGTTGATAGCGAAGACGCTGAACTGATTGGCGCTTTCGCTGCGCACGTAGCAGGCGACGTTGTCTGTCTGGCCGTCCCACGAATTGGCCGATGGGCTCTTGTAGAAAGCGAGGCGCGTCTCCCCAGCAGGGAATGCACTGGCGGCTCCGAGCGAGACCCAGGAGTTGAAGCTCGCGTCTTTACGCCAGGGCGCGAAGAAGTACCGCAGGATGGGAACGGCGAGTACCACGCCGACAATGCCGTTGAGGGCGATGCTGGCTTTGAACAGAAGCCAGCGGCGGGAGACGATGCGAGGGTCGTTCGCTGATCCACCGGCGACGGGCGCGGTGAGGTTTTGCGATGATGGCATGCTCGGTCTGTTTTCTTCGTTGCTCATTTTGTTTGCCTCCCGTCTGCTGGGGACTGGCTGGGCGCGGTGTTTGCGGACGACTGCGGCAAAGCGTTCCGCAGACTGGCCAGATATGAAACGATGTCGTCGACGTCTTGCTCGGAAAGCGGCACAGCGGATTTTCCAGCCCGACCGTCGTTGCGCCAATCGGGCTGGCCGATGTCTGGACGCCCCGCGACGATAATGTCGCGCAAGGCTTGGTCGCCGATGAGGGAAAGATAGACTGAACTCGAGATTTGCTGGCGCGAGGGCTCGTGACAGGATGCGCAATGCGCCTGGTAGGCGAGCTCTCCGTGATGCGGATCGCCGATCTGAGTCTCCGCGTATGGCGGCGGCTTCGCTCCCGCAAATGCGTTTGGCCGCGACCACTCTTGGCGCATTCCGGCGACGAGAGCATTCACCTGCGCGTCCGTCAACATTCCGCCTTGCGATTGCACAAAGGCGGGCATTTCTGTGCCGGGCATGCCGCCGGAGATCCACTTCCGCAGCGTGGCGTCGTCAACGAGGGCCTGGTACTCCGGATTGGCGAGATCGATGGCCGGGCCGCTCTGGCCGGTTGCTCCGTGGCATGCAGAGCAGTTCTGGTTGTAGAGTGTTGCGAAGTCGCTGACCGCATCGGGTCGCAGAATGGGGTCGGGCGGATAGCCGGGCGCGTGGCCGCAGCCAATGAGGAGCGCGGCAAATGCAGCGGCGAGGAGAAGCGATCCGCGCGGCATCACGGCTTCTCCTTATCGTCACCGCGCGGCGGTCCCGCATCGGCTCGCGAATGCATCATGCCGGGCGCTTCAATGCCCATGCGCGCGGCAAAGGGCAGGGATTGCCCGGTAGGGACGCGGTCCTGCCGCGCAACGACAATTCCGGCGGTTATTCCGTAGGCGACCTGCGAAACAAGAAACCAACTCCAGGAGATACGATCGGCGAGCGCGGGATTGATGATGCCCATGAAGGAATGCAGAATCCCGGTCCATAAAACGGGCGCAAGAATGCCGCCCAGCAAAACGGGATGGCGCGGAAGCATGGGCAACATGGCGCCATAGAGTAAGCCGACCAGCAAGCAGGTGACGGTGTGGATGACAATGGCGACGAGCAGACTTTGCCAGTGAAAGGCGGCAATGTCCGCGGTGGTGGGATCGCGCCAACCGGCGACGCCTGCGCCGCCGAGCAGGTTCACCGGATACCAGATGCTGTGCTGCGCAATCAGGCCGTAGAGGAGCGCTGGCCCGATCATCGCGATGCCACCGGCGATGCCGCCCTTGATGCCGCTGACGACAGGATAGGTTTCCACGGGCAGGCGCGCGCGGTGCTCGGGACTGAGCCTGACGCGGTCGACCAACGTACGAGACGATGCGATGGTGACTGGCTGATCGGCAACGGAGACTTCTTCGTGCCGCTCGTGCGGAAGCACCTGGCGAAACCATCCCACGCAGCCGGCGAGCATGAAGACGCCGCCGAGAATGCTGATGCCCGCGCTCGTGACGAGGCCTGCGGCGGCCAGCGTGCAGCCGAAGGCGAGGATGATGGGCCACGCGGTGGGCGCGGGCAAGAGAATCGTCGCGCTTTGCTGCTCGTCGTGTTGGAGAGAGTCCGCCATTGCGATTTACCTGCCCACGATATAGACCACAGTGAAGACCAAGACCCAAACCGCGTCAACGAAGTGCCAGTAGAGCGAGAGCACCTGAATGCGCTCGGCGTGGCGCTGCTCGATGCGGCCGAGAAGCGCAAAGATCATGACGAGCGAAAGCATGATGAGACCGACGACCACGTGCGTAGCGTGCAGGCCAACGAGGGAATAAAAAGTTGTGCCGAATAGATTGGTGCGAATGGTGAGGCCTTCGTGAACGATGAGGCGCGTCCATTCCTGCGCTGTGCCGATGAGAAAGACGATGCCGAGCAGCATGGTGAGCGCCCACCAGGCGGCGAAGGCGCGCATGCGGCCGCGCTCAATGGCGTGCTCGGCGAGCCAGATGGTGAGGCTGCTCGAGAGCAGGCAAACGGTGTTGAAGATCGGAATGTCGAGGATCTGCGGCGTAGGACCGTACGTGCTGCGACCGATGTAATAAACGTATGCGACAACAAAGATGGTGAAAATAGCCGACTCGCCGATGATGAGCGAGAGCATGCCGACGCGGCCGCGCGATGGTAGGCGCCAGTTTTCATCCGCGAAGATGGGAATCGTGCTCATTGTTCGTACTTCCAGTCGGGATCGTTGGGGTGCTTGATATCCCAGAGCGGCCTGCGGCTGCGCACTTCAGGATCAGTCGCAAAGTTGTAGGCTGGTGGCGGCGATGGAGTGGACCACTCGAGCGTCCACGCGTCCCACGGGTC
>Ga0181518_10005187_pt1 | contig 11368 bp, 6 predicted proteins | sample PEATcosm2014_Bin_28_FD_119751 | JGI IMG/M metagenome (GOLD analysis project Ga0181518, IMG submission 119751) | Peatland microbial communities from MTU Mesocosm Facility, Houghton, MI, USA - PEATcosm2014_Bin01_60_metaG | ecosystem: Environmental > Terrestrial > Soil > Wetlands > Peat | place... | reverse complement strand
TCAAGCTGCAAGGCGTGAGCGCATCATGAGCCCGATCACGACAACGGCCGAAGCCGAGCGGGCGATCGACGATTTGAGCACGCTGATCGAAAAACTCTCCGGCCTGATGGAGCAGGAAACCGCGCTGGTCCATGCCGGGAAGGTGTCGCTTGCCGTCGGCCTTGGTCAGACCAAGTCGGAGCTGGCCCATCAGCTCTATACGGCGGGCGAGCGCTTGAAGGTAAACGCGAGATTCTTGCTGCAATCGGTGCCGGCGCGTTGCGCGGCGCTGGCGCGCGTGCAGGAGGCGTTCCGCGCCGTGTTGCAGAAGAATCTGATCGTGCTGGCGACGACGCACGCGGTGTCGGAAGGCATCATGCGCCGGCTGTCGGGCGATCTTGCCCGCAAAGCCTCGCCGCAGGTCTATGGCGCGACCGGCCGCGCCACCGCGCCGAACCCGCGGCATGGCCGCCCGCTCGCCATCAGCCGGACGCTATAGTGGGATAATGGCTCAGAAAGATGTGAAACGGCTGCTGTTAAACGGTGGATCGCGGGCGCAACGGCCACCGCAATTTATATGGGTGTCTCTATTCGCCGAAGGATTGGCGCATCATCGCGCCGGCCGCCTGGCTGAAGCGGAAAGGATTTACAACCAGATCCTTGCGGCGCGGCCTGATCATTTTGACAGCCGACATCTGCTGGGCGCGATTTTTTTGCAGCGCGGAAGTCCCGCGCAGGCGCTAAACCAAATCAATTCCGCACTCAGGCTAAATCCCAACAACGTCGCCGCCCTTAACAATCGCGGCATTGCGCTGCAGGAGCTGAAGCGGTTCGAGGAAGCACTGGAAACCTTCGAGCGCGCCGCTGCATTGCAACCGGATTACGCCGAGGCACTCTCGAATCGGGGCAACGTGCTGAAAGCCCTGCGGCGTTTCCACGAGGCGCTTGCCAGCTACGACCACGCGCTCGCGCTACGCCCGGACTACGCCGAGGCGCACTCCAACCGGGCGGACGTGCTGTGCGAGCTCAGGCGCTACGACGAAGCGCTGGCAAGCTCAGACCGAGCGCTCAAGTTGCGCCCCGGCTTCGCCGAAGCGCACTGCAATCGCGCCAATGCCCTGCGGGGGCTGCAGCGCTTGCCGGAAGCGCTCGAGGGCTACGACCGCGCACTGACGCTGAAGAGGGACTATATCGAAGCACACTCCAATCGCGGCGCTGCGCTGCACGATCTCCATTGTTACGAAGAGGCTCTGGCGAGTTACGATCGCGCGCTGGCGCTGAGGCCGGATTTTGCCGAAGCCCTCTCCAATCGGGGAAATGCCTTGCAGGAGCTCAAGCGTTTCGATGAGGCAGTGGCGACTTACGACCGCGCCATCCTGGTGCAGCAAACCTTCGCCGAGGCCCATTCCAATCGCGGCAACGCGCTCAGGGAGTTAAACCGGCTTGGCGAGGCCCTGGCAAGCTTTGACCGCGCCGCTGAGCTGAAGCCCGATCTTGCCGAGGCTCACTACAATGCGTCGATCTGCCTGCTGCTGACCGGCGACCTGCGCCGCGGATGGCAAAAGCACGAATGGCGATGGCACACCGAGCAACTCAGAACTGGAAGACGTCAATTTGCGCAGCCGCAGTGGACTGGCTCCCGTGAGATTGGTCGGAGCACCATTCTTCTCCACGCCGAACAGGGATTTGGCGACACCCTTCAATTCTGCCGCTACGTGCCCCTCGTTGCCGCACGCGCCGGTCGCGTAATTCTTGAGGTACAAAGACCGCTTGTCTCACTGATGGGCACTCTCGCCGGTGGCGCGCAGATCATCGCGTGTGGCGACCCGTTGCCCGATTTCGATGTGCATTGCCCGCTGCTCAGCCTACCGTTCGCGTTCGGCACGGAACTCGACACGATCCCGGCCGATACGCCCTACCTTGCCGCGGTGGAGGCCAAGATGACTGCGTGGCGCCGTCGGCTCGGCGCGCGCGACCAGCCGCGAATCGGCTTGGTCTGGGCTGGCGATCCGCGCAAGCAACTGCCAAACGCGCACCGTATCGATCGCCAACGAAGCATCGAGTTCGATTGGATGGCGCCTCTCTTGGAGGTTCCGGGATGCGAATTCTACAGTCTGCAGAAGGGCGATGATGCTGTCACACAGTTGCGCGCGAGCACGTTGCGCCAGCACGTCGTAGATTGGACCGACGATCTGCACGACTTTTCGGATACTGCCGCGCTGATTGAAAATCTTGATCTACTCATCACAGTCGATACCGCGGTGGCACACCTCGCCGGAGCCCTCGGCAAGCCGTTTTGGCTTATCAATCGTTATAATACGTGCTGGCGCTGGCTGCTCGATCGCGAGGATAGCCCCTGGTACCCAACCGCTCGGCTATTTCGACAAGACGAAACGCGCAGCTTTGAGCCGGTGATCGCCCGCGTCGCTGCGGCATTGCTGGAGTATGTGCACCACGCGTCACTCGATCCGAAAGTGTGCGGGGCGACATGGCGATTTTGAACGCGCCTGGGAAAAATCGCCGCACGCGTCATTCTTGAAGTGCCGCGACCATGCCGCGTGCATAGTCGCGCAACGCAGCGCAAACACGTGCCACGACACCGTCCCACTTCCTGCTGGCATCTTGTCGAAACAGCCGAGCGGTTGGGTACCAGGGGCTATCCTCGCGATCGAGCAGCCAGCGCCAGCACGTATTGTAGCGGTTGAGCAGCCAGATCGGCTTGTTCAGCGCTCCCGCAAGATGCGCCACCGCGGTATCGACTGTGATGAGTAGATCAAGATTTTCGACCAGCGCGGCAGTATCCGAAAAGTCGTGCAGATCGTCGGCCCAATCTACGACGTGCTGGCGCAACGTGCTGGTGCGCAACTGTGTGACAGCATCATCGCCCTTCTGCAGACTGTAGAATTCGCAGTCCGAGACTTCCAATAGCGGCGCAAGCTGCGCAAACTCCATGCTGCGCAGGGCATCGACCCGATTGCAATTGGGCAGTTCCTTCCTTGGATTACCGGCCCAGACCAGGCCAATTCTCGGCTTTGCGTGCCCGGCGAGACGATCGCGCCACGCGCGCACCTTGTTTTCCGGTGCAGCGAGATAGGGCGTGCGCGCCGGTATCGTATCGAGCCGAGTTCGCAGGGCCAACGGCAGGCTGAGCAGTGGGCAGTGCAGGTCGAAAGCGGGCGGCGGTTCGCCCTGGGATATCACCTGTGCCGCACCCGCCAACGTGCGCATCAAGTCCTGCAGCGGCCGCTGCACCTCCAGAATCACACGGGCGCCGCGCGCCGCAATCAGAGGAACGTAGCGGCTGAATTGCAGTGTGTCGCCGAAGCCCTGTTCGGCGTGCAGAAGAATGGTCCTTCCTGTGAGCTCGCCTGAGCCAAGCCACAGCGGCTGCGGAAAGTCGCGCCTTTCATTCGCAAGCTGGTCGATTTGCCACCGCCATTCGTGTTTTTGCCAACCGAGTTCGAAGTCGCCAATGAGCAGGCGGCATAGCGCTTCATTGTTATGGGCGCCGGCAAAATCCGGCCGCAGCACCAGCGCACGGGAGAAGCTCGCAAGCGCCTCCTCGCAGCGCATCAAGTCCTGCAGCGTAACGCCTCGATTGGAATGCGCCTCAGCGTAATCCGGCTGCAACAAGATGCTGCAATCGCAGGCCGCAAGCGCCTCATCGTAGCGCTTCAGCGCGTGCAGAGCCGCGCCGCGATTGCACAGCGCGTCGGCGTATGCGGGTCGTAGCGCCAGTGCTCGATCAAAGCTCGCCAGTGCCTCGTCGAACCTCTGCAGAGTATGCAAGGCATTGCCGCGGTAGCAGTGCGCCTCGGCGAAGTCCGGCACCAGCGCCAGCGCCCGGTCACATGCCTCCAACGCCTCATTGTACCGCCGCAGTGACCTCAGCGTATTGCCTCGATTGGAGTGCGCCTCGGCGTAATCCGGCTGCAACGCGATGCTGCGGTCGCAGGCCGCAAGCGCGTCGTCGTAGCGCTTCAGTGCGTGCAGAGCCGCGCCGCGATTGCACAGCGCGTCGGCGTATGCGGGTCGCAGCGCCAGCGCTCGGTCAAAGCTCGCCAATGCCTCGTCAAAGCGCTGCAGAGCATGCAGGGCGCTGCCGCGGTTGCAGTGCGCCTCGGCGAAGCCCGGCACCAGCGCCAGCGCCCGGTCACAAGCCTCCAACGCCTCATTATACCGCCGCAGTGACCTCAGCGTGTTGCCTCGATTTGAGTACGCCTCGGCGTAATCCGGCTGCAACGTGATGCTGCGGTCGCAGGCCGCAAGCGCCTCCTCGTAGCGCTTCAGTGCGTGCAGAGCCGCGCCGCGGTTGCACAGTGCGTCGGCGTATGCGGGTCGCAGCGCCAGCGCTCGATCGTAGCTCGCCAGAGCCTCATCGAACCGCCGCAGCGCCAGCAGCGCGTTGCCGCGGTTGTTGAGGGCGGCGACATCATTGGGATTTCTTTTCAGTGCGCGATCTATTTTCTCAACGGCCGCGGCCGGATTGCCGCGCTGGAAATGAATTACGCCGAGGAGGTGCAGGCTGTCGAATTGATCAGACTGAATGCCCAGCAATTGTTGGTAGATTTTTTCGGCTTCCGCCAGTCGGCCAGCCTGATGCAGACCCAATGCGTTTGCCATCAACAGGGCTATACGAGACAGTTGCGCTTGCTGCGGCGCACCGAATCCTTTCGGCATATTGCCAAATCGAATTTTCGGCTGTTTCTTCATGTCGGTCTATCGCAAGCGAAATCGAAGAGGCTCACGATGCGAACCACTGATATCGAAGTCAGCGCCCTACGGTTCGGTAATCCATCGATTCGAAGGCTTCTGCTTGGCTTTGAGCGCCCGTCGCCGGCGGCTTCGTCGGGGCAGTTGCGTGGCAAAGATGCCGTCACGCGCGCCATCGATGAGAGCCCCCTTGGAACGACAGCTCGGTGGTCTCGTTGCGCAGATCTACATCGCCTGTGTCATCGCGATGCCATGCTCGGCAAAGGAACGCTGCGCGAGATGATTCCGCGCTAGCCAGGAACCGTCACGAAATCTTATTGGTTCGCCGACCATCGACAACACTGCTTGCTCAACCTGGGGCTGGTGATAGTCGTGGCCAGCGAGCCATCCATCAGGCTTGACGATCCTTGTGCACGCTAGGATATCGCGTCGAACCGCCTCGTAACTGTGGTCCGCGTCGATGTAGCACATATCGAATTCGACACCGAACTGGGTGAGAGCCTCAGGACTGTTGCCGCGACAGACTTCTAGATGAGGATAGCCCGCGCAGCGTTCGACGAACTCCTGAAAGGATATCGGGTTCTCCCACGGGTCGACCGCAACGACGCGTGCCGCGGTCAGCAGGAACAATTCTGTCGATACGCCTCTGTCGGACCCGATCTCGATGACGGTCCGTGGCTGGGTGCGCAGAATAAGCTCGGCGAGTCCTGGCAGAAAATTATGCACGTCGGCAGTGTCGCCCGGGTAGACACATCGTTTCGTCGCGAGAAGCTCATCGACGCGCTCTTTCTGAAATTCGCGAAAAGTTTGCACGTTCTTTTTTCCACTATTTGGGCTCTGGGTACTCAGGCGAGCCGAGTGATTCGGCTTTTGCGAGGCACCCAGGCGCGGAACAATAATTGGCCGCCTGCCACTATCGAGTTCGGCGACCTTGTGGGCGATAGCGGGATTGGCCCGCATGAGCCGCACACGTTCTGCCAGACGCTCCCCTTCAAGCGCGTATGGGAAGTTGAAGCTGTCATGGAACATGAAGTGCCGCGAGTCATCCGACGGCCGCGTGCATTCAAGCGAAAACTGCGAAGCGAGCGTCTCCGGTGCCCACTTGAAGCCACACTTCTCGAGCGCCGACCGGTAGACTCGACCAATAAGATGATCTTCCTGGCTTATCGCCAGTGGAAAACGCTCTTTGTTCGCCTGCAGGAAACGCATCAGCGATCGCGAACGTAATGCACAGCCGTTACCAACATTGAGATTGTCGTCGTACCACCACGGTGCGCCAACGTAGTCGTATTGAAGAAACTCATCTGTCCAACAACTTACATCGACAATCCAGGAATCCCACTGAATGTTGATCGCCCATTTGGTTTCAATTTGATCGGGCAATTCGTACCACATGAAGTGCGAGCATTCGGCGATGTTTGGCCATTTCGGTACTTTGACCCACCGGGCCCCTGCGACGTTGATTGGCTCGTCCGAAAATATGACGGCATCGCCGAATTCAATGTTACGCAGCGAATCTTCCATGGCGAGGCGCGCAAGTTCGTGGCACTGCGTGTCGATCATGACCAGTGTTACGTCCGGCAAGCGTAGTTTCATGATGTGCCCTCGAGAAGGAATCGCCACAAAAGCCTCAGCCCCATACGGTTAACAGCTCCTTAATGTATGCCGTATTTGGCCGGCACGACGCGTTCCGGAAATGCGATCATCTCACCCTCGGGCGTCGCCCCACATCCTCAAGTTCGCGGCGAACCCGCTCGAGCGGATTTTCCCAGTCGCCGATTGCGGTTTGCCGGAACAACCGCATGGACGGATACCAGGGGCTGTCGGTGCGATCGAGCAACCAGCGCCAATCCGGCGAGAACGGCAACAGGAGGGCAGTCACCTTGCCCATCGCCCCGGCAAGGTGCGCCACCGAGGTATCGACTGCGACGATAACGTCGAGGATCGCCACGACGGCCGCGGTATCAGCGTAATCTTCGAATTGCTGGCCAAGCTGCACGATCCCATGCTGCTCCAACAATGCGGCCTGTTCCGGGCTCACGTCCTTTTGCAAGCTAACGAAATCGATTCCGGGGACGCTAAACAGCGAGGCAAGGCGCTCGAGCGGGATCGAGCGATGCCGGTCGTTGCCAAAATCGGGATTGCCGGCCCAGCAAAAGCCGACACGCACCCTTCCGTTATCCGGCATGCGCGGTTGCCAGACAGCGAGGCGGTCCGAAAAAGGCCGCAGATAGGGAATGTTCACCGGCACTGTTTCGAGCTCAGTGCCAAACGCCAGCGGCAAGCTCATCAGCGAGCAATACAGATCGAAATCTGGCAGCGCATCGCCGCTCGCCACCACGAGCGAAACCCCGGGCACGGTTTCCACCAGCGCCTTGAGCGCGCGCGGTACCGCGAGGATGACTTCGGCGCCGCGCTCCGCGACCAGTGGCGCATAGCGCACGAACTGGATGACGTCGCCCATGCCTTGCTCGGCGTTCAGCACGATCCTCTTGCCTTCTATGTCTTCGCCGCGCCACATCGGCTGCGGATAGGTAGGCCGATGCCCCGAAAAGTGTTTCGTTCCCCAGCGGTGCTCGTATTGCTTCCAACCTTCGCGACAGTCGCCCAGGCACAGGCGTGTAATCGCCGCGTTGAAATTAGCCTCGGCGTTTACCGGCTCGCGCGCCAGCGCCTCGGTGTAGGCCTCCAGCGCTTCCTGCAGGCGCGACAGCTTGAGCATCGCGTTGCCACGATTGAGATGAGCGCCGACGATATGGGGCTCGATTCGGAGTGCCTCTTCGTGACTGGCGACAGCCTCTTCAAAGCGATCCAACAAGCTCAGCGCGACGCCGCGGTCGGTAAGCGCGATCGGGTTGTCCGGCTCAACCGCCAGCGCTTGCTCATAGCTGGTCAATGCCTCGTCGAAATGCTTATTCTTTATGCATGCGTTGCCGCGGTAGATGAGAGCGCTGATATTCGCGGGCTGGCGCGCGATCACCGCGTCGAAGCAGGCGAGTGCTTCGTCGATGCGATCGAGATTGAGCAGTGCGGTGCCGCGATTGACTTCGATGTCGGGACGAATCGTGGCCTCCAGTGCCGCGTCGTAGCTCGCCAGGGCCTCTGTATGGCGGCCGAGCTTGCCAAGGACGACCCCGCGGGTATTGAGTGCGTCCGGCTGCTCCGGCTCTTGGGCGAGACATTTATCGCAGGCAACTAGCGCTTCCTCCAAGCGATCGAGCCGCAAAAGCGCGTTGGCATGATTATGGATTGTTTCGATATGGCCGACGTCGACCAGAAGCGCGGCTTCGAATTTCCCTAGCGCCTCTTCAGGCTTTTTCAGACCGAGCAACGCCAGTCCGAGATTGTTTAGCGCATCGATCCGCCGCGGCTCAAGCGCAAGCGCCGCTCGATAGCTAGCGCACGACTCCTCAAGCTGCCCGAGCCCAAGCAGCGCGTTGCCTTTGTTATAGAGCGCATCGGCGTAGTCGGACCGCACGCCAAGTGCAAGCTCACAGCTCTCCAAAGCCTCTGCGGAACGCCCAAGTTCATTAAGCGCCACGCCGCGATTGTTGAGTGCCTCAGCGTCGCCGGGCACGAGCGCCAGTGCCGCATCGTAGGCGGCGAGCGCTTCCTCGTGCCGCTTTAACGCGATGAGAGCATTGCCGCGCCGAATTTGCGCCGGCGCGTGCCGCGGTTGCGATGCCAGCACCGTATCGTAATCGACAAGCGCCTCTTGGTGACAGCCCAGTGCGGCCAACGCATTACCGTGATTAATTCGTGCAGCGGCGTGCCCGGGGGCCAGCACGAGTGCCTTCTCGCAGCTTGCCAACGCGTCGAAGTGGCGGCCGAGGCTGGCCAATGCTCGACCGCGGTTGTAATGAGCGGAGGCGCTTTCAGCGTGGTTTGCCAAGGCATCGTCGAATGCGGCGAGCGCCTCCTGGTGGCGTTCGAGCGCATCGAGAATCACCCCGTAATTAATCAGAGCGTCGGCTGCTCTGGGCCGCGCCCCAAGCGCGGTGGCCACGAGGCGCAGGGCGTCGACCGAACGACCTTGCTGGTGTTTAAGCACGCCGGCGAGGTGCAGCGCGTCGAAATTGTGCGGGTCGCTCGCGAGCACGGATTCATAGATCTGCTCAGCTTCCTCTAGATGGCCGGCCTGGTGCAGCGCGAGCGCTTGCTGGACAAGAGGCGCGCTTTGCGCGGCAGCATGCTGGGTCATGCGGATAGTTCACTGTGAGAGGCAGACCGAACGGCAACCTTCTCCTGCAGCGCGAGCAATAACGTCGAGCGTCGCTGGCGATGGAGTCTTTAGATGCGACAGCGTCGGACAATATAGTTAATCAAAGGTAAGTCCGGTCTATAGATAGACTCAAAATTAACCTCGCTCAGGCACAATTACCTCGAGCCGAATTCCGGCAGGTAACCCGCAAATGAGCATCGGAAGTATCGGCAGTTTCTGGCAGCAGGACCAAAGTTTCTGGCAGCAAGGCAAGCAAAAAGACAACTCGCTTGCGGCCACGACCTCGGTCATCAATGCCATAGCCTCGGCTGAGACCACATTGGGCAAGGGTCTCGCCGGTATTGCCAACCAGAGCGCCCTGAACCGCGTTAATACGCAACTCTCGCAAGAAATCCAGAACGTCCTGTCGGGCAATACGGGCCAGCCGTCATCGTCCACCACTGCCTCGTCGGCTCCCTCACAGACCATCCCCGTTGCGGCCACCGGAACCGGAACAAAAGCGCTTTCGATAAGCACTCCGCTGTCACTTCTCGGAATCCTTTCTGGCGGCGAGATTACTATCGGTGCTAGCAAAAATACGACGACATACACCTCGACCGGAACGGACACGGTTGGCGATCTGCTGAAGGCGATTAACGCGAATGATTTTGGCAATGCGGCGGTGACCGCGTCGCTGAGCCGCAATGGAAATCTGGTGGTCACCAGCAAGAATACCACCGACGCAATCATTGTCGGTGGTATCTACGCCTCCAATATCGGCTTCGGCGTGGGCCACAGCACCTTCATGCCGACCAAGACAACGGTGCCGGCCCCGAGCACGCCCGCCACAACGCAGTCCTCGTCCAAGACGAGCAACACCGCATCGACCGCAAAGAGCTACACGACGCCGGCCACCGAAATGGTGAGCACAGCGTCATCGCTGCTGTCGGATTCCGGTGCCGCCGGCTCTTTGGTCGACATGCTGTCGTGATCTGATCGGCCGCGGCGGCGCAATCCCTGCCCTACTTCGCCTGCGCAAATCGCAAAGCCAGATCGCCGCAGAACGTCATCGGTCCGATGTGATGCAGCCGGCTGTTGAGGTCGGCCCAGATCTCGCCTTTCATGTCGGTCCAGCGCTTGCAGAAGGCGAAATCCTCGCTCAGATACGTGCCGTCCTCAGCGATCGCACATTCGAACAGCACAAACCGGTTGTCGCTTTCAGTTGCGGCGTCGATCGAGTGGTCGCGCTTATAGCGAAGCTGCGGATAGTGCGCACACATGCGCTCGAGCGCCGCGCGCCGGATCATGAGAAATCCCGTGCCGGCATAGCGAACCTTGATGAAGCCAGAGCTCACGATAACGGCGTTCGGATCTTCGACTTCCCGCGCGTATTGCAGGGATGCAGCCGGATTGGGTTGGGCGCCCGACAGCGCGTTTTTCATGCGTTGCCAGTCGATGCGCTTGATCGGATAGACCGCCGCGCACATGTCGGCGCCGTACTCGATCAGCCGCACAACCTGGTCCGGCTCGAAACCGATATCGGCGTCGATGAATAGCAGGTGGGTCGCGCTGGAGTCGTCGAGAAATTGCGACAGCAGGCTTGCCCTCGCCCCGGGTGATCAGCGCGTCACCGTCCTTCACCAAGATCTTGAGGTTGAAGCCGCGGTAGGCGCGCATGCGGGCCTGCAGCTTGAGCAGCGACAGCCCGTAGACCGCCGAGAGCAGGGCGTAGCGATAACGAGGTTGATCGGGCCGCTCCCAGCATCGGACGCGTGAGCGGCAGGTGCCGAATCCGTACCCAACCCTTCCGGTGTTGTTTTGTCGAGCATCAGTTCGGACCAATTTCGCCGAAGGCGGGTTGCGATACTCCAAATATGGTTAGCCATTAGCAAACAGAAAGCGCTTAATGGACGATTAAGCGAGTGACAATCGCGGATGAAACGGGCGGAAACGGTTGTGGCCGCGCCATGGCGAACGCTGGATTATTGATCTGCGTTAAAAGGCGGCCGAACAGGGCTGTCCGCCGTTAAACTCGGATTAAGCCCCTGGATTAGGGCTTTACGCGTCTTTAAGCGAAATAGGGCACGGTTTGGGCAGCCGATCGAGCAGATCGGAGCAAGCACTCGCCAGTACGGCACGTACGTAAGTGCAAGCCAGTACAGCCTGTAACCAGAAGGGTACACGACTATGTCTGACATCACCTTGACCGCAGGTATTCGACAGAACCTGCTGTCGCTTCAGAAGACCGCTGTCGATTTGACTACGACCCAGGAACACCTGGCGACCGGGAAGAAGGTCAATTCCGCCGCCGACAATCCGAGCGCCTATTTCACCTCGCAGAACCTGACCAACAGCGCGAACTCGCTGAGTTCTCTGCTCGATCAGATCGGGCAAGGCCTGCAGACGATCGACGCCGCCACCAATGGCCTCCAGGGCATCACCAGCCTGCTTCAGCAGGCGTTGTCGACCGTACAG
>Ga0181518_10005184_pt1 | contig 11371 bp, 11 predicted proteins | sample PEATcosm2014_Bin_28_FD_119751 | JGI IMG/M metagenome (GOLD analysis project Ga0181518, IMG submission 119751) | Peatland microbial communities from MTU Mesocosm Facility, Houghton, MI, USA - PEATcosm2014_Bin01_60_metaG | ecosystem: Environmental > Terrestrial > Soil > Wetlands > Peat | place... | reverse complement strand
CCATGGCGGATTCCAAGGCCGCTATAATGTCTTCCTACCTGTCTTCGATTGGGTTTTGCATCGCCATCACTGGAAGCCCGCTTCGAAAACACCTGGAGCTAAGAACTCGTCGCTCATCCCATAAATCATCTGCCCGGTTTCGCAGTCTTTCCTGAGCGGTTAGAAGCGCTCTGTTCAGGGACTTACTGAAGTGCTTGTGAATGAGTTTTGCATGTTTGCCGAGAAAGTAATGAAAGGCCGGGATAAAAGTCGAGTTTCTCTACGGATTAAACCACTGAAAGATAAAACCAGTATTCCACCTAGAATCGAGATCAGTTTTCTGGTCTATTTTCGACGCGAGAATCGGGGACGAGGATGCGCGACGGACGCGCTGAAACAACCAAATTGGAGTTAAGCCTTTTGAAATCAATGGTGCCGGCGGGGGGAATCGAACCCACGGCCTAGGGATTATGAGACCCTCGCTCTACCACTGAGCTACGCCGGCACAAGGCAATTCTTCATGCTACGAACTAATCGCGGGGAGTGTCAAGCGGATGCAAGCTTATGAAGAGAGGGGAAAAGGCACACGAACCGACGGCGAGTCAGAAATAGAGGGAGACGGGCGCGCTGGTACTTTAGTACTACCGCGGTGGAACATTGGTACCGTTGTTACTGGGAAGATCTGGCGGCTATCGTCAGCGAAGCGGGAAGGGGTCTCTCCTGGCGCCATACGAACAAATGGCGAAAAGGTCAGGCACCTAACCTGTGACGCTTATCACACATAGGCGTGGTGTGCCCTGCTTGACACTATCCGATTAATGGATAGAGTGTCTCCGTACGTCCTTACCTGTTCCACGGAGGCACCATGTCACGTAAATTGGGCGCACTCGTTCTCGCTTTGGGTATACTTGTGGGAGCAATGGGCATCAAGACCGCTCTCTCGAGCAACTCGAAGGGAACGGTGATGATGGCGAACGGACCGGCACCACTGCCGTTCCCGCCGCCGAAGCCAGCGCCGCCACCAACGACGCCGCCGCCGTCCAACTAACTCCTTCGGAGTGCTTCGGCACTTAGAGTGAGCTAGCTAGACCAGGCGGATTAGGAGTTTATGCCTGGTCCGATCGACCTGAGCATTTGGTTCCTAGGAACAGCCTTTGAGCTGCTGTTTGTGGTGTGTTCGCTCGCGAGAAAATCTTTCCTAACCTACCTTTTCTTGAATCTCTACCTGCTCATTTCTATTGCGGTGAGTACGGGGCGTTTTGTTTTCTTGCAGAGTTACGGTCAAGGCTCCAGTCAATACAGGTATTTTTACTACTACAGCGATGCCCTGCTCACGCTGACACTTTTTTGCGCACTAATTAGCCTATATTCGCGGGTGTTTGGCGAATTGCGCACGGGTGAATATGTGAAGTGGGGAGCCGTGTTCCTCTTGTTGGGAACCGCGGGATTTTCCTACGCGGTGGTGGCCCAATCGGCGGAGCGGCTCTCGACAGATTTTGCTTACGAACTCTCGCAAAACCTCTATTTTGTCGGCTTGGTTTTAACGTACATCCTCTGGGGGGCCGTGCTGAAGCTTCGCGAAACGCGCACGCGATTGGTGCAGATCATCTTGTCCCTCGGCTTATATTTCAGCGGTTACGCGGCAAGCTATGCCTTGATGAATTTCTCGGGAAGATTCAGCATAATCCGATATATCTGTCCTGTACTCGGGTGTTTTTTGCCGTTGTCCTGGTCATTAACGATTTTGCGGAATAGCGAGGAATCGAGGCTTGTGCCGGCGCAACTTGTGGCGGTGCCGCGATGATGGCCGTGCTGATTTTCTTGGCCTCCGTTGCCACACTGTGCATGTTTTTTGCCTCCTATTGCCGGTCACTGGTGGCTTCTTCTTCGCGGCATCCTCTTTCGGCCGAAGTGCGGGACGTGACGGGAATTCGCAACGTGGCAACGGCTGCAGATTACGCTCGCGTGGTGCAGTTACTCAAGCTGTGCCCGGAGCGCCAGGAAGACCGCGCGGGACTGCAGGCGGTGGACATCTACTATTCGTGGTTGACCGTGGCGCGACGAATGCTCGCATGGATCGCTCCGTCGTTGCGCTCCTGGACAGAACATGAGCAGGCGTGCTGCGCCTACTTCGCCGCCGTTACACTGGACCGGCGAATTGCCCACAGCCGCGAAATGCTCACGCACGAGGCTGAACTTTAGGCTGCGCGGCAACTGCTGCCTCTTTGGCGACTCCCCTGTACTTCCTGGTGGTTGACTTCTCCCTGGGCGTGGTAATCTGAAAAGGCTCCTCCTCACCGGAGTGAGAGCGTCCGCAGCGCAAAACGCACCGGTGAATAAAATCTGCTTGCAATGTGGCGCAGTGCTCGCCAAGGGCGCGCGCGCCTGTACTTTTTGTGATTCTCCAGAGCCCCCTTCCGAAGGGGAGGGCTCGCATTCCACGCAAGGAAACCTGGCGCTTCAAGCGAAGGCCGATAAGGAATGGCGCGGTGAACTGAACCAGCGTCTACAGGCCTATCGTGCCCGTCGGCGGAAGGTGCTTGTCGGGGAGGGGCAAAGTGAACTGCCCTTCGAAAGCCCGGACGCCCATGAGCCGGAAAACGTCGCGGTCGAGGTGTATCCGCAACTCGAGGAAGCGGCTCCGGATCATGACGACTTTGCGTTCACGGTGGCCATCGGGCGGCCTCCCAGGAAGCAGGAAGCCGTCGAGACCCGGCTCCTGATTGACGTGAGCATGCCGCCAGAACGTCCCGAACATGAAGTAGCGCTTCCCGAATTGCCGGCCGAGAGCCGGACGAGAGTTTCCTCCGGTATGTTTCCCGTAGCTTCGATCGAGGAGCGGCGCGGAGCAGCGCTGGTGGACGCCGCCTGCCTGGCGTTCGCTTACGGCGGATTCCTGGCGCTCTTTGGCTCGCTCGGGGGCCACTTCACGTTCAGCAAACTTAGCGCGGCAGTGTGTTTTTTCACTTTCGCGTTCGTTTACATCCAATACTTCGGACTGTTCACCATTTTCGGTGGAACCACACCGGGAATGATGGTGCGAGGGCTGCAGGTGTCCAGCTTTTCGGGAGAGAGCCCGACAGGGAGGCAATACGCCCTGCGGGCGTTGGGTTACATGCTGTCGGCGGGCACCTTATTCCTTGGGTTTCTTTGGGCGATCTGGGACGAAGACGCTCTCACCTGGCACGATCGGCTCTCGCGGACCTACCTGACTTCGCCGGATATTCTGGGGGAGTCCGACGCGACGGAGGCGTCAGTCGCGCGATAGTGCTGCGATGCTTGGTTGTTTGGGAATTGCCAGACTTGCTGGCTGATTCAGCCGCATAGCGCCGTTTAGTCAGTCTCCGCTTTTTTCTTGGCGACCTTTTCGTCGGAGAAGATCTTTCCGTCGCGGATAAAAATGACGCGATGAGCATGCTGAGCGATATCCATTTCGTGCGTCACCAAAATGATGGTGTTGCCTTGATGATGGAGATTCTCAAACAGGTTCATAATCTCTTCGCCGGTTTTTGAATCGAGATTTCCCGTGGGCTCGTCGGCGAGCACGATGGAGGGATTGTTGACCAGCGCACGTGCAATGGCCACACGCTGGCGCTGGCCTCCCGAAAGCTCATTGGGCTTGTGATTCATGCGGGGGATCAGATCAACGCGTTCCAGGGCCTTCTTGGCGCGCTCCACGCGCTCCTCGGCGGGAGTACCGTTATAGATGAGCGGTAATTCGACATTGTGGAGAGCCGTTGCGCGGGGCAGTAAGTTGAATGTCTGGAAGACGAAGCCAATTTCCTTGTTGCGGATGTATGCCAGTTCGTCATCGTCAAGATCGCTGACGAGACGCCCAGCAAGCCAGTAGCGCCCTGCGCTCGGCGAATCCAGGCAACCGATCAGGTTCATCAACGTGGATTTGCCGGAGCCCGAAGGTCCCATAATGGCCACGTACTCACCCTTGTGGATTTCAACATCCACGCCGCTCAACGCGTGCACCTGCTCCGCGCCCATTTCGTAAACCTTCGTCAATTCTTCCGTGCGGATGACTACGCTGCTATCCACCAGGTCCTGGCGGAAAGAATCTGTAGTCGGTGTCTCAATGGGCATTTCATTCTCCCGGATGATGCTGGTTATTGCTCGTCTTCCGTTTTCTTGGGTGCGGAATTATCCACCTTGACGCTGGCTTCCGGCTTCAACGTGCGCAGGGCCTTGTAGCTCCCCACCACGATCTCATCGCCTGCCTGTAAACCCTTGGTGATCTCGATATCCGTCACTCCGGAGATGCCCGTTTCAACGGGGCGGAAAGCCGCTTTCTTGCCGTTTACCACGAATACGCCCTGGACTTCGTCTTTCTTTGGATCTCCGGGAGCCGTGGGAGGAGGCGCGGCCAGAGTAACGCTGCCCGGTTTCTTGCCATTTTTCGCAGCATCATCCAGATCTTTGCGCGACCTGACGGCCAGCGCCTGGATGGGAATGGCAATGACATTCTTTCTTTCCGCCGTCTTGATTTTCGCTGTTGTGGAAAGGCCCGGGCGCAGGTTTTCGGGCGGGCTGTCCAGCGTGACCACAACCTTAAAATCCTTGGCTTCCTGATTACTCGTGGTTGTCTGGGTAGTGGCCAGGCCCGAGCTGCGAAGGACCGCCTGCGACCCGATTTCCGTGACCTTGCCCTTGAAAACTTTCCCGGGGACCGCGTCAATCGTGACGTCGGCGTCCTGCCCGATCTTCACGTTCACAATATCCGTTTCGTCCACTTTTACTTCCGACGTCACCACGGACATGTCGGAGAGCGTCATCAGAAAACTGCCGTTGGCGTTTTGAATGCCGGGGACCACATATTCACCCAGGCGCACGGGGAGATAACTGACAATCCCGTTGATTGGGGAGACGTACGTCGTCTTGGACAGAATGTCCTTGGTGTGCACCAGCACGGCCCTGCTCTGATCGAGCTGCGAGCGCACCTGATCGAGTTGTGCCTTCTGCGCCTGCATGCGTGCTCTCGATGCCTCGACGGTGGCCACCGCAGCGTCGTAGGTCGTCTTGCGCTGATCGAAATCCTGCTTTGGGATCAGGCCATCCTTGTACAATCCTTGCCCACGCTCGTAATCCAATTTCGCTTTTTCCAGATTGGCTTCTTGCATCGTCAGATCCGATTGTGTGGCCTTAAAACTGGCTTCTGCGGCCTGCACACCGGATTGCGTCGAATTGATGGAGGCGTCTTGCGCCTTAACGTCGGCATCGGCCTGGACGTTGTCCTGCAGGAGCAACTTGTCGCCCTTCTTGATGTGGTCCCCTTCTCTCACCAGGATTTCCGTGATGCGCCCGAAACCCTGGGCGGTGATATTGGTGTAAGTCGTCGGCTTGATTTCTCCGGAAGCCGTCACCACGGATACAAGATCATCCTGCTTGGCCACCTTGGAGGTTTGTACCGTCACCACCCCTTTGTTGGCTTGATTGATGCTGAACCACACGATTAGGCCCAGAGCAATTGCCGCACCGACGCCAATTCCGACCTTCTGCCACGTCTTCATGCCATTCCTTTCCATCATCCGCCACGGACCACCCGTGCGGGGAAACTCGGAGCAAGGAGTTTTAGGTTTGCGCCTACAATGAATACGGCTTAACGGGGGCAAATGTTTCGCCGGAGGGTCAAAACCCTCCCAGCGTGACGCCACTACCGCCGGCCAACGAACTCAGTGCAGGTCTTCATCGAATCAAGTACCGCGTTAATCCTCTTTATTGTAGGTCCAAATCACAGGAAAGAAAAGATTTGCGGCGATTCGCCAGGGCAACCAAAGCACCGCGAAGCTTCGCCCTATTTAGACGCAATATCCCGCATTTTGGTCATCCCGAACCATGCAGATGGTTCCCCAGGCAGTCTCCGATGGACTCCCCGCTAGTTCCGCTTCGCTCAAAGGGGGCGCACGACGAAAGGGCCGCGTTTCCCGGATGACCAACGATCCTGATGAGAAACACGATCAGGCTTGGCTAGGTGACGCATTTTCCCGGTCGGATTTCTCCCACAAGCTCGCAATTTCTTCCAGGGAACGGCCACGCGTTTCCGGCAACAGGAAAACGAAGCCGCACAGGACCGCACACATCGCCGCGTAGAAAAGGAATGCACCCGATGGAGTCAGCAGCCGCACCGCGGTGAGAAACGTGTTGGTGACGAGGATGCATGCGCCCCACAGGGCCGCGGTTGCCACGGACATCGCTCTCCCGCGAAGCGAAGTGGGGAAAAGCTCCGAGATGTACACCCAAACGCCCGGCCCGACACCCGTTGCAAACGCAGCCACATAGACCAGGATGGAGCCAATCACAAGGGCGAACGGCGCGGGAACCATACGGAATCCGAGGCACAACACAATCAGCGAAAGAGCCATAACTCCCGCCGAGGTCGCCAGTAAGGTGTGCCGCCTAACGCGATCAACAATCGCCATCGCCACCAGAGTAAATATAAAGTTGACGGCTCCGATCAACACGTTGGCACCAACCGCACTCTGGCTACTGACGCCCGTATGCTCCTTGAACAACAAAGCGCCATAGTAAAGGACAGTATTGATCCCGCTGATTTGTTGCAACACGGCAAGGCAGATGGCGAGAATCATCGGTTTGCGAATCCGCCGTAGCAGATCGCTCCAGCCCAGCTTATCCGCCCCGGCAGATTCGGAAATCTCGCGAAGCTCTTTCTCGGCAACGGCTGCGCCATGCAGATCCCGCAGGATGGTCCGTGCTTCTGGTTCCCGCCCCTTCTCGAACAGCCAGCGGGGACTTTCTGGAATCGTGAGGACCGCGAGCGAGAAAATAGCCGCCGGCAACGCTGCCGAACCGAACATCCACCGCCAACTTGACTCCCCGAGGAACGAGAAGGCCCAGCTCGCCAGATAGGCCACCAGGATGCCGGAGACAATCGCCAGTTGATTCACCGTAACGACTCGTCCCCGCTGTTCGGAAGGCGAGAGTTCAGCCAGATATACCGGTGCGAGCGTTGAAGCGATTCCGATGCCGAGGCCGCCCGCTCCACGCGCCATAAGGAAAAATCCAAAGGTGCGTGGCAGAGCCGCACCCAGCGCAGAGAGGAAGAAAAGGATTCCGCTGAGGAGCAGCAACTTTTTGCGCCCATAACGGTCGCCGAGTGGGCCAGCGAGCAAAGCTCCTGCCAGGCATCCCCATAACAAGCTGCTGGCGGCAAATTCGGTCTGTCCCTCGGAAAGCTGGAACGCGGCCCGCAGAAACACAAGCGCGCCGTTAATGACTGCAGTGTCGTAGCCAAAGAGGAGGCCAGCAGCTCCCGCAACCGCGACTATGAGATAGATTGAACGGGAAGAGCCTTGGTGGTCGGAGGTGTTCAAGGAAAATCAGTCCTTCCAGAACAGCAAATATCTGCGGCAAACACTCACTTTCTCATAAAAGAACTTGCATCTGCTCATTTATTGCGAGGACAGTCACGATTTGTTGCGATTCTCCTCCCTGTCCGCTACTCTGGTCGCATTATGGGAGCAACACAGGATCCGCAATCCGAGCGCGAGTCGCTTACAACGCGCGTGGATTGGGAGACTGGCATACTCAGTGGCAGCGGAATCGAGCAATCCACCAAGCTTCTCGGTCAACTGGCCGGAATTTTCCAGGACGCTACGAGCTGGTCAAAGATGGATCCAGCCACTCCAGTCTACCGGGTGCAATACTGGAAGCCGGTGCCAGATGGCACTTCTGGAGGGTTATTCTGGGGAAACTCAGAAGTTCTTCCGGGCAAAGTCGGCAACGAATACTTCATGACCAAGGGACACCTCCATGCACAGCTCGATCGTGCCGAGTATTACGCGACTGTCTGCGGTGAAGGCTTTCTGCTGCTGATGGATCTGCGACGCAAAACCACTTGCCTCGAGATGAGGCCGGGAAGCGTGCACTACATTCCCGGCGCAACCGTGCATCGCGTCGTGAATAGTGGGAAGGCTCCGCTTCGCTTCCTTGCCTGCTGGTGCAGCGACGCAGGCTACAACTACAAACCCGTCGAGGAGTACGGGTTCAGCGTTCGCATTTTCGAAGTGGACGGCAAGCCAGCCATCGTTCCCCAGTTATGAGCGCGCTTGCCATTGCGGCAGACTTGGGTGGATCTCATCTCACGTGTGCCTTGCTTCGCGAGCGCGAGATTATTGCCAGCCGTTCGATCGAAACCACCAACGAGCCTTTCAGCGGCGTGTTGAAACGCCTGGAAGCTGAAATTCAAACGTTGCTCGTGTCTGCTCAAGCTACTTCGGAAGACTGTCTCGGACTGGCAATGGGTTTTTGTGGGATCGTCGATCCAGACAACGATACCGTGATTGCGACCAATGGAAAGTTCGCGGGTGCCGAGGGATTTGATTTTCGCGGGTGGGCGCGTCGCGCTCTCGGCCTGCGCTTACGCATGGAAAATGACGCGCGGTTGGCGCTGCTCGGCGAGCATTTCCATGGTGCGGCCCGGAATTACAGCGATGTCGTGATGATCACACTTGGCACCGGAATCGGCGGCGTGGCCATGCTTGATGGCAAGCTGTTGCGCAGCCGTAATGGACGGGCCGGGGTCATCGGCGGACATCTTCCAGTCGTTATGAATGGGCGGCGTTGCACTTGCGGCAATCTGGGATGCGCGGAGGCCGAGGCATCTACCTGGTCTCTGCCAATGATTTGCCGGGAATGGCCTGGCTTTGCGGAAAGCTCACTCGCGCGGGTAACGCCTTTGGATTTTCAAAACCTGTTTGTAACCGCGGATGCTGGTGATCCTGTTGCGAGGCAAGTGTTAGATCATTGCCTGCAAGTGTGGTCCACGCTCACCGTGTCGCTAATCCACGCTTACGGTCCGCAGGTGGTGGTCTTCGGCGGCCAAGTGCTTCGGCGCGCCCCCGAGATCCTGCCACGCATCCGGGAGCATGTGGAAAGATACGCGTGGATTCCAAAAGGGTCCGTGGTTATCGTCGAAGCGGAGCTTTCGTCAAACGCGGCGCTGTACGGGGCGCTCCCCCTGCTGAGCGAACCTGGGCAAAGATGAAGACAAATTACGATAAATTTCCAGTCGTGCCCATCTCGGGCCGGGAGGACGACTGCGCGGCCGGGTGGGCGGAGATTGTTGCGAAACTTCAGCCGGTTCTGCAGGCACGCGCCCGCTGCGTGCTCGTCATCGAATGCTATCCGGGCGTGGATGTTGAAGAAGTTCGGAGAGAACTGGTTGCTGCTTTAAACCCGCGAAAGTGCATTCTTGCGGAGGATGCGTTCAAAGGTCCCGCTGCGTTGGAACGACAGTTTGCAGCCTGCCTCGGTCGCGATCCCGTCTTCGGCAAAATGCAGCCCTGGAGCATCACGGATTTCGTCTTGCCCGGACGTGAACGATCAGAGCCGCCTACTCCAGACGATGGACTGACCGTGGTGCTGGGCACGGGAGCAAGCGCGATCGCCAGACATTGGGACGTGCTCGTCTATGCGGACCTGGCGCGCTGGGAGATTCAGAGGAGGCAAAGAGCGCACCAGGTAGGAAATCTTGGAGCGCAGAATTCCTCCGCTCCCGCCAGCCAGCTTTACAAACGGTCTTATTTTATTGACTGGCGAGTTGCCGATGCCATCCGCCGCGATATCTTCGAAAAAATTGACTTCCTTCTGGACACAAACATTCCGAATGATCCGCGCATGATCAGCGGTGACTTGTATCGTTCGGCCCTGGAGAAGGTTTGCCAACAACCCTTTCGCGTTGTGCCGTTCTTTGATCCGGGCCCGTGGGGAGGAGAGTGGATGCGCACTCACTTCGACCTGCCCAAGGAGCCGCCCAACTTTGCGTGGTGCTTCGACTGTGTGCCCGAAGAGAATAGTCTGCGGCTGGGCTTCGGTGCTCGCTCGGTTGAGGTGCCCGCGCTCACGCTGGTACATCAGCATCCGCGGGAGCTGCTCGGCGAGTCGATCTACCGCAGATTTGGCGCCGAGTTTCCCATCCGGTTCGACCTTCTCGATACCGTTGGCGGCGGCAATTTATCGCTGCAGGTGCACCCGCTGCTTGCGTACATTCGAGAGCAGTTTGGCATGCCCTATACGCAGGACGAAAGCTACTACCTTTTGGACGCCGAACCGGACGCAGCCGTCTATCTGGGGTTTCAAGCGAGCGCAGATCGGAAAGAGTTCGAGCGGGAGCTTCGACACGCGCAGGACGGCGGTGCGCTTTTCCCGGCAGAGCGCTACGTCAACAAGTGGCCAGTTCAAAAACACGCACATCTTTCGATTCCAGCCGGTACGATTCATTGTTCGGGCCGGAATTCCCTGGTACTCGAGATCAGCGCCACGCCGTACATCTTCACCTTCAAGCTTTGGGATTGGGATCGTCTGGATCTTTCAGGCAAGCCACGCCCGATTCATCTGGAACACGGGTTGGCCAACCTGCAGTGGAACCGAACAACGGAATGGGTGCGCGAAAATCTTCTTGATCTTAAGGTGCCTGTTGCAAATGGCCCGGGATGGAGGGAAGAGTCAACCGGCCTCCACGCCCTGGAATTCATTGAGACGCGACGGCATTGGTTTACGGCGCCGGTCGATCACGACACGCGGGGAACGCTTCATGTTTTGAATCTAGCGGAGGGAAAGGAAGCAATTGTCGAGAGTCCAACCGCTGCCTTCGATCCTTTTCACGTGCACTACGCCGAAACTTTCATCGTTCCGGCGGCTGTTGGCGCCTACCGCGTTCGGCCCGCCGGCGATGCTGTTTCGCCCCTAGCCACGATCAAAGCGTATGTGCGGGAGGAACGCCATGGAGTTTGATCCGGGATTTGCATTGAGGGCGAGGGAGGACAGCCTCGGTTTTGAATATGGCGAAGGAGTGTTTGGCCCCACCCCAGAGTTTCGCTCCCTCGACACGATACGGCCGAGCCTCAAGGATCCAAATTGTGATGGGCCCGATCCAGTCTATGGAATCGTGATGGACGTTGGCGAAGACGTGGACCGCGCGGATCTGGAACGCCGTATGATGCTCTTTGGTGCAGTTGCCTATCCTGCGGGAAGGCTGGGCACTGAACCTGTACGCAGCCAGGGGCATGTGCACCATGTATCTCCTCACTGCGGCTGGTCAACGCCTGAATTGTTCGAGATATGGGACGGCCGGGCCATCATTTACATGCAGGAATCCACATCGGATGATCCCGGACGTTGCATCGCAATTTCTGCCGGGAGAGGCGAGGTAGTGGTTGTGCCTCCGGGTTGGGCTCATGCCGTGATCAATGCCGACCCGGGAAAATGCATGGTTTTTGGTGCGTGGTGCGATAGACAGTACGGTTTCGTCTATGACGGAGTCCGAGCTCATCACGGCCTCGCTCACTTTCCTGTCCTTGGGGAGCGCAACGAATTAACCTGGGAGGCGAATCCGCGTTACAGCAGAAGTGAGCTGCACCCACGCTCT
>Ga0181518_10005177_pt1 | contig 11379 bp, 12 predicted proteins | sample PEATcosm2014_Bin_28_FD_119751 | JGI IMG/M metagenome (GOLD analysis project Ga0181518, IMG submission 119751) | Peatland microbial communities from MTU Mesocosm Facility, Houghton, MI, USA - PEATcosm2014_Bin01_60_metaG | ecosystem: Environmental > Terrestrial > Soil > Wetlands > Peat | place... | reverse complement strand
GTCGGAGAACGTCGTGGCGGGGTGGCGGGCCCGGGCGATGAAGATGTACCCCTCGGATTTCGAGTCGGCGCCACTGCCGATCCGGATCACGCTGCTGGCGGCGCTGTGCCAGGTGCGGCAGGCGGAGCTCACCGACGGTCTCGTGGAGCTGCTGGTCCAGCTCGTCCACAAGATCAGCGTGCGGGCGGAGAAGAAGGTCGAGGGGGAGATCAACGCGGAGTTCCGGCGGGTGCACGGCAAGAACGGGATCCTGGTGAAGCTCGCGACGGCGGCGCTGGCGCTGCCAGAGGAAATCGTCCGCAAGGCCCTGTATCCGGTGGTGGGCAGGCGGACGCTGGAGGACATCATCGCTGAGGCCAAGGCGAACGAGAAGGAGTTCAACACCCGGGTCCGCACGAAGCTGCGCGGCTCCTACTCCCACCACTACCGGCGCGGACTGCCCAAGCTGCTGCGGGCGGTGACGTTCGGCTGCGGTAACGAGGTGTTCCGACCGGTCATGGACGCCCTGTCCCTGCTGCAGCGGTACGCGGACTCCGAGGACGACTTCTACGCCGCCTCGGACGTGGTGCCGCTGGAGCACGTGGTGCCCGAGGACTGGAAGGAAGCAGTCGTCGACCCCGACACCGGGCTGGTCGAGCGGATCCCGTATGAGCTGTGCGTCCTGGTGGCGCTGCGCAAGGCGATCCGGCGGCGGGAGATCTGGGTGGAAGGCGGCAACACCTGGCGTAACCCTGACCACGACCTGCCGGTCGACTTCGAGGACAACCGGGACGTGCACTACGAGGCGCTGTCCAAGCCCCGCGACCCGGCCGACTTCGTCGCCGACCTCAAGAAACGGCACGCCGCGGCGCTGGACCGGCTGGACAAGGGGCTGAGGAAGGGCACCGCCGGCGGCGTGAGGATCACGACGAAGAAGGGCGAGCCGTGGATCAGCGTCCCGCCCGCCGTCCGCCAGGCCGAGCCGGAGAACCTGGAGAAGCTGAAGGATGAGATCGCCAGGCGGTGGGGTGTCATCGACCTCCTGGACCTGATCAAGAACGTCGACCACGCCACCGGTTTCACTGGCGAGTTCACCTCGGTGGCATCCCGCACCGTCACCGATCCTGACGTGCTGCGGCGCAGGCTGCTGCTGTGCACGTTCGGGCTCGGCACGAACATGGGCATCAAACGGGTCGCCGACGGCACCGCGACGGTCCCGGGGATGGAGGCCGACACCGAGGTCGCGCTGCGCCGTACCCGCCGGCTGTTCGTCAACCGCGACAACCTGCGGGCCGCGATCCGCACCGTGGTCAACGCGACCCTGGACGCCCGCGACACCACGCTGTGGGGGCCAGGCACAGCGTGCGCGTCGGACTCCCGCAAGTTCGGGTCGTGGTCGGCGAACCACATGACCGAGTGGCACCAGCGCTACGGAGGTGCCGGGATCATGGTGTACTGGCACGTCGAACGAAAGAACGTCTGCATCTACAGTCAGGTGCGGTCGACCACGGACTCCGAGGTCGCCTCGATGATCGAGGGCCTGCTCCGCCACCTGACCTCGGCGGAGATCGACCGCCAGTACACCGACACCCACGGTGCCTCGATCGTCGGGTTCGCGTTCTCCCACCTCCTGGATTTCAAGCTGCTGCCCCGGCTGAAGAACATCGGGTCCGCACGCCTGTACCGGCCGGGCCTGACCGAAGGCGAGGCATGGCCGGAGCTCGACGGGGTCCTGTCAGGCAAGACCATCGACTGGGAGCTGATCGCCAACCAGTACGACCAGATGATCAAGTACGCGACCGCGCTGCGCCTGGGAACGGCCGAGGCGCACCAGATGCTGCGCCGGTTCACCCGCAGCGGTCCCAAGCACCCCGCCTACCAGGCGATCGAGGAACTCGGCCGGGTCATCCGCACAATCTTCATCTGCGACTACCTGGCGGCGGAGGACCTGCGCAGGGAGATCCACGAGGGCCTGAACGTGGTCGAGAACTGGAACTCGGCAAATAAGGACATCTTCTACGGCAAGGCCGGCGACTTGACCGGTGACGACAAAGAGCACGTGGAGGTCTCCGCGCTGGCCCTGCACTTGGTCCAGGCCGCGATCGTCTACCTCAACACCCGCATGGTGCAGCTCGTCCTGGCCGAGCCGAAGTGGCAGAAGAAACTCACCGACGCCGACCGGCGAGGCCTGTCCGCCCTGTTCTGGACCCACCTCAACCTGTACGGGCGGTTCGAGCTGGACATGAGCAAACAGCTCGACCTCGGCCCAGCGCCAGCCCCCAGCCCGGAACTCTGAATGGTGCCCTGGGACTATCCGGCCGGAATTGAACGCCAGGCCTCCCGCCGCAGGTCGGACGGCGATGGAGTGGTGTGGTGGTGCTTGCCTCCTGGCAGTGCCGACGGCGGCACGTGTACTCGCGCACGGCTACCGGCGAGCATCTGGCTGGTGGAAGTCTACGGATTCCGGGAGCGCTGCATGATAGCGAGATGACCTGCTCTCAGCCAAGCGAGGCCGATGGCAGCGCTGAACGCGCCCTCCGGCGTAACCAGTAGCCCGCCGCAGCCGGCGCCCCGGACCGGCTGGATATGGCCAGGACGGCGGCGATGAGGGCGATGACCAGGATCACCGCCGCCCAGCCGAGTATCAAGCCCGCAAGCGCCAGGCCGGACCCCTGTTCTCCGGTGCGCTTGATCTGGCTCCTGGCCACGTAGCCGAGCACGATCGCCGGGACGGTCGCCACAGGCCCGACCATGAATTGCGCGAGCCCGCAGGCGAGGCTCGCGGTCGCCAATCCGTTGGTCTTGGTCACCGGGGTCACCATGGCCGTCCCGGCCGCCGGGCTCGGCGCGGTCGCCTGCGCGGCAGGCAGGTCGCCCGCGACCTGGTCCAGGTCGGCGTAGGTGCGCGCGGACAGGGCGCTCTCCAGGCGGGCGTCGTACTCGTCCTCGGACAGCCGACCTTCGCTGTAAGCCGTGCTGAGGATTCCCACCACGCGGTCGCGGTCCGCGTCGGCGGCCCGCATGCGCAAGGTTACCCAGGTCATGTCACGCGTCCCCGCGCCGCACGACGAAAAACGTGACCGCGATCAGCACGGCGGCGAGTGCCACGAAGATGCCGGTCTCGATGAACTGGAACGGCCAGAACCGGTAGCCCGGCTGATAGGTCGTGAACGAGCGGTAGCCGAGGTGCGCCAGGCACGCGAGTGTGGAGCTTATCTGCTGAGCCTGCATCGTCGCGAACAGCTTTCGCGCCCGTGGCCTGCCGACGCCGGAGCAGATGAGCGACGCCCAGGTCGAGGAGCTGATCCCCCGCGACGCGCAGGCCGAGCTGATCCGCGCCGGCCTGCTGGCCGAGGGCGCATCAGCCGCCGACCTGCGCCGGATGCTCGTGCAGGCCAACGCCGACTTCCGGGACAAGGCGCCGGTCAGCGCGGCTGAGGCGGCGGCCATCATCCTCGACGGAGTGCTATCGGGGGCCTGGCGGATCCTCGTCGGCGAGGACGCCAAGAGGCTCGACACGCAGGTACGAGCGAAGCCCGAGGCCGCCTACGATTACGCCGAGCTGTTCAGCGCGCTGGCAGGAGAGCCGCCGGCGGGAACGCCCTGAGCGGTAGCAGCCAGCGGCCCGCCGGCGAGGGACGGGACCGCGCGAGCCTCATCCCGGCCGGCCGCACGGCCCTATCGCAGACCGGGGTAATGGCCAGGGATGTCCACTGGCGCGGTGCGCCCGCGCGAAGGATGATCGTGAGGCAGTACCACTTGTGAAAGGGGATCCCCATGAGCTCCTCGTCCACCCGCATGCCCACCCCGGAAGGCCGCGGCTCGGTCTCCGGGGCGCCGGACCTCCTGGCCGGGTTCGCTGACACGTTCACGAGCCGGTACGTCGACACCGGTGAGCTGCGCCAGCATGTGGTTACCGGAGGCGACGGCCCGCCGCTGCTGCTGGTGCACGGCTGGCCCGAGACCTGGTACGCCTGGCGCCTGGTGATGCCGGGGCTGGCCCGGGACTTCCAGGTCGTCGCGGTCGACCAGCGCGGTATGGGACTGTCCGGCAAACCGGCGGGCGGGTACGACACCGGCACCCTGGCCAGCGACCTGGTGGCGCTGATGGACGCGCTGGGCCATCGGCGGTTCGCCGTGGCCGGCCACGACACCGGATTGTGGATCGGCTATGCCCTGGCCGCCGATCACCCGGACCGGGTGGACTGCCTGGCCGTGGCCGAGGCGGCGATGCCGGGCGTGTCTGCCTCACCACCGCTGTTCGGCAGCACCCAGGCCAACAACCAGCTGTGGCACTTCGCCTTCAACCGGCTCGCCGAGGTGAACGAGCAGCTCGTCACCGGGCGGGAAGACATCTACTTCGGGTTCCAGTTCGCCAAAGCCGCGAAGAAACTGCCCGACGACGTCGTGAGGTACTACGTCGACGCCCTCGCCGCCGATCCTGACGCTCTGCGCGGCAGCTTCGCAGCCTACCGTGCGCTGGATGCCACCATCGCGCAGAACGAGCGGCGCAAGGAACGGCGGCTGACCCTGCCGGTCCTGGGGATCGGCGGAGCGGACGGCATCGGCGAGGAGGCCCCGAACACGATGAAGCTGGCCGCGGACGACGTGCAGAGCCTGGTCATTCCCGGCTCCGGCCACTACTGCCTCGAGGAGGCTCCCGAGGAGATGCTGGCCGCGCTGACCGCGTTCCTGGCTCCGTACCGGGACAGAGCGGCCGCGGCGCACAAACTGAACGCCGAGCCGTGATTGCCAGATGGCACGCGGTTCACTTACGCACATCTGAAGGAGGAAAAGTCATGGCCGAGCAGCAGGCACCGGGAATCAAGCGCACCAATCTCCAGCGGCACGATCTCAGCGTCCCCGGACGCGAGGTCGTCCAGTCGCGCGTCGACATCGACCCGAGCGCGCCGTTGTTCAAGCACACGCATCCGGGCGAAGAGATCATCTATGTCCTCGAAGGGGCGCTGGAGTATCAGATCGAGGACAAGCCGCCGATGACGTTCAATGCCGGCGACGTCTTGACCGTCCCGGCCGGAGCGATCCACGCGGTGAGGAACGTCGGCAGCGGCAACGCGGCGGAACTCGCCACGTATGTCGTCGAAAAAGGGAAGCCGCTCCTCACGCCGGCCGAGTGAGCGCCAGCCGCTTCATCTTCCTGCTCGGCGGCAGCGACGGCGAACAGTCCCTCACCGGCGACCACGACGAGCCCGGCGAAAAGAGGCCCCACGACAACTGACCGGCCGACTCAGTAAATGCCGGCCAAACGTGCCTCAATCAGGTTGACAGGTTCCGGAGCCGCGGGGCTCGCTGCCGCTTCAGGTCACCCTGGGGAGTTCAATCCCGACTGCCCTGTTCTCGTCGGGCGTGCCAAGCCGGTAACCGTATTTGCCAGATACCGCGATGAGGCGGGCCAGGTCTTCAGGGGTCGGCGGGCCGGGATCACCGGTGACCGGCCGTCCTGCTTCGGAAAACCATTCTCCGAGCCGCGGGTTGGTGATGATGAGCTCGATCACCGGCTCGTGAGAGACATTCCGGAGGGCGTGCGCCTCGCCGCTGGCTATCTGGACGTAGTCGCCTTCGTGCACGTCCTTCCATTCCAGGCCATCCTCACCTGGCACCAGCGCTTGCTTGGTGCCCGAGATCACCAGGAACGCTTCCGTGCTGTCGTGGCTGTGGATAGGTACTACAGCACCGGGCGGAATCACCCCGCGCATGACGCAGAAGTCCCGTGGTGCGTCCTGCGGGCCGGTGAGGAATTCGACGGTCAAGCCGGCGACGTCGAGAATCGGCGTTCCTGACCCGGCGGCGATGTGATGAAGGATCCTGCTGTCGTGATGGGATTGCATGAAAGTCTCCTCCTCGGCGTGCCGATCCTCGTCCGGTCCGGCCGCTATGGCCTATTGAGCTGATCTTGATGTAGAGAGACCGCTACCGCGTTTCCTGGCTACTGTTCCCGGGGCGCTCTTAACGCGACGGATGTCGCCGGTCGCGGCAGGCTGGGCGCCGGGCCGAGGATCTCGATGCCGTAGGAGGCTGCGGTAGCGGCCAGCGCTGCCGGGTCGGGCGGCAGCTCGTCCGGCGGCTGCTCGAACGGGAAATGGGCAGGTGATGATCTCGACATCATCACTGTGCCGGACATCCCCGGCGGCTTTTAAATGTCCGAGCAGCCAGCCGCTGTCAGCAGGAGCGTCCACTGCGGCATTGCCCACGTAGGGGATTCTGTCATGGACAACGACGCTAGCATCACCCGGCCCGCCGGCCTGGGGCAGGCCTGGGGCTTGCACTGAGGCGGTCGCAGCCGACGTTCTTGATAGCAGCGCTCGACACGAAGCGTCGGTTCAGCACGCCGCCCCCGGGCTGTGACTCAGTTGGCGGTATGCACGGCTAAGTGGCGGCGAAGCATCAGTTTCATTGGCACTTGGCTGCGGCCAACGAACGCCCCATATCGGCAGAGTCGGGCGTCAGTCAGCCGTGTCAGCCACGGATGGCCGGGCGCAGATTAACCCGTTCGGCGCGGCACCGATGGTCACGGGCACGGTGTGTCAAGACGTACCGAATTGGGCGGGACTGTGCGCGTCTCTTCGGAGAGGTTCCGATTACGCACCGTGAGGTCATGTGACTCCGTAGCTGCTTCTGGCCGTCCCGGAATCGGACGTTTCCGGGACGGTCGCGATCTTTGCGGGAACCCCAGGCCGGCCTGTCCCGAAACCCGTCCCGGAACAAGATACCGGCCGTTGAGTTCCGGGACGGTTTACGGGACGATCGTGGTCATGCAGCCCGCGCCTGTCTACACCAACACCGTCCGCATCGGCTACGCACGCGTGAGCGGCCGCAGCCAGGACCACCAGATGCAACTCGATGCCCTGGCCACCGCGAACTGCCGTGAAGTGATCGTAGAGACAGCCAGCACCCGGGGCGCCAGGCCCAGGCTCACCGCCACCCTTGGCACCCTCAGGCCCGGCGACACCCTCGTCGTCCACAAGCCCGACCGGATCGCCCGCTCCATGAAGGAACTCCTCGTCCTCCTGGAGGACGAGCTCCACGCCCGCGAGGTGAACCTGGAGATCCTCACCGGCATCTGCGCCGGCCTCCACAAACCCAACGGGCAGACCATTGCCGACAAGATGCTGTTCATGATCGCCGCCATGGCAGCCGAGATGGAACGCGACCTCATCCAGGAACGCACCCTCGACGGCCTCGCCGCCGCAGCAGCCCAAGGCCGACGGGGAGGCCGTCCCGTCGCCGTCGACGACGACACCCTCGCAATCGCCCGCGCCCGCCAGGCCCGCGGCGAATCCATCACCGCCATCGCCCAGCACCTCAAGATCGGCCGATCCACTCTCTACCGCGCACTCACCCCGACTGATCCCGCCGGGTCGAGAGGAGATCACCCAGAGCTACTTTGCGGCTGGTGACGGCTACCCGAGTGGAGGGCCTGAGTATTCGCCTCCATTCCGGATCGGACCTGGGCGCCCGGCGAAACTCATCGGTCCGGCCGGGGTCAGATCGGCACCTCACCCAGCCGCACCTGGGCCCGCCTGAGCCCGCCTGAGCCCGCCTGGGCCCCGGCGCCGGACCAGGCGCCGCAGCGGCCGACCGCTCTGGTCAGGAGATCCAGATCTGCGGAACCCGGTCAGATGTCGCCGCGGACCATTCCGATCAGGCGGTTCAGCACGGCCCCGCGGCTGGCCCGCACGCCATCGTGCTCGTACTCGTTGGTGACCCAGGGCCGGAGTCCGCGGATCGCGACCGCCGTCCGCAGCGAGTCGTCCCGGTCGACGTACATGTCGCCGAAATAGACCGCGGCCGCCACCGGGACGTCGTTCGCGCCCAGCCGGATGGGGTCGTACAGCATCGGCCAGGCGTCCCGGTCGGCGAGCAGGCCGGCCACCTCGCGCAGCGGTCGCAGCACCGGGTCAGCCTCGATCATCCACGGGTAGATCATCTCGCCGGTGAACAGCAGCGGTGCGTCGCCGTCGAGGGCCGCCGCCGGATCGAACGCCGGGAATTCGGAGCGGACGCGCTGGGCGGACCATTTGGTCGCGAAACCCTGCGCGTAGCTGGCCTCGTGCAGGACCGCGTACAGCGGCCCCGCGGTAAAGGTGAGCTGCGATTCCACCCCGCGCAGGAACACGTCAGACAGCTCGCCGCCGGCGAACGCATCCTCGAGCAGGTAGTGCAGCGTGTGACTGCCGGTGCTCGTGCCGAGGATCCGCCCGAGGACCTGGAAGTTCTGCACGGTGAGCGGGCCCCCGCCCGGAAGCCGGACGTCGTGGGTGCGCAGATGCCGGGCGATCCGCCGCGCCCGTGCCACGTCCTCGGGGTAGCGCTCGTAGTGGTCGGCGTTCTTGGCGGCCACCCGGGGATAGGCGACCCGGTAGACGTCGTCGGCGGTCACGTCGAGCCCGGGCAGTCCGCCCGTGATGAACGCCTCCCGGAGTCCTTCCGGGGCCACTGACAGGTAGGTGACCGCGCAGAAACCACCGAAACTCTGCCCCAGCACGGACCACGGCGCACCGCCGGTCAGCTCGCGGCGGATCCGTTCGGCATCACGAATTATGTTGTCGGCGCGGAACAGCGACAGATAGCCGGCCTGCGCGGCGGCGGAGCCAAGGCGGCCCAGGGTGAGCCGGTTCGCGGGCGTGGAGCGGCCGGTGCCGCGCTGGTCGAGCAGGAGCACGCGGTAGTCGTCGAGCGCTCGGTTCAGCCAGCTGTCCCGCCCGATCGGACGGGGGGAGCCGAAACCCGGCCCACCCTGGAGGAACAGCAGCCACGGCAGGTCGGCGTCCGCCTTGGCCGCCGCGACGACCTCGCGCGCGAACACCTCGATGTGCCCGCCGTCCGGGCGGTCGTAGTCCAGCGGGACACGGAACGTGTGGTCGGTCAGCACGGTGCCAGGCTGGCGGAAGCTCGTCACCCTCTGACCGTACGCCCGGGGGGAAACCCCGGTGTGAAGACCTTCGAAAGCCGCGTTCCGTGACGCATCCCGCGTTCATAGCGTCATGCCCGTAGGCAGTCGCCGTCAGGACCACCGCGACACCGGCGTGCTGGGTGTTCTCCCCTCGGCCGCGCCCGTGATCCCCGGCGGGGCGGTGGACAAGCACGTGGCCAGTATCTTCGGCAAGCTGGGGCTGCCACCGTCGGAGGGCGGCAGCCGGCGCGCGCTGTCCGCGCTGCGCTACCTGGCCGGCTGAGGCCCGGTTCCTGCGGGAGAGCGGGCACCCCTCATCCGCCGGTCATCCGCCGGGCTGCCATACCGGCCTAAATCCGAATTGGGCAGAATGGGAAACTGGTAGCGTTTGACGTTCCGGGGGTAGGAACATTGGCGTGATTTCCGTCGTGCTGGCTCTCCTGACGTCGGCCAGCAACGCCACCGCGTCCGTGCTGCAGCGCCGCGCCGCCTCGCAAGCCCAGACGTCGCGGCCGCTGGGGCTGTCCCTGATCGCCGACCTGGCCCGGCGCCGGATCTGGCTGGCCGGCATCGCCATGGTCGTGGTGGCGTCGGTGCTGCAGGCGGCGGCGCTGGCCACCGGCCCGATCGCGCTGGTCCAGCCGATCTTCATCGTCGAGCTGCCGTTGACGCTGCTGCTCAGCAGCTACGTGTGGCGCCGCCGGCTGGCCCTGCGCACGTGGGGCGCGGTCGCGCTGGTCACGGTCAGCCTTGGGACGGGACTGGCCGCGGTCGAGCCCAGCGGCGGGGGAGAACACGCGCCGACCCATCTCTGGATCCTGGCGCTGATCGCGACCGGCTGCTTCGAGACGGTGCTGATCCTGTCCGCGCTGCGGGTCAGCGGCGAGCCGCGGGCCGCCCTGCTCGGCCTCGCGGCCGCATGCGGGTACGCGCTCACCGCGGCGCTGCTGAAGGAGGCCGTCGCCGCGCTCAACCAGGGCGCGGCGGCCTTCTTCGGGACCTGGCAGCTGTACGGGGTGGCCATCGCGGGCGTCGGCTCGCTGTTCCTGCTGCAGAACGCCCTGCAGGCCGGGACGCTGGTCGCCTCCCAGCCGATGCTGACCGTCGGCGATGCGCTGATCAGCATCACCTTCGGCGTCCTGCTGTTCGGGGAGCAACTGCGGCTCGGCTGGTTCCTTATCCCGGAGATCGTCGTGCTGGCCCTGATCGTGGTCGGCTACATCGAGATCGCCAGATCGCCGGTCGCGACGGCCCACGACGAGGCCGTGCAGCCCTCGCCGCCGGTCGCCGTGGACGCAGCCGCCGGTACCGGACAGGCCGGCGCGGGACAGCCGGAGGGCCGGGAGGAGGCGCTCCGGCGCTCCGGCGGCCACCTGCGCAGCCGCGCCGAAGCCGAGCGCGGCCGCGGCTGACATCAGGGTAATTCCGGAGCGGGTGACGGCCAGAAGCAGGTCCTGGAACTCAGCGCGTTTCCGGGTGTCGAGAATATGGCGCTGGCTCCGTCCCAGGGTCACCACCGGCCACGACGGGCCGCACGACGAAGAACGCCATCAGTCACCACCGTCGAGCGCGCAAGCCCGATGGGACGCTGGGCGGACCAAGAAAACGGCAATGGAAGGGATAACCGTGCAACCGAACGAGATCCGCGAGGTTCTGAACCGGCCGATCAGCCAAGAACTGTTGACCCGCGACCTGACCCGCCTGGCCTACGTCGCCAAGGACGGCACACCCCGCAATGTCCCGATCGGGTTCACCTGGAATGGCTCGGAGATCGTCATGTGCACTGCGAAGAACGCTCCGAAACTCCCGGCCCTGCGCAAGAACCCGACGGTTGCCCTGACGATCGACACCGAGGTGCACCCGCCCAAGATCTTGCTCATCCGCGGTCGGGCCGAGCTGGACGTCGTCGATGGCATCCCGGACGAGTATCTCGAGGCGAGCAGCACCTACGAGATGACGCCCGGGCAACGGGTCGACTGGGAGGCGGAGGTGCGTTCGCTCTACGACGGCATGGTCCGGATCGTCGTGACCCCGACGTGGGCGAAGCTGATCGACTTCGAGACGACTCTGCCGAGCGCGGTCGAGGAGCTGGCCCGGCAGCGGGACGAGCGTCAGCGCGCCTGAGCGCCGCGCGGTCGCCCGCGTTGGGCAGCACGGCTCTGCGCCGAAGCTGCCCGATCGGGCGCTCAGCCTCCCCATCCGCCGCGCCGAAAGGGCCGTAGCCGGGCGCCCGGTAATGTCAGCCCGGCGGGCGATAATGGGCGCCGTGGACAACAGCCACTACAGTCTGGTCATCGCGGCTGCTCAGGCTGCGGGACCGTGTCCGGCAGGTGAAGAGGCGGCCTGGGGTCGCCGGGTACACGGCCTGACCGTAGACCTTCACCTGATTGCCCAGCAGGCGAGGCAGGACATCGAGCGGCTGGAGTCAGCACGGACCTTCATCGCGTTCCTGGAGCAGGTTGAGATCGAGGAATCGAGCCGCCGCG
>Ga0181518_10005175_pt1 | contig 11384 bp, 10 predicted proteins | sample PEATcosm2014_Bin_28_FD_119751 | JGI IMG/M metagenome (GOLD analysis project Ga0181518, IMG submission 119751) | Peatland microbial communities from MTU Mesocosm Facility, Houghton, MI, USA - PEATcosm2014_Bin01_60_metaG | ecosystem: Environmental > Terrestrial > Soil > Wetlands > Peat | place... | reverse complement strand
TGCGACGAACTGCGCTTCTCTGCCCTTGGTATTCATCGTCGCCAAGACGGCGACGGTCGGCCTCGATGCACTCAAGACGGCCTCACGCGACGTTTGCCGGGCATTGGGCTGGTGCAGTAAGACACATTCTGTCGCAAAGCGATATCGGCTGTGAGGAGAAATGCTCGTGAGCGAACGAAGGCGCAGCTTCTTCGGCTGGGGATACGAGGACGACGTGGTTTCGGCCGACGAGATCGGCTGGTTCGAGCGCGCCTGGTCGCAGCTCTTTCATGTCGACCGCTTCGATCCAGCCCCCTTGCCGCGCGAGTCCGAGATCACCTTGCGCAAGCCCCGGCTGTCGGTGCCTGCCAGTTTGAAGGCTTTCTGTACCGAAGATAAATACGACCGGCTGTTTCATTGTTACGGCCGCTCGGTTCACGATCTCGCGCGGATGATTCACCGGCGCGATTTCGCCAACCCGCCCGATGTCGTCGCTTACCCGCGTGACGAAGCGGACATCCGCGCGGTGCTGGACTGGTGCGGCGCAAACGATGTCGCGGCGATCCCGTTCGGTGGTGGCTCCAGCGTGGTCGGCGGCGTGAACCCTCCCTGCGACGAGCGCTATCGCGGCACGTTGACCATCGATCTGAAACGGCTCAATCGCGTGCTTGAGGTCGATACCACGTCTCAGGCGGCGCGAATCCAAGCCGGTACGCTGGGCCCCAACCTCGAGCGCCAACTCAAGCCGAACGGCCTGACCATGCGGTTTTTTCTCCAAGCATGGGAGTTCTCGTCACTTGGGGGATGGATTGCGACACGAGCCGCCGGGCACTACGCCACCGTCTACACGCAGATCGACGACCATGTTGAAAGCCTTCGTGTCGTCACGCCGGCCGGCGAATTGGCGACGCGACGGCTACCCACGTCAGGCGCGGGGCCAAATCCCGACCGGCTCTTTCTCGGCTCCGAGGGCGCCCTGGGAATCATCACTGAAGCTTGGGTACGACTGCACCGCCGACCGACCTTTCGATCAGCGACGACCGTGCGCTTCGACAACTACGAAAAGGCGGTGGCCGCCGTGCGCACAATCAGTCAGGCCGGTCTCTATCCCGCGAACGCCCGACTAATCGAGCGCGACGAGGCCAAGTTCACAGAAGCCGGAGACGGCAGGCATGACATATTGGTGCTGACTTTCGAGTCGGCGGACCATGATCTCGATCCGTGGATGAAACGGGCGCTAGAAATCTGCGGCGACTATGGCGGCGAATGGGAGCGCGATGCACTGGCGGCGGAAGATTCCCAGCGCCGAGGGGCGGCGGGAAATTGGCGCGACAAATTCCTGCGCGGGCCGTATTTGCGGGAACACGCCATTGCGCGCGGCGTGATGCGCGACACGACGGAAAGCTGCATCACTTGGGAACGCTATTTGGATTTCCAGGCGCGGGTGAAGGACGCCACCTTGCGTGCAATTCGCGAGGTCACCGGCCGCGCGGGCACTTGCACCGTGCGCTTCACTCATTTGTACCCGGACGGCCCCGCGCCGTATTTCACCTGGCATGCGCTCGGCGACAAAGCCAAATTGGTCGAGCAGTTCTGGGCCATCAAAGCGGCGGCATCCGAGGCAATGGTCGAGGCGGGCGGTACGATTACGCACCATCATGCGCTCGGCCGCGATCACCGGACGTGGTACGACCGCGAGCGGCCGCAGCTATTTGCCGATGCGCTTAAGGCGGTTAAACAGCGTCTGGACCCCCATCACGTCTTAAATCCCGGGATCCTGATCGATCGATGAACGTCACGGTGCACCCGTCCTGCAGCAACGCCACACCGGATCTGGCTTCACCTCGTCCATGCGGGGGTTACACGGGAAGTCGCTTGACAGGTTCCTTCCGGCTTGTTCGGTTGCGATCGATGTTGATCGATGACCTGTCGCTAGCGCGTGCAATTCATGTTTTGTCGCTGGTCCATTGGATCGGCGGTGTTTCCATCGTCACGACGATCGTTCTGCCGAATGCGCGCAGATTGCCCGACGCTGCGGCTGCCGTCGCCGCTTTCGAAGCTTTCGAATCGCGCTTTGCGCGTCAGGCCCGCGTATCGATTCTGCTCGCCGGTTTGTCGGGCGCCTACATGCTGATGGAGCTCGATGCCTGGAATTGGTTCGCGCACGCCTCGTTCTGGTGGCTACACTTGATGGTCGCCGTTTGGATTTTGTTTGCCCTCATGATTTACGTTCTGGAACCGCTCGCCATACATCGGCTGTTCCACGCCTATGCGCTTCGCAACAAGGACCATGCCTTCGCTCTGGCGATGCGGCTTCACGCGATAGTGCTGGCAGTCTCGGCGCTCGCGATTGGTGCTGGAGTGCTCGGCGCGCATGGCGGATTGCCGTGACAAGCATTGTCACCGGCTGTCGTCGGCTGTTGTTCCAACCTCAACTGCTCATGCAATCCGACTTGCCGGCACGACCGCGGTCGCTTCCAACTCGATCTTGCCCGGAGTGTCGAGCAGGTCGGCGACAAAAATCATGCTCATAGCCGGATAGTGAGTGCCCATCAGGCGGCGCCAAACGCGGCCCAGCTCGCGCCGATCGGCCAAATAGGCAGGCTTGTCAGTGCAATAGGCGGTCATGCGGCAAATGTGTTCAGGGGCGGCACCGGCCTCGGCGAGCACGGCAAGGACGTTTTTGAGAGCCTGCTCGAACTGGGGGATAAGTTTGTCGCTCTGAAACCGTTGCGCGGCATCCCATCCGACTTGGCCTGCGACAAAGATGATGCGCCCGGCCGGCGCCTCGATCCCGTTGGCATAGCCGATCGGCGGCGCCCACCCGGTGGGAAGCAAAACGCGGATTGACATGGAGTTCTCCTTGACGCCGTCAGCCGCGGGCCGATGGCGAAAATTCAATTTCCCGCGAACGTGGGCCGCTGCTTGTTGACGAAGGCCAGATAGGCGCGCTCGTAGTCCTTGGTCTGCATGCAGATGGCTTGCGCTTGCGCCTCGGCCTCGATGGCTTCATCAATGCCCATGTTCCATTCCTGATGGAGGCATTTCTTGGTCATGGCATGGGCGAAGGTCGGCCCGTCGGCGAGCGACTTCGCCGCTACCTGCGCGGCGGCGAGAACGGCCTCGGGCTCGCACAGCTTGTTGTAGAAGCCCCACCGCTCGGCCTCCGCTCCGTCCATCGACCGCCCCGTATAGAGCAGCTCGGCGGCGCGGCCGGCACCCACAATTCGCGGCAGCATGTTGCATGCGCCCATGTCGGCACCAGCCAGTCCGACGCGGACAAACAGGAAGGCCACTTTGCTGCGCGCAGTGCCGTAGCGGAGATCGGATGCCATTGCCAGGATCGCGCCGGCGCCAGCGCACACGCCATCGATAGCCGCCACGATGGGCTGCGGGCAGGCGCGCATCGCCTTGACCAGGTCGCCAGTCATGCGCGTGAAGGCGAGCAGGCCGGCCATGTCGCCTTGGCGCTGCATCTCGACCAGCGGGCCGATGATTTCGTGTACGTCGCCGCCAGAGCAAAAATTTTCGCCGGCACCGGTGATGACCACCGTCTTGATGGCATCCGCGTAGACCAGATCGCGGAAGGTATCGCGCAGCTCGGCATAAGAATCCAATGTCAGCGGATTTTTCCGCTCCGGCCGGTTCAACGTCACCGTTGCGACCTTGCCGTCGACCTGCCAAAGAAAATGCTTGGCCTTGAAGCTGGCAAAATCGAGCCGCGCAGGCCGGAAATGCTGGGCCGTATCGTTCACGGTGATGCTCCTTGTTCGATGTTGACTGCGACTGGGTGGATCGAAGGCGTCAAGTCACGTCATCCCGCGAATGTCAGCCCGCCGCTGATGCTCAAGACCTGTCCGGTGACATAATCGGACCGCGAACTGGCGAAAAACAGGATGGCGTCGGCGATCTCTTGGGGCTTGGCAAAGCGGTGAAACGGGATGGCTTTGATGAAGGCTTCCCGCAGCTTGTCCGGGCGAGTGGCCAGCATCGGCGTGTCAGTCGGACCGGGACAGACGCAGTTGACGTTGATGGCGTAGCGCGCCACCTCGCGCGCCAGCGACTTGGTAAATGCGATGACGCCGCCCTTGGCGGCCGCATAAACCGTCTCACCGCCGCTGCCGACGCGGCCGGCATCGCTCGAGACATTGACGATCTTGCCTTTTCCAGCCGCGATCATGGGCGGCAGCAGCGCCTGCGTCAGATGCACAGGACCGCCGAGATTGACGGCGATGACGCGATCCATGTAATCGGGCGAATTGTCGATGAACGGCTGGATGTCATTCCAGCCCGCGGCGTTGACCAGCAGGTCGACCCGGCCGTGACGCGCGATCACGTCGGCGGCGCAGCGCCGCGCCGATTTCGGGTCGGCTAGATCGACCGCGACGGTCTCGATCGCAAGCCCGGCAGCGGCGGCCTCTTTTGCCACTTCCGCGGCCTTGGCGTCGTTGATATCGGCGCAAATGACCTGCGCGCCGCAGCGGGCAAATTCCAGAACCGTCGCTTTGCCGATACCGGAAGCGCCTCCTGTGATCAGCACCCTCTTGCCGTCGAGCCTCATGGGAGCGCTCCTTTTCGTTGCGTCGGCATTGTCATCAATGGCCGTCGAGAAATGCCGCGACGCGTTCGCGCGTCTCGGAATTGGTCGACAACCGTTGCGTTTCTGTAAGTTCGTCGAGATAGCCGCGAATGCCAGGCTCTGCGGCCGCGGCAATGCATTTCTTGCTGGCGCGCAAAGCCTGCGCCGGTAACGCCGCGATGTGCCGGGCGATCTCGGCGGCCCGTGACGGAAGCTCGGCGCGAGCGACGGCCCATTGTGCGATGCCAAGCCGAGCCGCCTCCGCGCCATCGACGATTTCGGCGCCGAGAATAAGCCGCGATGCCACCGATCGACCGCACAATCTGGTCAGGCGCTGCGTGCCGCCGGCGCCGGGAATGAGCCCAAGGCGGACCTCCGGCAGGCCGAGCTTGGCTTCGAACGCGACGATGCGCAGATCGCAAGCGAGCGCCAATTCCAGCCCGCCGCCCATGGCCGCACCGCCGATCTCGGCCAAGGTCACATGCGGCAGCTGCTCGAGCCGCTGGTAGAGACGTTGCAGCCTCGCAACATAGCGATAGGTGCGATCAGCGCCGTCGGCAGCGTCGAAACGCTCGCGCACTTGAACCAGATCCGCTCCGGCGCAAAATATCTTCTGATCCGAACGCACATGGACGATCTTGCAATTCGAATCCGCGGCAAGCTCGTCAAGTTTCGTCTCGAACAGCGTAATGAACTCGTCGCTTACGGCATTGACCGGCGGCCGGCTCAGCAGGAGCGTCGCAACGCCGTCGCTATGCGTTAACGTAATCATGTTCGCCTGCATTCTGTGGTCGGCGCCGAGTGGCGTGACTTCATCAGTTCGCGGGCGACAACGATCTTTTGCACCTCGGTCGCGCCCTCGTAGATGCGCAATGCCCGAATCTCGCGGTAGAGCGCCTCGACTTTGACGCCAACGCGCACGCCGTTGCCGCCGAAAATCTGCACGGCGCGGTCGATCACGCGTTGCGCCATTTCGGTGGCAAACATTTTCGCGATCGAGGATTCGCGCGTAATGCGCGCGGCGCCCTGGTCCTTGGTCCAAGCGGAGCGATAGATCAGCAGGGCTGCCGCATCGACCTCGGCCGCGCTGTCGGCGAGCGCAGCTTGCGTCAGCTGCAGGTCGGCGAGCGGCCCGCCGAACAATTTCCGGGTCGCTGCTTGCTCGATTGCCTCATGCAGGGCCCGCCGCGCAAGCCCGAGCGCCGCCGCCGCAACCGTCGACCGGAATATGTCGAGTGTCGCCATTGCCACCTTGAAACCTTCGCCGGGCGATCCCAGCCTGTTTGCTATCGGCACGCGGCAGCCTTGAAACCGCAGCGTGGCAAGCGGGTGCGGCGCGATGACCTCGATGCGGCCGGCAACCGAAAGTCCGGGCGTGTCGGCGTCGACGACGAAGGCGGACAGGCCCTTGGCGCCGGGTGCTTCTCCAGTCCGTGCGAACACGACGTAGTGGTCGGCGATGCCGCCGTTGGAAATCCAGGTCTTGATCCCGTCGAGACGGACATGGCCGAGCCCGTCGGCTGTCGCGGTGGTTGCGAGCGCACCGACGTCGGAACCGGCCTCCGGTTCCGACAGCGCGAAAGCAGCGATATGGCGGCCGTCGCGTACCGGCGGCAGATACTTCGCCTTCAGCGCATCGCTGCCGAACAGCGAGATCGAGCCGGTTCCCAAGCCCTGCATGGCGAATGCGAAGTCCGCGAGGCTGTCGTGCCAAGCGAGAGCTTCCCGTGCGAGACACAGAGTGCGCACATCGATCTTGTCCGACAGCCCGCCGTAAGCCGCCGGTACGACGGCCTTCAACCAGTTGGCGTCACCGAGTTCGCGGACGAGGACGCGGCAAGTGCGATCGACATCGCCGCGGTCGATATGCGCGACAACGTTACGCTTCGCCCATTGCGCAAGCCCCAGGGCGAATTGGCGATGCGCATCACCGAAGAATGGCCAAGCGAGATGGGCGAGATCGATCATCAGCGCTCCATCTCGGCCGAGTCTGCCTGTCGGCGTGCAAGTTCGCGGAGCTTGAAGCGCTGGATTTTTCCGGTCGCGGTCTTCGGCAGCGCATCGACGAATTCGATCCAGCGCGGATATTTCCATGGGCCGACCGTGCGCTTGACGTGTGCCTTGAGGCCCTCATAGAGCGACCTGCCGGCGCCCTCGCCCGGGTTTCCCTTGAGAACCACGAATGCCTTCGGCTTGAGCAGGCCCTTGGAGTCCTCCACCGGAACGACGCCCGCCTCGAGCACATCGGGATGGCTGACGAGCGCCGCCTCCACTTCGAACGGCGAAACCCAGATGCCGCTGACCTTGAACATGTCGTCGGTGCGGCCACAGTAGCTGTACACGCCATCGGGTCGCCGAATGTATTTGTCGCCGGTGTGCGTCCACTCGCCCTCGAAAGTGTGCCGCGTACGTTCACGCTGATTCCAATATCCCGCTGCGGTCGTAGGACCACGTACCAACAGCTCGCCGATTTCACCATCCGGGACGTCATCTCCCGCGGCGTCGACGAGGCGCATGTCATAGCCTTCCACCGGCACGCCGGAGGTTCCGTATTCAACCGCATTGGGCAGATTGGTCAGGAACAGATGTCCCAATTCACTCGAACCGACCCCATTGACGATGTCGACGCCGAAACGCTCACGCCAAGTGGTACCGATATGCGGCGGCAATGGCTCACCCGCCGAGAAGCACAAGCGCAGCTGCTTCGCGCCTAGCTCGGGCGTGCATTCAGGATCTGCGAGGATCGCCGCATAGAGCGTCGGGACCGCAAAAAACATTGTCGGCCGATGTTGTCGCAAAACTTCGAATACCGTCTTCGGCGTTGGCCGGTCCGGATACAGCACCGAAGTCGCGCCGACGCCCAGCGAACAGATGGACGTGCCGATGCCATAGGCAAAAAACAGTTTCGCCGCGGAGAAAATTACGTCGTCCTCGCGCATTCCGATCCGACTTTGGCCGGCCAGCCGCGACATCGCCATTGGACTCGAATGCACGTGCATCACGCCCTTCGGCATCCCGGTGGTGCCGGATGAGTAGAGCCAATATGCGACCTCGTCCGCACAGGTCGGCGTTGCCGCCGCAGGCTCACGTTCGGCGGCGAGCAGCGCATCGAATCGCGGCAGCGAATGCGGACCATCGCCGATCGCAACGATTTGTCGCAACGTCGGCACGTCCGCGGCGGCACGTTCTACGATCGGAAGGAGCGCCGCAGAGACGAATGCCATCTTGGCGCGGGAATCGGCGAGCAGATAATGATATTGGTCTTCGGTCAGCAGTGTGTTGAGCAGTACTGGAATGATGCCGGCCCGGATCGCACCCCAGAACAAGATCGGGAATTCGATCGAATCGTAAAGGATGATGGCGATCCGGTTTTCCCGCTCCACTCCAAATCGTGCCAACGCCGGGCCTACCCGCGCCACAGCATCGTGCAATTGCGCATAGCTGATGGCCCGCGATGCATCGACGAACGCAGCCTTGTTGCCGCGGCCTTCAGCTACGTTGCGGTCGATGAAATCGACAGCTACGTTGTAATTGCGCTCGATGCCCATGCCCATGACGCCTGCGGCCCGATGCGTGCCAAAAATCAGTAGAGAGCGCCCCGAGACTGAATTCATTGATCTAAATCAGAAACCGGCACCTTCCCGCAGCGCCTGGAGACGCTCGGCGGCCTTGCCACCGGCCTTTGGCGACCACTGCCCGACGCCCATAGCAGAGGTCGCGATAATGCATGGCGCCGAAACCGTCGCGGACCACGACTAATTGATTTTTGTCAAAGCGCAGCCGGCCCGGAACGCGCGTGTTGTAATTGAAAACCTGGCCGAGGATCGTTCATGGCGCAGGGGCAAGCGGATTCGCGAAAACGCATTCTCCGTCTGAAGCTCAACGGCCGATGGCGCGAGGATGCCGTTGCGGACAATTTCCTGCTGGTCGAATATCTGCGTGATGTCGTCCGCCTGTCCGGAACCAAGACCGGCTGCGACGGCGGCGAATGTGGCGCCTGCACGGTGCTTGTCGACGATCGGGCGATCCCATCGTGCATCGTGCTCGCGATCCGGTGCGAGGGGCGGTCGATCGAGACGATCGAAGGGCTGGCGTCGCAGGGACGGCTGGACCGGCTGCAGCGCGCTTTCCATGACAAGCTCGGGACCCAGTGCGGCTTTTGCACGCCCGGCATGATCATGGCCGCGGAAGCACTGCTGCGGCGCAATCCGCAACCCAGCGACAGCGACATCCGCACAGCATTATCCGGGAACCTGTGCCGCTGCACCGGTTATGTGAAAATCATCGAATCGGTTCAGGCTGCGGCGGAGATGGCGTCATGACGCCGGCCACCTCTGCTGGGATTGAAAGATCGCGGCGCGGTGTTCCACTAATCGACGGCGTGGAGAAGGTGACCGGCCGCGCGGCCTATACCGCCGATCTCGACCATGCCGATGCGCTGGTCGGGCGCATCTTTCGCAGTCCGGTGAGTCACGGCGAAATCGTCCGGCTCGATGTCGCGAACGCACGTGCCCTCGACGGCGTTTTCGCAGTGCTGACCGGCGAAGACTGTCCTCACACCTACGGCGTGCTGCCGGTCGCCATGAACGAATACCCGCTCGCGCGCGACCGCGTGCGTTACCGTGGCGAACCGGTCGCTGCGGTTGCCGCCATTGACGCCGCCACCGCGCAGCGTGCGCTAGACCTCATCGAATTCGAGGCGCGCGAGCTTCCGGCCTATTACAGCTCCGCCGCGGCGCGTGCCGCTGATGCTGTGCTGCTTCACGACAATAAGCCTGGCAACCTCGAGCGCGAAGTCCATCACACGTTCGGCGATCTGACGGCAGGCTTCGCGCGGGCCGATCTTGTGCGCGAACACCGCATCAGCTGCGCGGAAGTCAACCATGCGCAGATCGAGCCGCACGCCGCGCTCGCCGAATACCAGCCGCTCACGCAACGCCTGACGATGCAGAGCGTGACGCAGGTCGCCTATTACCTGCACCTCATGCTCGCACATTGCCTCGATATGGATGCGTCGCGCATTCGAGTGATCAAGCCGTTCGTGGGCGGCGGCTTCGGATCGCGCGTCGAGGTGCTGAATTTCGAGATCATCACGGCGCTGCTCGCCCGCGCGGCGGCCGGCAAGGTCATGATGCAGCTCACCCGCGAGGAGAATTTCCTCACCCACCGTGCCCGTCCGCAGACCGACGTCAGGCTAAAGCTCGGCATGGGCCGCGACGGGCGGATCACGGCCTGCGAGTGCGAAGTGACGCAGCGCGGCGGCGCTTATGCCGGATATGGCATCGTCACCATTCTTTACGCCGGCGCTTTGTTGCAGGGCCTCTACGATATTCCGGCGATCAAGTACGACGGCTTTCGCGTCTACGCCAATCTGCCGCCGTGCGGAGCCATGCGCGGCCACGGCGCGGTCGATACGCGCCACGCCTTCGAATGCCTGCTCGATCGTATGGCGCGCGAGCTCGGGCTCGATCCCTTCGCGGTGCGCCGCGCCAATCTTCTGCACGCGCCCACCCGCACCATGAATGATCTGATGGTGAACAGCTACGGGCTGCCGGAATGTCTCGATACGGTCGAGCGGGCGAGCAGTTGGCGCGAACGCATCGGCAAGCTGCCTCCAGGCAAGGGTCTGGGAATGGCCTGCTCGCATTACGTCAGCGGCGCCGCCAAACCGATCCATTGGACCGGCGAACCGCACGCGGTGGTCAATCTGAAACTCGATTTCGACGGAGGCATCACCGCGTTCACCAGCGCGGCCGATATTGGCCAAGGCTCCTCGACCATGGTGGCGATCGCGGTGGCGGAAACGCTCGACGTCGGGATCGATCGGGTGCGCGTGGTGGCTGGCGACAGCGCAATCGCGCCGAAGGACAACGGCGCCTATTCCTCGCGCATCACGTTCATGGTGGGAAACGCGGCGATCGACGCGGCGAAAAACCTTAGAAAGATCCTGATCGAGGCGGCCGCCCGAAAGCTGGAAGCGACGCCCGAGGATATCGAATGCGTCGGAGAGCAATTTCGCGTCGGCAGCGGCGGGCAGGCTGTTCTGGCGTTTGCCGATGTCGTGCAAGCCGCGCTGGTCGATGTCGGTGCGATCACCGTGAAAGGGACCTTCACCTGTCCGTCGGATGCCCAAGGCGGCCGGCACCGCGGCGGCGCGGTCGGCTCGACCATGGGTTTCAGCTATGCGGCCCAGGTGGTCGAGGTCAGCGTCGATGAAGCGACGGGGGCCGTCACCGTCGACAAGGTCTGGACCGCGCTTGATTGCGGCCACGCCATTAATCCGCTCGCCGTCGAAGGACAAATCCAGGGCTCGGTATGGATGGGCATGGGCCAGGCGCTGAGCGAGGAGACGCGCTATCTTGAAGGCTTGCCGGCGCATGCGAGCCTGCTCGAATACCGCGTTCCCACCATCGCCGAATCGCCGCCGATCGAGGTCCATATCGTGGAGAGCCACGATCCACATGGCCCGTTCGGCGCCAAGGAGGCGAGCGAAGGCGCGCTTGCCGGCTTCGCCCCGGCGCTGGTCAATGCGGTCGCAAACGCCATCGGCATCGATCTCGATGAATTACCGGTGACGCCGGATCGCGTCATGGCGGCCCTTGTCGAGCGCCGCCGCCGCGCACGGCTTGGCAGCTTACGGAAGGTCGCTTCATGATCTTGCCACTGCCTGATTTCCGTCTCGCTCGCCCGCGCGACATTCAAGCGGCGGTCGCACTACGCGGCGCGGAGGCATCGAGCCGCTTCCTCGCCGGCGGAACCGATCTTGTCGTCAACCTGCGCCATGGCCTCGACCCGCCGGCGCTGCTGATCGACCTCTCCGCCATCG
>Ga0181518_10005172_pt1 | contig 11387 bp, 21 predicted proteins | sample PEATcosm2014_Bin_28_FD_119751 | JGI IMG/M metagenome (GOLD analysis project Ga0181518, IMG submission 119751) | Peatland microbial communities from MTU Mesocosm Facility, Houghton, MI, USA - PEATcosm2014_Bin01_60_metaG | ecosystem: Environmental > Terrestrial > Soil > Wetlands > Peat | place... | reverse complement strand
TTGCTAGGCGACACCTAACATTCGCCCATCACACCTTGAAAGTCAACGACCCTCGCCCGTCGCCAGAAAGCCCAGGCAACAGGCCTTCTTCACCTCACGCGAGGTATGCGAGTTTCAGTTGACTTCGGGATCGGCAAGCGACTGTGCAACCTGACCGCCCTGCGGAAGGTCGGCTTCTCCGCCAACCGGCGTCTTCTCGACGCCCAAACGATCAGTCACGACCCGATCATCGGCGACACCGTGTTCCAACAGATCAACCAACCGGTCATCGTGAACGGCCAACGCGCCGCCGGGCTGCGCTTCGGTGACCCTCGTGTCCACGCCCTCCTCGCGGCGGCGGTGATCTGCCGCCTCCAGCCCGACGGCTTCGCCAACCACCACCTGCGCGAGCACGTCGCTGAGTTCCTCGGCCTCGAGCCCGACGAGATCACCCCTGGGCGCATGACCTACGACCTACGACGACTCCGTCTGCACGGGCTGATCGAACGCATACCCAACTCCCACCGCTACCGACCCACGCCCCTCGGATGGCAGACAGCGTGGTTCCTCACGCATGCCTACAACCGCTTCATCCGCACCGGTGCCGCCGACATCGCCGATCCCGGGAGCACCGCCATCCTCCGCCGGGCTCTCAGCGATCTCGCCGCCCGATCAGGAATCGCCGCATAACACAACCCCAAGAGCAAAAACTTGACTCAAGAGTCCGGCTCCGCCGGACCGAGGCCTCTAGCACGTCGTGTTCCACGGCCTTCTTCCAGAGATGTGGAGGCGGACGACGATCTACATCTTCCGGGCTCTGGCGCGCCTGTTGGAGACGACGCCGTCCAAGCTCAAGAGAAACGTCCGGCTCTCGTTCATCAAAGTCGTCGAGTACCAGGCGCGAGGTGCCGTCCCCCTCCACGTCGTCGTTCGCGCAGACGGGACCGGCGAGGGGATCGTCCTGCCACCGCCAGAGATCACCGCACAGGTCTTCGGCGCCGCGATCATCCTTGGATCGCGCGCCGTCGCGGTTCCGCACCCGATTCGCTTGGACGGCATCGTCCACTACGCCCGCTGGGGACCACAGCTCGACGTGAGCTCGATCGACTCCGTGGCCGCGGCCGCCGGTACGTGGCCAAGTACGTGACTGCATCAACCGAGTCCACCGGTGCGCTGGACCGGCGCCTCAGGAACTCAGCGGAGGTTGCCGCCCTTCGCACGAGCGGGCTGTCTCCTCATCACCGCCGCCTCGTCGAGTGCGCCTGGCGACTTTCGAGACGAGAGGAACTCTGCAAGCTGGGGCTTCGGCGCTGTGCCCATACGCTCGGCTTCAAGAGCAACGCCCTGACCAAGTCCCGTCACTACTCGACGAGCTTCGGTGTCCTCCGTCGGACGCGTTTCGAACACCAGCGCCGCCAGGCTCTCCTCAGGGCCCCGCCGCAAGATGACAATCCCGATCACGAGCTCGCCATCGGAGCCTGGCGCTATGTGGGGATCGGCTACGGGCTTCCTGGAGACCACCTCATCGCCGAGATGTGGGCTCGGGAATCGATCGAGATGCGCCGTGTCGGGTGGCAGGAGATCAGGAGCGAGGCATTCGAGTGATCAGGACACAAGACGACTCGTTCTCCCCTGACGCCAACCGCCCGGAGGGCGGGCGGCAGCTTGGTCGTGCACCGTCGCGAGCCCGTGAGCAATCGCCTGTGATCGCGCGCAAGAGCTAGTGTCCACCTCTATCGCTCAGCTCGTGCGACGCGTCAGTGGCCTGTCCCGAGGCACCGACAATCCCAAGCGCGTGACCCAGCGCTTCCCCGACGCGCGAGGGACGCCAAGCAGCTGACGCGTGGGCAAAGAACCTCGATGACCCCCGGACCTTCTACAACATCCGGACCCGGATCGACGGCCGGGTCGTGACGAAGTCGTTCGCCACCCGCAAGGCCGCCGACGCCTGGGCCACCCAGGTCGCCCACGACAAGCTGAAAGGCGTCGCTATCGACCCCCGGTCCGGCACCGAGCTGTTCGCCAATTACGCCGAAATGGCCTCTGAATTGGACTCTCATCTGGTGTCGGAGGGGGGACTCGGTACAAGACTCCACGGCCCGTCGGTGCGATCGATCTTTGGCTCTGTGCGTCGTGAGTTGGAAACCTCGTGTCGCCCACGTCGCGGATCTCTCACTGGTGCCGGGCTTCCCTGTTACGTGGGGCAGAAGGGTCCGACGACACACTTGCGTCTGCCGCGCGATAACTCGTCGGGGGACGTCCCCGACCGGGCATGCCTCCGCGTGACTTCGCGCGTAGGTCCGCTCCGACGAAGCCGCTAAGGTACTTGACGTACGTAAGGTACGGAAGGAGGATGAGGCTATGACGACTCTCGCTTTCGACAGCTACAGCGAAGGACGCGCCCACTTCAAGGAGCTGCTCGACGCGGCCGAGAGTGGCCGTCCGGCGCTCGTGCGCAGAGACGGGAGCCCGTCGGCCGTAGTCGATGCCGAGCGGCTGCGAGCCCTCCTCACCGAGTCGCTCGTCGTTCACTCATCGGTGGTCGCCGAGGCCGGAGGATGGTCGATCTTCGTTGCCGGCGTTCCGGTAGCAGCTGATGGCGCGTCGTTTGACGAAGCACTCGAGGAGATGGTCGACGCGCTCCGGGAGTACGCAGAGGACTGGCAGGACCACCTGCTCAATGCACCCAACCACCGAGACAACTGGGCGCTCGTGCAGCTCGTCTCCTTGAGCGAGAATGACCAGCTCAAGGAGTGGCTGGTGGGCGCCTCGGCGTGAGCGATTGGCCGACGCCGGCACGAGCGGATCACGCCAAGTTCTGCGAGAACGAGGGTTGGCGAGTTGTCCGCGACGCGCGAGGCAGGTCCGGCACGCGTCACCTGACCTACGAGCTCGACCTCCCGGACGGTCGCACGCTGCGGACCCGTGTCTCCCATCCGCCCGATCGCACGGACTACGGAGTGTCGATCTGGTCACACATACTGCGAGACCAGTTGGCGGTGAGCGAGGCTGAGTTCTGGGCCTGTGTTCGTGGCGGCGACCCGCCAGACCGTGGCCGCGCAGCTGCGCCACCCGAGGCGCTCCCCAGCGAGGTCGTGTACCTCCTGATCCATCGCGTTGGGGTCGCTGAAGACGAGGTCGCGGCAATGTCGAAGGAGCAAGCCATTGCGCGGCTGAATGCCTACTGGAGCGGTGGCTAGGGGCGCCCGACACCCCCGGGGGTTGAGGATGTGAGCGGGAATCAATGCCTGACCTGCACCGTGGAGGTTCGGCGGGAACCTCCGCCCGCCGAGCGAAGACGAGGAGGACTCTGGCGCATGCCGAAGAGCGGACGACCACGAGAGCCACACGCGAGGACGACAGGTACCTTGAGTTCATCCCGGCCAAGAGCTATGAGCACCGGAGCCTTCTCGTCCACGCCGAATCCCAACAAGCACGAGCTTCCCACCTTCACGTCGTACCCGAGTTCGAACGCAGCCCGACAGACCAACTGCACCTTGTCTCGGTTATGGGGCACGTCCGCCGTACCCTCCTGGGCCTGTTCTCGCCAGCCAACCTCAAGGATCCTCGGGTAGACCACGTGCGTCCGCGCCATTGAAGAAGTGCGGTCCGAAAGTTCAGCTCCCTCGTTACGCCACGCCAGTGTCGGAGGGTCGACTCGAAACTTAGGTCCATGCCCACTCGAAGCGGATAATGGCTGGTCAGAGCTTTGCAGAGTCGCCTAGACCCGCGGCCTACCGTGAAGCTATGGCTCACCGGCGTGGCGGCGTTGTAGGTGGCGTTGCCTGCCTGGTTGGCCTGGACGGTGCATGTCCCAGTGGTCCGCAAGGTGATCGTGGCCGTGCTGATGGCGCCCGAGGTGCACACCAAGGGCGTGGTCGTGGTGAAGGTGACCGTCAGCCCCGACGAGGCGGTGGCGCGCACCGTCACCGGCGACTGCGCCAGGGTCTTGTTGGCCAGCGTCCCGAAAATGATTGTCTGGCTGGCCTTGGACACCGTGAAGCTCTGGCTCACCGGCGTGGCGGCGTTGTAGGTGGCGTTGCCCGCCTGGTTGGCCTGGACGGTGCATGTCCCAGTGGTCAGCAAGGTGATCGTGGCCGTGCTGATGGCGCCCGAGGTGCACACCAAGGGCGTGGTCGTGGTGAAGGTGACCGTCAGCCCCGACGAGGCGGTGGCGCGCACCGTCACCGGCGACTGCACCAGGGTCTTGTTGGCGGGAGTGGTTCGAGTGCTCAAGTAGGCGAATCCTGAGGACCGCGCAGCTCTGTACGCGGAGCTTGGCCTGACGCTGCGTCATGACCCAACGAGACAGCAGATCAAGGCCGCGGCGGAACTCTCGCGTGTCGCCCGTGGTGTCGGAGGGGGGACTCGGTACAAAGCTCCACGCCGCGTGGCCGGGACCGACCTCTGGCTATGGGTACCTTGACCTGGATCCTTGCGCGCCTCTTCCCTCGAGAGTCGTCTGAGCGCGTCCTCCAAGTCGAAGTTCTGCACCTTGAGCGTCTTGTAGCAGGTGTGCTACAACTGGAGCGTGGCTGAAGTTGCTTCCCGAGAACTACGCAACGACACCCGAGGGCTGCTGCGCCGAGTTGAGGCCGGAGAAGACGTCGTGATCACCGTCGACGGCCGACGGGTCGCTGTGCTGCGACCAATCGGCTCCCGGCCAAGGTGGGTATCGCGTGGTGAGTTCGTGCACCGTTTCTCAGGCCGCCAAGCCGACGCCGCCCTGACGAAGGACCTCCGTGAGCTGGCCCCCGACACGACCGACGACCTGCGTTGAGCCGCGGCATAGCCGACACCAGTGTGTTCATTGCCAGGGAGTCCGGGCGTCCCCTCGCCGAGACCGACCTACCCGACGAGTTGGCGATCTCCGTGATCACGATCGGCGAGCTGCGCGCGGGGGTGTTGGCCGCCGTCGACGTCGAGACCCGTGACAGGCGGCTGGCAACCTTGAGCGAAGCGCTGGCCCTCGATCCGCTGCCCGTCGACCAGGCAGTCGCCGAGGCTTGGGCGCGGTTACGCGTCCTGTTGCGCGACATGCAAAAGCGCATGCCGGTCAACGACTCCTGGATCGCCGCGACGGCTATATCGCTAGCGGTTCCGGTCGTGACCCAAGACGATGATTACGTCGAAGTGCCCGGACTCAAGATCGTCCGAGTGTGAACTACCACGGGATGTCCCACGACAACGCATTTAGTGTCGAAGGGGGGACTCGGTACAAAACTCCACGCCGCGTGACAACGGCGGCTTTGTGGCTCCCACCAGGTTAAGCAGGGCGGCACTTCCGGTGGAGGCTGCGCCTCGAACTATCGACCCATGCTCGGCCCGGAGTCTGGCGCAATTTCAGGAACTCCCAGCTCGACGGCGACAGCTCGCCTCCAAACGGCCTCCACTTGCCGCAACCGTGAGCGAGCCTGCCTGTTGAGCTCGGGCTCACCAGCGAGGAACACGAACGCGTCACGCACGAGTTTGTCGATCTGAGCCGGAGTGCGAGCCGACGCCCCGGCAATGATCGAAGGCGTCGTAGAGGTCGACGGGTCCTCGAGCAGCTTCAGAATCTCATATCGGTCCTTCCTGCCGGGCAGACTGTCAGGTCGATCAAGAAGTGCCGCGATCTTGGTGGCGGTGTGTGCCGCTCTGGTTAGCACGCGATAGCCGTTCACCGTCTCGGCATGGGAGGTAAGCAACTCGACGCGCAGGTGCAGGTTCGCTCCGAGACGGGACTGGAACGGCGCGTACAAGTCAAGGTGGATAGACCGCCACGTGGCCCGCCACTTCGTGCCAGCCAGGTGGTGTGACTCAGAAAGATCACCGGCCATCTGCTCGAGGATCGCCAACTCGCTACGGTTCACGATCAGATCGACGTCGTGACTCATCGGGCCACCGGTACGGACCCAAGTCCCCCAGCCTCCGATGAGGATTGCGGCCGGTACCGCTGCCAGCACCTCCCCGAGCACTGCCCGCGAGAGGTCGGTCTGATCAGACGAGTAGAAGTGGTTCGTCACTAGCGGCGACTCTCTGCATGTCGAGCTCGGCAACAAAGCGGGCGGCCTGCCACCCTGGCACCGAAAACAAATCTGCGTAGGCCTGACAGAACGGTGTCACGCGGCCGTAGCTCGTGAGGAGACGATCCGGCTCAGCGACCAATACCTCGGTGCCCTCCCCGCCCGGCGCGGCCGGCAAGTCGGGAAGGCATGGGTCGCCATAGAAGAGGACGGTGCTGTAGTCGGCGATGGGATTGACACCATGCAAGTGGACAACCACAGCTCCGAAGCCACCTAGAACCGCCTCCGAACTCGTCGCCAGCCGCTCGACCTCCCCGGCCGGCACTGCGACCCGAAATCGACTGAGGATGTCGCGGCTCACCCGACGGTGAGCGGCGAAAAGGACTAACAGCCTCGCTGGATCAAGAACCTGCAAACCGTCGAGAGTCCCCACGCTGACCGCACCGATCTCTGTAGGGTGCTCCAATGAACGATGGGCGGTTGAGACTGGGATGTCCATCTCGCCCGCGAGTGCCGTGACCGACGGCCACCGACGATGACCCTCCCGGGCACCCACGAGCAGATGCCGCCAGACGACCTCGATCACTGGCATCATAGTTCTATCATACCAGATTTCCACTATTTTAGGGAAACGGTACAAAGGTCCGGAGGTGCGATCTCCCTGCTCCGTGCGAAAAGCGTGGGGCATTGTGCTGAGAATGACCTGTTCGGAGCACTTCTCTGCCGTGTCGGAGGGCCGACGGCGCGGATCTCCGACTGGTCCTGATCTACAGCAACAATGGCTCCAGGATAACTCGACAGTTACCTTTGCCTAGCTCGCGTTCCTCCCTGGGGCTAGAGCTCGGACGCGCGCGAGATGTCAACGTTGCCGGTCACGTACAGGCCCCTGGCCCGGTCTGCATAACGAGATTGAGTTGGCTATGCCGTCCTCCGTCTCGATCTCATCCCTTTTGTTTGGCCACTAAGATCGGAAGTTCATAGGTGGCGCCACGCGGACGAAGCGGCTTTTGTATCGGGGCCATGTAGTAAGCAGCAACGAGCGCCTTGATCAAGCGACTTCCCTGCAGAGAACCGCTATTCTTTCGGAGGCGCGTCAAACTGTCTCGTGAATACAGCTCCTTCTCGGTGAACACACTGACGGTAAAGCCGACGCCCTTTAGTTTTGCTATGAGAGACTCTAGAAGGCGGCTATCGCCTTTATTCTCTAGATGCATCTCGCCGACGATGGTCGAAATCGACGAAAGCTTTGTACAGGCATTGATTGTTCTATATTCGGCGCCCTCGATATCGATCTTCAAGAGGTCAATAGGCCCTATCTCTGCAATTAGGTCATCTAGGCTCAGGCTCTCGACAGTCTTGCCTGCCACGTCCGACCGGGGTTCATCGTATACCCGTCCGCAGCCGGAGTTACCGATGCCTACTAAGCTGAGCATGTCGCCCGAACTGCTCCAGAGCGCGCGGTTCCGGGCATCAATGTTCTCTATCGCATTCCGGTCGATATTCAGCGTCAAGAGGTCGAAATTTAGCTTTGAGGCTTCTATCGCCACCACCTGATGCGCCCACTGTGAGGCTTGGAGGCTGAAGATTCCCGCGTGGGCACCAGCATCTACAACGGTTTTGATGTCGGCGTCAAGAGCGAAGCCTCCCCGCTCATAGACTCGGTCTAGAAGCAATTCGCGCGAGAGCGTGAACACTTCGTCGTCAGGACAGAAGGCGTTGAGTCGTCTCCCACGCTCCGTTATGTGCAGCGCCACGAGATTTCCACGTCGGCCTGAGACGAGAGATTTGAGTCGACGTTGGACCCTGCCTTTCCAAGACTTCATTGCACGCCTTTCAAGACTCGACTCGAGCGTTCCGACGTGTTTTGCGACCGACATATCTTCTTCTGCGCTCGAGTTCTTCGTCTACACAGTTATATCTACCTGCGTTGATAATCGTAGTACAGGCCGGGAAAGGAGAAGGTTTGCGGGTGCGTGCCCTGTAACACAGCACCCGCAAACTGCATCGTAGATCCGTCGTGGCGGTCCTAGGGCTGTAGTGCTCGACCGCAGTCGGTCGGTTCTTCTCAGCGTGGCGTCGAGGGCCAGTCAAGGCCGGCCGGAGGCCGCCGACGGGGAAGCCTTGACGGGCCCGGGCACTGATATGGCAACAATGGGCGAAGAGGTCGCAGCGTGACCTCATGAATGCTTCGCTTGCCTCAGAGGTTGGCTAGTCGATCGTGGCGGGAAGTAGCCCGATGTCGAGAATCTCCTGTTGCACGCGCCTTGACTGGAGGATCTTGTCGAGGTCGTCGGTCTTCTTTGTGAACTCACGTAGGCGGCGCCGTAGCTCGGGCCGGTCGTAGATGGGAGCTGGAGTGTCGAGCTTGGGGAACGCAGCTCGGAACGCTGCCTGTTCGCGGAAGGCAGTCCGCCGGGACTCTTTCCACCACTCGGCCACCTCTTCGACGCTGGGATCGTGACCGAGCGCCTCTCTTGTGACAGCCCAGGTGAACGACCAGTTCATAGCTCTGAGGCCTTGCCGGATGCCCGCGTTGAGCACCGCTAGCTGGAGCCATGTGATGGATTTGCGGGTCCTCGGTGGCACCAGTCCTCCCGTCAGGTTGCAGCTTAGCGGTCAGTGCCAGGCGATGACACTAGTTAGTGCCACATAGTGGCACTGGAACCTGTTAGAGTGCCAATTGATGGCACTTGCCGGGGTTGCGATCACGGATGGTTCGGACGAGAGTCGGCAGATGCGCGAGCTGGCCTCTGGGGTTGACGCGCTCTATCTCTCTGGTCGGGCGGTCCTACCGGAGCCGTTCGTGGAGTGCCTCGCAGCCGCACGGGCACAAGCAGAAGCGTCGGGGAGCTCGCAGGCGGTGTCCATCGCCGGCGTGGAGTTCGACGTCGCGTCGCACGGAATGGGCAGGTACCGGTACTGCCTGAGTCATCGCTACGGCCAGGTTGGCGTCAGTCCGAGCACGCACCTGCCAGCGCTTCGAGTGCAGCCGCGGACAGAGTTCCTGCACGGGATTGGAGTCCGCGAAGCCTGCGGTGTGTTCATGGAGCTGCTAGGCGAGGAACTCGGCGCTTGGTGTTCACGGTCAGCAGGCTGGACCTGTACGTGGACGTTCAGGGCTGGTGGCCGACCGGGGACGACCGGTATCGGTTCGTGTGCCGAGGCCAGACGCTAGAGACCTACGAGGCCAGCGGGGAGCTGACAGGGTTCAGCTTCGGTCGGCGCAAGACCGGGACGATCGTCGCCCGCATCTACGACAAGACACGCGATGCGGACCGCAAGGGCTCGGACTTCTGGCTGGACGTATGGGGCGAGAGGCTCGATCCGGCCAAGCCGGTGTTTCGCGTCGAGTTCGAGCTGGCCCGGACGGCGCTGCGTGAATACGGACTCGATACCGTCGACGACGTGCTCGGCGCGGTCCCGGCGCTGTGGTTGTCGGTTACGAGCGAGTGGCTGACCTACCGCTCCCCTACTGCCGACCAGACGCGCGCCCGTTGGCCGGTCGCTCCGGAATGACAGGCGGTGCAACGGGCAAGACTCGCCGAGGGCGCCTTCGGTATCGGGCGCATGTACGAGGGCCGGACCAACGGGAGCATCCGGCGGCTGATCCGGCCGCTGAATGGCTGGGTGGCGCATTACGCCGCGCTGGTTGGCACCGATGACGTCGAGGTCACGTGCGAACAACTCGCTTCGAGCTTGCGCGATTGGGAGTACGCGAGTCGACGGAGCTTCGCAGATCGGGTTGCGGAGTGGCGAGCCAGGGAGGCTGCGCGACATGGCTGACTATCAGCGCGTCGCGCAGACGCTCATCCGGATTGCGCTACGTAGAGTTTCGAAGAAGAAACGGGAGGAAGATGATCGTGGTGCTGACGGTGGCATATTGCCGGGTCTCGACCGAGGAGCAGGCGACGGAGGGGTTCTCGATCGACGGCCAGGCGGAAAAGCTGCGCGCTTACGCCTCGCTACATGATCTCGGGGAGGTCACGGTCGTCTCCGATCCGGGTCGGTCGGGTAAGGACCTGGACCGGGCGGGGCTGCAGCAGCTCCTCGCGATGGTCGAAGCGGGTCATGTCTCGCACGTGCTCCTTTGGCGACTCGATCGGCTGTCGCGGAACCTTGGCAATCTGATCGACCTTGCGGATCGGTTCGGGAAAGCCGGCGTTGCTCTGCACTCGTTCACCGAGAAGATCGACCTTTCGTCGGCGACGGGTCGCATGTTCTACAACATCTTGGGGTCTTTCGCGCAGTTCTACCGTGAGCAGCTCGCTGAGAACGTCCGCATGGGCATGCAACAAGCCGCTCACCAGGGCAAGTGGATGAATCGCCCGAAAACCGGTTACGACCTCATCGGCGGCGAGCTGGTACCGAACGGGGACAGTGAACGGGTCCGCGAGATATTCAAGCTCCGGGCGGCCGGGATGAGCTATGCGGCGATCGAAGACCGGACCGGCGTCAGGTACTCGACCGTGTGCGCCATCTTGGGCTCCAGGATCTACCTGGGCGAAGTCCTGCTCAATGGGGAGTGGTTCCGCGGCAACCATGAGCCACTGATCACTCCGGAGGAGTTCGAGGCTGCGCACCTGGGCCACGTGCCGGGTCGGCGGCGTGGAGGAGACTTGCTATCCGGTCGGGTGTTCTGTGGCCTGTGCGGCAAGCGCATGGCGGTGGAACAGAACGGGGTCGGGCGCGTGATGTACCGGTGTCGGCATCGGGGAAAGGGTTGCGATCAACCTCGTCGAACCAACAGTGGGCTGCATCTTGCGGCGCGACTCGGCCTGCGGCTGCTCGCACAGGATCGGGAGCTGCAATCAGCGATCCGCGAGGAGTTGCGACGGACCGGGCGCACGGCCCCACGGACCGGGCGCCGGACCGGCGCAGCGCCGCCGGAACGACTCGCTGCGCTGTCCGAACGCCGTCGCAAGCTGCTGGAGCTGTACTACGCCGACAGGATCAGCGCGGAGGGCTTCGCCGAGGAGGAGGGCCGAATCGCTAAGGCGATCGAATCGGCTCGCCAGGCGGCAGGTGAGGACCGGGAGCGGTCATCTGAGCGGGAGGAGCTGCTGGCGCGGTTCGAGGAGGTGGCCGCCCTGCTTCAGGATCTCGACCTCGACAAGGCCTGGGACGAAGCAACCGAACCGGAGCGGCGAGTGCTGGTGGAGGAGCTAGTCGAGAGGGTCGCCGTGTTCCCCGATCACCTTGAGGTCTCGATCGCCGGCGCGCCGCGGTTGAATGTTGGCCTGGCTGAGGTGGGGCTGGGCGGTAACCAGTCGCAGAACGTTGGTGTCGGAGGGGGGACTTGAACCCCCACGCCCTTGCGGGCACTAGCCCCTCAAGCTAGCGCGTCTGCCTATTCCGCCACTCCGACGTGGCCGCCGATCAGGAGCTCAACGAGCTCCGGAGGCG
>Ga0181518_10005171_pt1 | contig 11390 bp, 9 predicted proteins | sample PEATcosm2014_Bin_28_FD_119751 | JGI IMG/M metagenome (GOLD analysis project Ga0181518, IMG submission 119751) | Peatland microbial communities from MTU Mesocosm Facility, Houghton, MI, USA - PEATcosm2014_Bin01_60_metaG | ecosystem: Environmental > Terrestrial > Soil > Wetlands > Peat | place... | reverse complement strand
ATCCGCCTCAACATCACCAAGCAGCAGGTGCAAGACCTGCCACCAGTGGACATCCACCACCCCAACGGGTAAACCCGCCAGCATGCGGAAACCGCACCGCCGCCGGGCTGCGTATCCCATTCGGCCGGGATTCCCGGCCTTGCGGTGCGGTCTGGGCGACCGGCTCCGCGAGCTGCGGCTCGATGCGGGGCTGACCGCAAAGGAACTGGCGGCCCGGCGGTTCGGTGATGTCATCTCGCCCGGCGCGGCCCGGCGGCCGACCGCCGGGCCGGGCGCGGCTACGGTGCTGGCTGCTGCGGCTAGCCGGGGCTGTGTTGCGGCTGCCCGGGCACCGGTTGCCGGCCTGTGCGCAGGTCGGCAATGACATGGCCGGCGGAGACGTTGTCGCCTACGGCGACCCGGACGGCGGCGATGGTTCCGGCCACGGGGGCCGGGATGTCCAACGTGGCCTTGTCAGACTCCAGGGTGATCAGCGGGTCCTTGCCGCTAACCACGTCACCAGCGGCCACATGTACCTCGATCACTGGCACGTCGATGAAATGGCCGATATCGGGGACTGTGACCTCGATGACCTCGTAAATCCCGCTAGGCGAGCCGTATCCCGGTGGCTCGGCCGGCGCGGAGGCCGCGTCCTCGGTGACGCGCTCCTTTGTCGGCGCGGCGGCTGGGCCGCCGGACCCCGGAGCGGCGTTGAGTCGCAGGATGAGGTCCCCTGCGGACACCCGGTCACCGACCCTGGTGGCGACTTCGTCGGCTGTCCCCGCGACCGGCGCGGGAACGTCCAGCGTGGCCTTGTCGGACTCTAGCGTGATGAGCGGATCCTCGGCGGCTACGACGTCGCCGGCGGTCACATGCACCTCGATGACCAGCACGTCGATGAAGTGGCCGATGTCGGGAACTGTGATATCCACGTCAGGCTCCAGGGAAGAAGAAGAGGCGCCGGGAATGAGCTGGGCGGCGGTCAGGGCACGAGCCCGGCGCATTGAGGTTTTCTCGACAAGGTCGATCCGATCATCCGGGACAGGACAGAGACGGCCAGGCAGACACACAGACTACTTACTCTCATGCCGTTACTCTCATGCGGTTACTCTCATGCCGCGTTCAGCAGGCCCAGCTGGCGCTACGGATCCAGACCCACCAGACTGATCCCGAGCACGATCAGCCGGGTGACCAGCGATTCGAGGGCGCGACCGATCTTCTGGGTCACCTTGCCATTTTGGACGGTGAAGACGTCGATGCCGCGCACGTGGCCGTCGTCCCAGTCGTATCGCCGGCGCTGTATGACATGGTCGCCCCGGTGAACGAATCCTCGACGGTGAATCGGCTCGCGCTCGCGGCGTGTGGTCCGCGCCCGGGTAAATGCCTGGTCGCTACCCTGGCTTCTTTCGAGCGAGGCGACCCGACGGCGCCCACTGACGCAGGGTGCGAGGTGCTGGAGTGCTCGTGGACGGCGGGGCCGACTTCACGTGCTACGGACCGTATCGTGCGCCGGCTACCAGCGCCGGGAATCAGTGCGGGCCTGGACGGCGATGGGTCTTGTTCCTGGTGTCGTCGGCAGCCCGGCGGGTGAGAGGATCTACGGGAAGGCGGAGTTCGGCGAGCCTGGTCTGCGAGAGCCGCGGGCGCCATGCCGGGTCAGCGCCTCTACAGTGCTGGTTAGTTCGTAGGAGGTGGCCGGATGCCCAGGATCGTGGTCATTGGCGGCGGGATCGTCGGGCTCTCGATGGCGATGCTGCTCGCAAAACAAGGGCACGAGGTCACCGTCCTGGAACGGGACGGCGGCGATGTGCCCGGCTCACCCGACGAAGCGTGGCAGGCGTGGAACCGGCATGGCGTCGCGCAGTTCCGCCAGGCCCACTACCTCCACGGGGCCGGGCGCCAGATCCTCGACGCGGCCTTGCCGGAGGTGACCCAAACGCTCCTCGGTGCGGGCGCCACCACTTTCGACGTGCTCACGCTCATGCCCCCGTTCATCGAAGACCGCACGCCGCGGGAGGGAGACGAGCGGTTCGTCACGGTCACCGGCCGCCGCCCGGTGATCGAGTACGCGGTCGCGACCGCCGCCCAGAACCTGGACATTCGCCGCGGGGTGTCCGTCACCGAACTGGTGACCGGCCCAGCGGCGGCCAAGGGCGTGCCGAACGTGACCGGCGTGCGCACCTCGGACGGCGAAGAACTCGCCGCCGACCTGGTCATCGACGCGATGGGGCGGCGGTCCGGGCTACCTGGCTGGCTGGCCGACCTGGGAGCCCAGCCGGTGGCCGAGGAAGCCGAAGACTCGGGATTCACCTACTACACGCGCTACTTCCGCTCGGCGGACGGTACCCCCCCGCAGTTCATCACCGGGCTGCTGACGCCGTTCGACTCCTTCTCACTGCTCACCCTGCCCGGTGACGCGGGGACATGGTCGGTGACCTTGTACATCTCCTCCCGCGACCAGGCCCTGAAGGAAATGCGCCACCCAGAGAAGTGGCAGGCCGTGGTCGCCGCGTGCCCACTGCACGCCCACCTGCTCGACGGCGAACCGGTCTCCGACGTCTTCGCGATGAGCGGCATAGTCGACCGGCACCGGCGAGCCGTCCTGGCTGACACACCGGTGCTGACCGGCCTGCTCGCCGTGGGTGACTCGGCGTGCTGCACCAACCCGTCGCTCGGCCGGGGAATCACCATGGGACTGATGCACGCCGCGGGTACCGCCGAGGTCATCGCCGATCATCTGGGCGACCCGGTCGTGCTCGCGCTCGAACACGACCAGATGACCCAGGCCCGGGTGACCCCGTGGTACGAGAACACGGTGATGTTCGACCGGGCCCGCAGGGAGGAGATCGACGCGTCCATCGAGGGCAGGCCCGCTCCGGAAGCCCCCGGCCCGATGGCCCAGTTCCAGCAGGCCTTCGGCGTGGCCATGCTCTACGACCCCGATGTGTTCCGGGGCATGATGGAGTTCATCTCGATGATGGCGCTGCCCGAACAGGTCTTCGCCCGGCCCGGGTTCGGTGACCGCGTCGCGGCGATAGCGGACGGCCACGAGGCGTTCGCCCCGCCCGGCCCGTCCCGCCCCGACCTCCTCAAGACCCTGGCATGATCATCGAGGTCAACGGGATCTCGCTCTACGTCGAGGACCATGGCGAGGGCACCCCGGTGCTGCTCATCCACGGCTGGCCGGACTCGGCCCAACTGTGGCGGCACCAGATCCCGTTCCTCACCGGGCACGGCTTCCGCGCGATCGCGCCGGACATGCGGGGGTTCGGGCGGTCCGGCCGCCCGCCCGCGGTGAGCGACTATGCGCTGGCCAACGCCGTGGCCGACGTGGCCGGCATACTCGACACGCTCGGCATTGAGGCCGCGCACATGGTCGGGCATGACTGGGGCGCAGTCGTGGCATGGCTCACCGCCACGTTCATCCCCGACCGGGTCAAGAAGCTCGCCGTGCTGTCGGTCGGGCACCCGCGTGCGCCCCGGACACTCCGGCAGGACGAGATGGCCTGGTACCAGCTGTTCTTCCAATTCGAGGGCATCGCGGAGGCGACCCTCCAGTACAAGGACTGGGCCTGGCTGCGCCGGTTTAGCCGCGGCGACGGGGACCAGGAACGCTACATCGAAGACCTGTCCCGGCCCGGCGCGCTCACCGCGTCGCTGAACTGGTACCGGGCCAACCTGGCGCCCCGGATGCCGGGGACCGCGCCCGAACTTCCTCCTGTACGGGTGCCCACGCTTGGCATCTGGTCCACCAATGACCACTATCTCGACGGCGAGCGGATGGAGGAGTCAGGCGCGTTGGTCGAGGCGCCGTGGCGTTACGAGGTGATAGAGGGCGCGAGCCACTGGATCCCGCTGGACGCGCCGGACCGGCTCAACGCGCTCCTCCTCGACTGGCTGCACGGACCGGCCACGGCCGGGTAACTGAGCGTCCGCAGGGCCCGTGCCCCGCAGCCGGCTCCAGTACTCCCGAGTAATTACGAATAAGCAAGCCACCTATCCGCCAAGAATGCGAGTGATGAGCTGCGACCCGACCGGATCGGAGTTGGCATCACTCCAGGCTGCGAGGGTACAGCCTGGACAGAGCGTGCCCAGCTCGCGCACCTCTGCGCCGAGATCTGCGAACCAGACGATGTGCCGCTGGCCTGAAGAGCTGTACTCGTACGACGTACCGGCGCCCTGGGTGCCGGTACGGAGCCAGTGGCTGTTTGCCAAGGTCGTGGCCGTGACCGGAGTCGCCTGGGCGCCCGGCACGAGAGCACCGGTGCGGGTGACCGGCCAGTCGTACCCGTAGTTGGGGACCTCAATCGCCAGCTTGTCACGAGGTATGTTGTAGCTGCCCATCACCTGGAAGACCCGTTTCAGGTCATCGGTGGGGACGATCGGGCCTGGATCGGAGGTTGAGTAGTGGAAGTCCGTCGCCATGAAGACGATCTGGTCGGCGTAGCTGGCGATGGCGCCGTAGTCGTACAGGAACGGACTCGCGTAGGAGATATCCCAGTACGTCAGCTCGTTGGTTTCGCGCACCTCGACGGCTACCGACAACAAGCGATGCTCGTGGTGCATGGCGACGGCCAGCTCGCGCACCAGCTCAGTGTAGTCGGTCGTGAGATACCCGATCTCATCCCGAGGCGAGATGTTATGCCAGCCGGCGACGGCCGCGTAGGTAGCGAGGTCTGACACGCTGTTGGGCAGCGAGAACTCGTAGTCGAGCGTCAGCCCTTCGCCCTGCGGCTCGGCCGCCATGACTTGGGCCAGCGCCATGACATGGGCCCACCTGGATTTTGGATCCACCAGGATCTTGGCCATTACCGACATGGGCGTACCCACGTCCGAGACGGTGACCATGCGCCAGGCGCAGGGATTGGCGCTGTCGGCTGTTTGCAGCTGATCCGCCAACGTGGGACCGCCGGGGTCGCTGGGTTGGTACAAGATGTCTGTGGGCGACCTCCCGACACCGAGCCAGTCGAAGTTGACGAGGTTCAGGCTGTCGGCGACGGCAGGTACGGTACTCGGCAGCTGCGGGTTGTCGAGCCAGTCCGGAAACCAGGTGCCGTTGGCACCCGCTAGGGACTTTGGCTTGCAGCTCGCCGGCCGCGCCGGGTAAGGCACCGTAGTCGGCAGAGCCCCGACGTTGAGACGGGGCAGCACAACCGGCTCTGGGGGCTGGCCGCCGGAGACCGCGCCAGGCGGAACCCGGGTCGGCAGCTTCAGCGCGACGAAGGTCACGCCGATGCCTGCGAGGGCGGCAAACAGGACTACATATACCAGCCAGCCAGGCCGGATTTTCCTTGGTATAGCCATTTCTCTCGAGCTTTCCACTTGACGCCTACTGGGGGTCACACGCGGGTGCGGGCCGGGTACTTGGCCAGGCCCAGCACATGTAGGGCGTGACTTTTCAGGGGTTTAGCTGAGCGGGCTCGGGCATACCCTTGGCCGGATCGCCAGTGGGACCATCCCCGGTGCCGACTCTTTGCGCTCTGGTGCCTTTCCAGCCGATGAGCCGGCCGGTAGCCACAGCGAACAGGGTTCGCCACGCGAGATATATCTGCAGCGGGTCGTTGATGAACCGGTAGAAGACGGCCGTGGACAAGGTGCGCCACGACCACTCCCGCAGGACCACCATCGCCGTGAGGTTTTGCGCCAGCCGGAAGGAGGTAAAGACGGCGAAGTACACCAGCAGCTTCGACCAGTTCCCGTAATATGCCGCCGCGATGGTCACACCGTAACTGACCGGCAGCAGCACGAGCGGTATGGCGAAGGACAGCACGGAGTACCACATCACCCAGGACAGGAGTCCATACCGGCCGGGCCGGACCATGATGTCACGGTGCTTGACGAAGTTTTGCACCGTGCCGAACGTCCAGCGGGTCCATTGCTTGGCAACGGCCCGCAGAGTACACGGGCACTCAGTGATGGCGCGGGCTGTAACGTCGAGCTTCACCAGGTAACCGGCTTTGCGGACCCCGAGGCCCGCATCCGCATCTTCGCCCGCGGTGTCAGCGGTCATGCCGACGCGCCGCATGACCGAGTTTCTCCAGGCAGAGAAGGCACCCGGCACGATCATGATGCCGTGCTTACCTTGGGCAACCCGCAGGACCGCGATGCCGAGGTTGTACTCAGCCACCTGGAAGGCGAGCAGCAGACTGCGCCACAGCGACGTCGGCTGATTGCTGGCCATGATGTAGCCAGCGACCGCTCCCACCTGCGGATCTCTGAAGTGCCGCACGAGACGCGGGATATCATCCGCGCTGCACGGCACTGTGTCGGCGTCGATCGTGACGGTGACTTCGCCCTCGGCGTGATGCCGAAACAGCAGGTCGAGGGCTGGTCCTTTCGTAACGTTGGTAGGCAGGTGAACGGCCTTGAGCTTACGCGGGTAGGCGTTGAACTCGAGGGCCAGCCTGTCCAGGATCTGTCTCGTGTCATCCGTCGAACCGTCGTTGACGACCAGTACCAGTACCTCAAACGGGTAGCTGTGGCTGAGGATGGCCCGGACGGTGCGTTCGATGACTTTTTCTTCGTTGAGGGCCGCGATACCAACCGTGATGCGACCCGGATGCCACTCCGGGATGGGCCGGTGCTGCCGAATTCCGCCGAGGTGGGCACGGATCATCCACAGCATCGCAAACGCCAGGACCACCCAGGTGCAGACGGTCAGCACGTCGGGCAGGATGGTGTTGGGGAGCGCGTCCCCAATCCAGGTTGCCAAGTACCCGCCCCGGTCCTCAATAGACGGGCGGGCCCGGCTGATAACCGGCTGCGATCCCCCTTGCATCTGGAGGAGCTGGGCCATGGTCATGAAGTGGTAACCCAGGGCCTTGGCCTTTTCAATGACCCGGATCAAGAGGTTATAGGTAGCCTGATTATCTTTGCCGCCGGCGTCGTGCATGACCACCGCCAGCCCGGGCGAACCCGGACCGCCCATAGCCGGGGTCGGGATGTAGCCGTAGGGCGGATAGGTAAAGTCTGAAGTGTCGGCGGTAAAGCCAACCACAGTCAAGCCAAGCTGCTGGGCAACCAGGGTGGCATAGGCGTTGGACCGGATGGAATCCGGCCCGTACAGGTTTCCGCCGCCGAAGGGCGTCCGACACAGGGACGACTCGTAGTCATCCAGGGTGGCCATGATTTGCTGAACCGCCACAAACTGCCGACGGGCAGCCAGCGGCGACAGGTCGATGATGAGCGGATGGGTCAGCGTGTGGTTGCCGACGACGTTGCCGCTTGCGACCACCTGCCGAAACACGTTTGGCGCCGCCAGGATGTTGTCGCCAATTTCGAAGAACGTCGCATGCACGTGGTACGCGGCCAAGACCGCCAGCATCCGCGGCGTCCAAATTGAACTGGGGCCATCATCGAGAGTGAGAATGATGGTCTTTTCGGGAACCGTACCGAACTGCTGGATCGCGTAGCGGCAGTCGGCCGTGTTATGCGCTTCCAGCGGGGTAAGCGAACTCAGCACGACCCGGTTGGTAAACGGATCGACGGCGTAGGCCGTGTCCCCGGCATGGCGGATTTCGACCACGCGCTGGAAGACACCGCCATCGCCGATGATACCAATGCCCAGTTGGCCGGTCTGCTCGATTTCCCCGTGCCGCTGGGCACAGGCTGCCATCTGGTCTGCGATCTGACGCGGATAGTCAACGCTCGCATTATACACCGGTGTTTCGGGCAAAGCCGTGGCTAGTTGCTGACTACGCTCGACTCCGAGCAGTACGTCAATGACTGCCAGTAGCAGCAGCACGAGGACCGCCAGTCCCCGTTTGCCACTGAGGCTAGCAAAGACGGGGCTTTCACGGGGTTCCGGGGCAAAGCCGGTATGCCGCCCCATGTGCTTTCCCTTCACTCAGTGGTTGAATAGGGGATACCAAACGCCCTGTTCTAGCTGCTGGATACAGTAACCGGTCGGGGTTGGAGTTCGGGTCGGCGACACTATTGACGTTGCGGTCCTGGTGCCGATGATGTCGGGACTGGGGCTTCGGCCCGCAGCCGGACTAGAAGTCGGACGCGGGCTGGAAGTAGTAACCCCGACTTGCATATGGTAATGGCTTGCTGGCGGCAGATGCCGACGGCAGCACATCCGCCATGTTGATAATCAGGGAAACGTCAGTGACAGCGACTCCCTTTTGACCGTCGGCGCTCGCGGGCCCAAGCGTCCGGTTGGCTCCGCCCCGGAAGCGTAGGGGTTGTAGGACGGCACGGCGAACCTGGTCACGCTGGGACTACCAACGTGACCAATACCCAACATAGCCAGCCAGCCGAGCAGAGCGACCATGACTACGCAGCCGATGGCGCCTATGCTACGGCACAACTGGCGCCTAGCCGTACGCCCTATTCTCCTGAGCCCCTTGCGACGGTGTTGGCCATGAGACTTGGGATTGCGACTGGGGTTACTCATCGCAACGCTCCTTTGGTTTTGCCAGCCGAACTGTCATCAAGGCAGGTTTCGGCGCGACCTGCTCAACTATCCTGCCGTAAGGTGTGAATTTCTCTCAAGCAGTAGACGCACCACCGCATCGGTAGTACCCGGGTAGGTGGTGGATTCCAGTATGAAGGGAGAGCCTGTGCATAGAAGTCGTGATGCGGTTTTCTGCAGCGGCCTTGACAGCCGTCAAATTGGCTCCGTCACATGCCCTCAATGATATTGACACGCACATCACAATTGTCTTTGATACCTTCAGCTCTGTTTCATTAGCCATGGCCCGGGACCTGCTGGATAGCGTACCGGCGAGGTAATCAGATGAAACGTCGCCAATGTGGCAGTGGCCTGGCACTTAGTGTTCTTACTACATCTCCGTCAATTTCGATGCCAGGCCGGACACAGATCTCCAGAAGCCGGGACTGCCTCGGCAGCCAACGGCCCGGCTACCCCGATAATGAGCAAGTCAGGTCCGTTATGTCCGGTCTGGCGCTGGTTGGCCTTTTTGGTGCTACTGGCGTTGGTCAACTCGTATCCCCCCATGGGATCATCTGTCAGCTAACTGTCCGTTGCAGGCTTAACCTGGCGATCTATATGTAGACGTGTCACATGCTCTCTAGGATTACAGACCTCGCGAACCGGCTTGTACTCGGCCAAGTCGCCCAAGCTTGCCGCTTAACCTGCGCGTGCGCACTTTGCGTAGAGCGTGCGTTCTCTCTTCGTCGTTTTCCCACGTCGTGGCGGGGTACCGGCAGGGCTCCGGCGTATTCCGTGAATGTCTGCTGCTGTCCTAATCGAAGCCGTGGAGGTGGAGGACTTCGGCGCGGGTGGCGTGGTCGCGCCGGCGTTCGGGGACGTGCACGGCGTCGAAAGTCACGACGGCACCGTCCAGGTCCCCCGGTTCCAGGAGCTCGGTCAGATGGCTGGTCTCGTTGTCCTTGACTTCTCCCCAGTTGCCGGGTACTGGCCGATGACCGGATCCCACGGAGCCCGCAGGCGTGCCAGATCTGCCTGGCTGGCCCGTTTGGTCCACTGCCCGACCGCGGTGAGCGCCACCATGGGTGGCATGTTCGCCACGGTCAACGGCCAGGCACAGAGCGGCGATCGCCGCCGAGCTGCTCGCGCGCACGCGCGCGAAGCGAACCGGATAAATTGTCCTCATATCATCAAACCGGGCAACTCGGGTTTACCACGACTATCCCGTCAATTTTCGTGCAGCATTTTCCGCTGAAATTGGGGCCCTTTTCTGCCGCGCACTATTCCCGATATTTTTGCAGTGGACTTTTTTTCCGGATTAGCGGTGTTACGCTATGTAATGACGTAGTACGTTCCGCAGGTCGGCGTCCCGTGGGTGCCTTCATCTGGGACTGGCCACCGGCACTGCGCAGAGTGAAACCGGCCAGGAGAACCCTAAGATCCAGGAGGCATTGACGTGAGACTCATCTTCGCCGCTGCGGCACTCATGCTCACCGTCTTGTCGGGAGCGGGCGCGGTCGTCGCGAGTGCTGCGCCAGCTTCCGCTGAGGTCCTCTTTAACGACGACGCCGGCACCATCCGCCCCGGCCAGTACGTGGAGGTGGGCGTCTGGTATCAGCAGTACAGCGGCGGCCCGTCCGGTTACTGGGCTGGCGTGTGGAGCTACCCGCAGCACAAGTGGATCTTCACCAGCAGCGGCGACGCGACCACCAGCTGGAAGTTCTGGTGGGTGAAGCCAGCCGTCCGGGGTGAGTACGCGACCGTGTACGGCACCACGTACAGCGGCCGTAACTACCGGGACGTGTTCTACACGGCGGTCAGATGACCGCGGCGACCGCTGAGCGTGTCACCGAGCACCGTTACCGGCGCGGCGATGTGCGGCAGATGATGCAGATGATACGGCGACCCCTTTAAGCCAGCCACGGCCCCGGCCGCCGCGGCCGGACCAGGCTTGCTCGGCGACGCCGGGCACGATCTGCGGTGAGTGTGCGTTGGGAGTTACGTACGCCGTCGTGCCTGGCCCCGGATCACCTGAGCCAGGCGAGCGGCAGATCAAGATCTTCTTCCCGGAGCTCGTTACCCTTTTCGCGCCGGCCGGTGGAATGACGCGGTGCCACCCCGCCGCAGCCGGTATCCGTATTCACCGTGATCAGCAGATAGTTTCGTTAGAGTTAGAAGGTTCGTTTCTGATGGGGAACATGCTGGCGTTCCTCGGCCGTGACATGGCGGTCGACCTCGGCACCGCGAACACCCTGGTGTACGTGCGCAGGCGGGGGATTGTGCTCAACGAGCCGTCGGTGGTGGCACTCAACACCAATACCGGCAACATCGTCGCGGTCGGCGTTCAAGCCAAACGGATGATCGGCCGGACGCCCGGCAACATCGTGGCGATCCGGCCGCTCAAGGACGGCGTCATCGCTGACTTCGATATCACTGAGCGGATGCTGCGCTACTTCATCCAGAAGGTCCACCGCCGCCATCACCTGGCCAAGCCGCGGCTGGTGGTTGCCGTGCCCAGCGGGATCACCGGCGTGGAGCAAAGCGCGGTGAAAGAAGCCGGGCGCCAGGCCGGTGCCCGGCGCGTTTACATCATCGAAGAGTCGATGGCGGCCGCGATCGGCGCCGGGCTTCCGGTGGACGAGCCCACCGGAAACATGGTCGTCGACGTCGGCGGGGGGACCACCGAGGTCGCGGTGATCTCGCTCGGCGGCATTGTGACGTCCCAGTCGATCCGGGTCGGCGGCGACGAAATGGACCAGGCGATCATCACGTTCGCCAAGAAGGAGTACTCGCTCATGCTGGGCGAGCGGACCGCCGAGGAGATCAAGATGGCGATCGGGTCGGCCTACCCGTCGCTGGATGAACCGTACATCGAGATCCGCGGCCGCGACCTGGTCAGCGGACTGCCGAAGACCATCGGAATTGGTGCCGAGGAGGTTCGGCACGCGATCGCCGGACCCGTCAGCACCGTCGTGGACATCGTCAAGACCACGCTCGACAAGTGCCCGCCCGAGCT
>Ga0181518_10005168_pt1 | contig 11394 bp, 8 predicted proteins | sample PEATcosm2014_Bin_28_FD_119751 | JGI IMG/M metagenome (GOLD analysis project Ga0181518, IMG submission 119751) | Peatland microbial communities from MTU Mesocosm Facility, Houghton, MI, USA - PEATcosm2014_Bin01_60_metaG | ecosystem: Environmental > Terrestrial > Soil > Wetlands > Peat | place... | reverse complement strand
CAGACCCTTGGCTTCGATAACAAGGTCGTTCCCCATGACGCCAGCTTGGCCCTCCTGCCGGTTCACCGCCACAGCTGGAAGGCTGGTTCTCGTGTCCATCTAACGGTGGATCACATACGTGCTACCCCGTCGCGAGCCCCCTGTGCTTGGCAACCAGCTCCTCGCGGACACTGTGCGCGAGGCCTGAGTTGGTCACGCTCGAGGGACACTTGTTCGAGGGCCCCGCTGGGCTGACCACCAGGCTCTGCCGCGCCCAACCTCTCCAACTTGCGCTCACGCTCCTCGTCAACTGCGCGAGCTGGCACAGGGTCCGGCTTCCCGGGTCCCGGTGATCGCGAACCGAAGTCAGTAGGTGAACTTCGACCCGGTCGAGGCCGTGCTCGTGCCTCCGGGGGTCGTGACGGTCACGGTGACCGTGCCCGTCCCAGCCGGTGATAGGGCGAACACCTCGGTCGGCGAGACGATGGCGAACTTGGCGGCCATCGTGGTGCCGAACTTGACCGCGGTCACCCAGAGCATCCCGGTGCCGGTGATCTTCACCGAGGTGCCGCCGGCCTCCGAGCCCTTGTCGGGTGCGAGCGAACTCACGGCCGGACGAGGCTCGTAACCGAGGTAAAAAGACAGGCCCGTCCCGATCGGTGTGCCCAATCCCGTCGCCATGTCGTACCCCTTGGTCGCGGGATAGAGCCCGCCGTTGGTCGCCGTGTAGTCGTTGTTGCCGACGGTCACGTCGTTCACAATCGGCTTTCCCTCCGAGACGAGCTTGTAGAGCGCCGGGTTCACGAAGCCGAGCTTGTACAACGTCCCCTGCTGGACGTCCAGCAGCCCCACGATGGCCGCCCACAACGGTGCCGCGGCACTGGTCCCGCCGATCGCCGTCCAGCTGCCCTGCTCGAAAACGACGTAACCGTGGGCGGGGTCGGCAGAGGCCGAGACGTCGGGAACCTCGCGGCACAGCCCGCTCGTGTTCCCACACGGGGCACCGGAGCTGTCGGCGTTCTTCACGCCCGGGGCCGCTTGGTAGCTCGGGAGCTTCCAGAACAACGAGATCCCGCCGCCGCCGGCGCCTTCGGGGAGCTCGGCCTGTGCGTTGAGGTGTTCGTCCCAAACCGACTCCTCCGGTGCTGGGCCGATGGCAGTGAGATCGGTCCCTCCCACGCCCGTCACGAACGGCTGGGTGCCCGGGTCCCACGGATCGAGAAGCAGGGGTATCTCGACGAGGGCGCCGTCGTTCTGGTCGGCCACCGCCGCAAAGCCGATCGCCGGATCGCTCGCCACGGCCACTGGATCGCTTCCGGCCGAGAGCAGCGAGGTGACCGTGTCGGTCGACAGCGATACGACGGCGACGCCGGTCGGACGACCGCTGCCGTTCGCGACATCGCACGCGACGAGCAACGAGGTGCCCGAAGGGGAGATCGCAAGGCCTTGTGGCCCGTCGATGACCGACTGCAGGTTGACGGTCGCGAGGACCGTTCCCGAGGTCCCGCTTACGACCGAGACCGTGTCACTGTCGGTGTTCGAGACGTAGATGCGGTTCAGCGCCGCGTCGACGGCGACGTTGGTCGGGTCAGAACCCACAGTGACGCCTACCGCGGCCGCGGAGCAGCCGGTGATATCGCTGGCGTCGCACGTGCTGCCCGCGAAGACGCCGAGGGCAGCGTCCCCGCTAGCTGCGTAGTACACGAAGTTGGTCGCCACGTCGACGGCGACGCCGTCGGGGAGGGTGCTCCCCGGCGCCGCCACGGCGACGACCTTCAAACTCGACTCGGAGAGGACGACGATCTCGCCGAACACCGAGTCGGCCACGTAGACGGTCTTCGTGGTGGGATCGACGGCCACCCCTTCGGGGAACGAGTCCGCTCCCATCGAGACGGCGGTCCCGGCGCACTTGGAGTCGTTGACGGCGTTGCAGGTCGCGCCGTAGATGACGCCGAGTGCGTCCGCGTCGGCGGCCGTCACGAAGACCTCGTGTGTGGTCGGGTCGACGGCGACGCCGAACGGTCCGGTGCCGGTGCCGACCTCGACGGTCGTGACCACCGACAGAGTGAGCTCGTTCACGACAGAGACGGTCCCGGCCAAGAAGTTCGCGACGTACACGGTGTGGTCCGTCGGGTCGATCGCGACCCCGTCCGGCGCGGCGCCCTTGCCGATCGACAGGCTGAGCGTGCCGAAGTCGTTCGGCAGGCAGCCCTCTGAACCCTCGTCTCCTGGAATGCTGATGATCGACTGGCCCTGGGTGGCGGCCTGTTCGAAGATCGTGTTCTGCGCTGCGGCTTCCGAAGACCCGAGGAATGCCTCGCACTGCCCCCAGCTCGAGGAGACCACCTGGGCCTTGTCCGCGGTCACGATCGCGTCATACTCGTCCATCGAGCCGGTCCCGCTGTTGCCCGTCTCGTAGACCAGCAGGTGCGCTTTCGGCGCGAGACCGAGCACGACCTCGATGTCGAGCTCGGCCTCACCCGCCCCGGCGTTGCTCGTCGCGCCCCCGTTCACCGCGATGTTCGTGATCGGGGTCGTCGTGTGGTAGCAGCTCTGGAAGCCGGCGATGTCGGTCGCCGAGTACGTGGTGAGCTCGAAGAGCCCGATCGTCACGCCCGCACCGAGGTCTCCGCGCCAGTAGAGCGTGGGAAGCGAATAGGCCTTGGCGAGCTGGTTCTCGGTCCAGCTCCCGAACTTCCCACCGGCCGACACGGCCGCGGCACACGGTGCCGGCCCGGAGACCGACGGACGCAGGGACCGCGCCGAACGGGTCGGCACCTGTGCCGAGGAGTGGGTGTCCGCGTGGGCAGTCCCCGACGGCGTCGCCCCGGGTTGAGGAAGGTTGAGGTCGTCGAGCCCGATGACCGCTTGAACCGCGCCCGCCACCGGTGCCGGAAGCGTCGGCGCGTCCGAGTTGGCTGTGGCGATCCGGCCCGAGGGCAGCCGGTACCGCACGAGCGAGACCTGGAAGGCGTGCTCGGCCCCCGCGACCGTCGTGAAGACCGGGATCAACAGGTTGTTCGAGCTGATGGTGCCGGTCCGAAGGCCGTCACGGTGCAGCTCGGACAGCACCGCGCGGACGGTCGCGGCTGTCGGGCCGAACACGGAGGCGAAGCGGCCACGGGCAAGGAAGTGGTGGTAGAGCGGGTTACCCGGCGTCGACACGGCGAGTGCGAAGCGCGAGAGCGCTGCGGGGTCACGCGGCCGCAAGGCGACGTCGATCCGCAGGGGCGCCGAGCCGACGGCGGGACCGAGCAGCTGCGCGCCGAACGGGACCCTGGCCGGCGTGCCGACCGGGCGCTCGAGCGCGGTGAGCGCGAAGCGCGGTGAGCGCGGGCTCGCGTTGCCGAACCCCGGCGACAGCGCGGCCACGAGCGCCGCCACGCTGATCACGCCGATAAGGCGCCAGCCCAGTGACGACCGCCTCGGTCGCCTCCCAAGTGCCGACGAGCTCGCGGATCTGGTCATGGCTCTCCCTTCGGCAAGGTCCCTCGGGTCCTCGCCCGCGTCGTCGCCCGACGGAGTCGAGCAGTGGCCGTCCGGAAGTCGTTCTAGAGCATGAAAGGTCCGCGCACAAGGGCGGGAGTAAAGACAGTCGATTCGACAAGGTCACCAGCGCTGAGAGCCCCTCGGGTGTCTCTCGCTTCTTACCGGCCCCGCGCGGCGCGCTTACGCCGCTCGCAGTGAGTACATGATCGTCCTGGCAACCATACCCTTACCAGCCAGCCCGATGGACACGTACACCGGCTTCGAGCGCCCTGGGACTGTGACCTTGAGGACGAGGATCGAGTACGCGGGCGAGGTCGCCGGACAGGCAGTCAGACCGTGCAGGTCAAGGCAGTGCTTCGGGAACGACAGGGCGAGCTGAGGCTCCGTACGCAGTCCGGAGTCAACCTGGACGCCGCTTTCCGGTACTTGGTAGACGGGCTTCCGGTATCCGCAGGGGGGAAGCAGCCAGTGCCACGCATCATTGCTCAGCAGTACTGACGTGATGCCGACCAACGCCACTCCAGGATTCTGGCAAACGTTCCCGAGTCCAGGAGTCACCCGTGTGTGGTAGACCGGCCACGACCTAGGAGTCGAGAACCGCAACCCGGCAAAGCTCACCGACCGCCATGACGATGGCACTACCGGTACTGGCCCCGATGCGAGAACCGTGGTCCGGGGTGAATAAGCGACGGTCGCCAGAAGGCGGCTTGTCAAAGGCCCGCTGGCCGAAACGACGACTCCGAGTTCCGGCACCATGTAAGTGCCGCTGGTCGCCGTTGGGTGACCTACCAGGTCCCAGACGAGCAGCCCGTTCACGTAATGGGCCGGAGGGGTTTCGAGGGCAAGGTCGGCATGGACAATAGGCCGAACGATAAGGGTATTGGTCACGGTTTGCGCACACGCCGGCGGCTCCTCATTTCCGAGGTACACCGAGCCGAATGTCGTGGCGTCGCGACACCAGTCACCTCGCGGATAGAAGACCCACGACGTCGCCGGGACCGATATCTGCGCATCGCGGTCCACAACCGGCACCCACCCGTTCGGCGTGGCTGAGAGGGACGGCTGGGAGTGGCGTGGGAACGGTTGGGGGTCTCACCGACTGCCAGGTGCGACCACCGTTGCTGGTGCGCCACATCAGGTTGCTCCCGCCAGGCCCCTCGTCGACTCCCAGGACGAGCCACGCAGTCGTGCTGGCAAAGGTTATGTCGAAGCCATAGCTGTCGGACAGCCACAAGGAACTGAAGCGAACAGCACTGAAGTGCGCACCACCATCTCGGGTCAACCACATCCCCGCAACTCCCGGCTGGAACACAGCCTCGGTGTTCGACAGGGGAAGAATCAGGCCACCATTGGCAGCAGGTCGGTGCCCTCGCATCCACCCGGAGACGGTCGAGAAGTTCCGGCCGCCGTCAGTTGAGCGAACTACGCCGCCCACATTGCCGGTAGCGCAAAAGCCCCAGAGCGTCGTGGCTGAAGTAGCCCTAGCACGGCAGGCGAGGCCCCCCATTCCGGTGCTCGGCAGGTTTGTGAAGGTCGCGCCGCCATCGTCGGAAACAAGTACCTTGGCGCTGCTCCCCCCGTCAGAGACGACGATGAGCCACACCTTGGCACCAAAGGCTGCCAAGCCAACGCTATATTCGGCGGCATCTATCGGAACACGCCTTATGGTCCACCTATCGCTCGTCACCGTTGACGACCCAAGGTCGAGCGTCTTGCAGCCACCGTTCTCAACGCAGCCCTCGTCGGCGAGCACGTAGGCACGACCCTCCGTCGTGACGATGGACAGGCTCTGCGATTCCTGGAACGCGGCGGGTTCAAGGCGCCAACTCCTGCCGCCGTCCCCGGTCCAGTAGAGCACCGACTTCACGGTCGTGGCGCCTTCAAAGTACGCGTAACCGTCCTCGCGATTAGCGAAGGCGAGTGTGTCAGCAGAGGGGGGAGGCGTACCGACCCTGACGAAGGCCTCGCCGCCATCTGAGCTTCGCAGGAGCACAGGGCAGGTCCCGGTGGCACATGGGTAGGTGCCGAGCAGCCACAGGTCACCGTCGGCACCGGTCACCGCCGTTGGGGTGACCTTCGCGGAGGTAACCGTAGATGTGCTCGCCGGGGTCGTCTTCGCCGGGGCTACGAGACTGTGGAACAGGCTGACGTGGGGCAGGGGGACGAAGAACACGACCACGATGGCCGCGGCGACGGCGACGACCACGGCGCGATGGGTCCACGACGCTGGCTGCCATGTCCGACGCGACTCGACGTGGCCTACCTGCTCGGACTCGATGAGCGTTTGGAGCCTCGCGGCGAGGCGCTCGCGGGCCTCAGGGGTCAGCCCAGGGGTCGAATCGACGAGCGGGGATAGGTCCAACGGGGTGTCGGTCATGGCACTGGGTCTCCTGTGACGTTGTGCTCGCCAGTGTCGGCCAAGCTGGCGGCGAGTTGATTGCGGGCACGCGAATAGCGCGAACGGACCGTGCCGATGGGGATGTGTAGGGCAGCGGCAGTTTCCTCGTAGCTGAGGCCACCGATTCCGATGACGAGGACGACACTTCGCCACTCCGGCTTCAGGGACGCCAGGGCAGCGGCGAGTCGTAGGCGCTCGGCAACCTGCCCGACCCCGTCGGTGCAGCAGCGAAGGTCCTCGTTCGAGATTGCAAGCGCCCTGATGCGCTTCTGCTCGTCTCGGTGGTTCTCGCGGACGAGGTTCGTGGCGATGCCGAACAGCCACGCCTTTACCGAGCCACGGTCAACCTGGTAGCGACGCCTTCCGGCAAAGGCCCGGGCGAACGTCTCGGCTGTGAGGTCCTCGGCAAGGTCTTGTCCGACCCGAAACGACAGGTACCGATGAATCACATCGACGTGGCGCTCGAACAGCATCGCGAAGCGTGCCGAGTCGGCTAGCGACGCCCTCAGGGCAGCCTCGTCTGAGCCGACACCTTGTGTCACAGGTATCTATTGTCCTTCGGGCCCGAGTTAGTTCCCGGTCAGACGAGAATCCTTCACTGCGACCACCTTTCCGAGCTGAGCCACGAGGTCGGCGCCAGGACCACCAGCACGGTGCAGTCTCACTGTCGTCACGCTCCGATGAAGCCAGGACGGGCCGGCTTCGCCGACGAACATGGTTTGCCTGGCAGTCTTCTTGATCGCCTTCTGCCTACTCACGCCTTTCGCGCCCGGGTCGACTGTTTCGGCCATCTGGGCCTGCTGCTGGGCCGTGGCCGGCCACTGCCTGGCAGTGACCACGAGGTTTGCCTGCCGGCCGAGAACCTCCGCGGCGATACGACTGGGCACGCTCCAACGGTCACGGGGGCCTTGCGCTCATCGCTTATTGCGGGCACGACCGGCTCAGGACGGCCCTCGGTTCGCCGCATGATGCCGGGTGCGCAGACGACCGCAGTGACCGTCAGCGCCGCTAAGCCGTCGTGCATACTGTCCGCGTGGGATCGACAGGAACCCGTCCCCGTAAAGCCCCGTCGCCACGGGGCACGTCCTCCAATGTCAGAGGGTGGCGACGGGTGAATCACACGCCGGAGGGTTATTCGACTCTCCCGTCGTACAGAGCGCTCCTGGGCATGGCCACCTTCTTCGGGAAACTCATCCGACACGTGACCGGACAGGATCGACGCGACTAGAGCATCACGTCGCCAGCGGACTGAACGGGTTGCGCATGCTTGGTGGCCACGTCTTCCGACAGCTTGCGCTACCGGCGATTCGACGGCTCCATGGTCACCCTCCCGCCTTCGATGCTGACCTCGCATCCTTGTCCCCGCCATGCTTGACCGCCCTGACAAGCGCACTTGCCATCCGATGCTCGCCGATTCCCCGTTCGACAAGCGGGCGAAGGTGCCGCTCAAGGGCCGCTGCTTCCTCATCGCTCAGAGTCTGCGAGATTGCCGCACCGATTGTCGGCACCAGTGGATTGCTGGAGCTGGCCAGGAAGCGCTCCCAGGGCTGGGGGTCCATCCTCGGCTCGATGTCAGCGCGCAGCTCCAGGTGCACTTCGTCGAAGCCCGCCATCGTCACAAGCCTGAGAAGGTCTCGCTCATCGAAGTCGATCATGGGGTCGTTCACCGGGTCCTGGATGCGGTCGTAGAGCGCATCGAGCCTGGCAGCGATGTGGGCAATGGGCGAGATGTCGTAACCGCAGAAGGCCCGGCCATGGCCCGCGACGATGAACCGATTGATCGGCTCGAAAAGTGCAAGTCGCCCGCCAGGTCGAAGGACTCGGCAGCACTCCCGAAGGCTCGCCGCCTTCTCCTTCACGTAGATCAGAACCGAGCGGATCGTGACCACATCGACAGACGCCTCGTCGATTTCCGCAAGATCATCCGCAGAGCCGAGGACAAACCGGCATCGGTCCCGCAAACCTGCCTCAGCCGCGTAGTCTTGGCACAGGCCGAGCAGATCAGCGGAGAGGTCGTTGAAGATAGCCCTTCCCGACGGACCCGCACGTTCGAGGGCACCGAAACCAATCAGCCCGTCACCTGTCCCGAGGTCCAGGACGACATCTCCTTCTTGGATATGCGCAGCATCGAGCAGGCGGTCTCGAACCGGGGCCAGGAAGGCGGCAAACAACTCACGACGGAACGAATCGTCCCCACCGTGGCGATGCCGGACGATCCACTGACACCAAGGGTCACGGGCAGCTTCATCCACCATTCGGAGTATCGCACGCTGCCCGTGGCAGCCGGTGAGTCGCCTCTTGAGAGGCGGGGAGATCGCTCAGCCTGGGCCACAGATGAAGACGCCCTGTGCCTCGACGGCTATCGAATGCTCCGAACCTCAACAGCAGCGCCCGACACGCTCAAGACGGTTCCAGTGCAGTTCAGAACCCCACAAATTGGAGCTAGCTACCTGATCGGTAGCTCCAAGAACACTGACATTCCTATGTAGGGTCACTGTAGGTGGGCGTCTTGTGCCGACAGCGTGATCAGCAACGCGCGCGGCGTCGGTCCGATAGCTCCGCGCAGGGTCGCGTGCGCCGTAGAGAAGCCCGGCACGCCTGCTTGCTCTTACCAGCCGCCTCAACGGCGGAGCCCACTGACGTCGACACGATGACAGCCCGAGCGAGTGACGGCTGCTCAAGGCCTCAGGTGAGCGACAGGCGGTAAGCAAGGAGCGGTACGTCCGGCACCGGCGACCAGTCGCGCTCCGGGAGCCGCTTGAAGCCGGCCGTGTCGTACAGGTGTTGCGCCGCCAACATCCAAGGCGTCGTATGCAGCAACAGCGCCGCCCGGTCCAGTTGGCGCGCTCTCGAGACACACGCGTTCAGTAGGGCGCGCGCGACTCCGCGGCCCTGCGCGCTCGGCAGGACCGCCAGCATGCGGATACCCGCCTCGCCTTCCTCCAGCAGCTCGGCCCAGGGTGAGGAGCCGTCGGGAACGAATGTCACACAGCCGACGACCTCGTCCTCGACGGCGACGAGCACCTCGGCTTCCGCTGCCCGGCGTACCACGTCCGCCAGCTCGGCGGCGTAGTCGTCCGACAGATGGGCGCTGGGCAGTGCTCGGTACGCGGCCACGACCAGACGCCCGGCGCTCTGGTACTCCTCGGTCCGGACCTGACGGATCTCCACCGGCGCGACGCTACGCTCATTGCCCCGGCCCGGCTGCCGCTTGTCCTGCACGACCGTCTGGCTGGCGGCACAAGCGAGGCCCTGCGTGCCCCGGGGTGCCTTGTCCGTAGGAGGTGGTGGCGCCGCCGCCCACGCCGGATAGGACAAAAGGGCCGGAACCACTGAAGACTGGGCTCTGATCAGATAGAGGGCTATCCCCTGCTTGCCTTGGCCGCAGCCCGAGGCTCTATCGGGTAGCAGTGACTCTCGGTGGTTGCTGCCTTATTGGTGCTCGATGCCTCACAGCACCGCTTGCGGTCGCCGCGACGAACCACAGTCTGACCGCCTCAGTGGGAAGATCGGACCGTGAAGACTATCGGCCTGATCGGAGGCATGAGCTGGGAGTCCTCGGCTGAGTACTACCGTCTTCTCAACGAACTCGTGCGCGAGAGGATGGGCGGGCTCCACTCAGCCCGGTGCCTTCTCTACTCGGTCGACTTCGCCGAGATCGAACAGCTCCAGGCGACCGGCGCATGGGATGAGGCGGGGGCCCTTCTCGTGGCCGCTGGGCAGTCCCTAGAGGAGGCGGGAGCCGACCTCCTTGTGCTCTGCACCAACACCATGCACAAGGTGGCGGACGTCATCGAAGCGGCGGTGTCGATCCCACTGGTCCACATCGCCGACGTCGTCGCGGAGGCGATTAGCGCGGCAGGCATCGCCCGGGTCGGGCTCCTGGGCACGACGTTCACGATGGAGCAGTCGTTCTATAGAGACCGGCTGGCCACACACGGCCTAGAGGTCATCATCCCCTCCTCCGCCGATCGGATGATCGTACACAGGACCATCTATGAGGAGCTCTGCATGGGTGTCATCCGCGAGGAGTCCCGGGATGCGCACCGGGCGATCATTGGCCGACTGGTGGCTGCCGGCGCCGAAGGAGTGGTGCTCGGCTGTACCGAGCTCGAGCTGCTCGTCGCAGCGGACGACTCTCCGGTGCCTGTCTTCCCGACGACCAGCCTCCACGCAGCAGCGGCGGTCAACCTGGCTCTGGCGAACCGAGCCGAAGATGGACTGGAGCTACTTGAAGCGTCGCCGGAGAGCGAAGTGGCGGCCCGGCTCCTCGCCCGGTACTACGAGGAGCTCACCGTCCGCTTCCCCGGTGGCTTCGACGTCGACCGTACCGCTGTCGCTCCCAGCGCAGAGTTGCGCCCCCCGTCTGGCTGCTTCCTGATCGCCCGGCTCGACGGGCGCCCAGTCGGGTGCGGGGCGGTTCGGAAGCTCGACGAGACCACGGCGGAGATCAAACGTATGTGGATCGATCCGGTGGTGCGCGGTCGTGGCATTGGTCGCAGGTTGCTCGTCGGCCTGGAGTCCGCCGCGACGCGCCTCGGCTGCCAGCTCGTGCGACTGGATACCAGTAGCCACCTTCCTGAGGCGCTCGGTCTCTATCGTTCCACCGGTTACAGCGAGATCCCCGCGTACAACGACAACTGCTATGCCCACCATTGGTTCGAGAAGTCGCTGGTGTCTGGAGCGCGGCATTGAACGCCTTCTACCCGACCTGCTCACGTCCGAGCGCCGTCGTGGTGGCGTGGCCGCTCCGCTCTCGGCGACGTCGGTTCACAGCCTGCACCGCGTCATTCACCGGGCGCTCGCTGGCACCGGCCGCGAAAACTTTGGCTCCGCGCTGCCACACGAGAGCGAGCGTCGCCTCTTGCGCGGCGAGTTGGCGAGCGAGCCGGTCGAGGCGGGCCGCGATGACCCCGTCGGCCACGCTTGTCGTAATCGCGTCGAGAGCGCAAGCGAGGCCAGGGCGGTCGGCGGCCTCGAGGGCGCCGGAGATGGCCTTGTCCACGCACATGAGCACGATCCGGCGCTCGTTTGCCTTGGCTCAGGCGCCAACCACCTGGCGTTAGGCGTCGAGCCGGTACCCGTCGAGCTGGGCCTCGCTGCTGACTCGGACATAGGCGACCAGTCGCATGCCGCAGGCTTATACCCTCTGACCTGCCATGTAGGCGGTCCTAAGGAACTAAGGAACTACTTACAACACGGCCGGGATCCAGCGCCCGCCAAGCTTGATCCCCTCGCATCGTGCAACGCCGACCATTCGGTGCCGCGGCGTCAGATGCTGCGGAACCGTCGGTTGACGAACCGGAGCCGTCGACCAATCTGCGTGGGATGGCAGCCAGTGCACCGTCGCTCACTCCCCGCCCAGATCAATGGATCTGCGGCTGGCTGTTTGCAAAGGTGCCCCGTGCACCGGGTCTCGGACCGTCACGATTGGGCGCCGCCCTCGTCGAAGAGTTCATTGCGCCTTTACTGCGTTGTCGAGACCTTGTGCCCGAACTGTCACCTCGTGTGGGTAGAACGGTTGCGTG
>Ga0181518_10005162_pt1 | contig 11401 bp, 11 predicted proteins | sample PEATcosm2014_Bin_28_FD_119751 | JGI IMG/M metagenome (GOLD analysis project Ga0181518, IMG submission 119751) | Peatland microbial communities from MTU Mesocosm Facility, Houghton, MI, USA - PEATcosm2014_Bin01_60_metaG | ecosystem: Environmental > Terrestrial > Soil > Wetlands > Peat | place... | reverse complement strand
GCAGGGCACGGGCGATGGAGCGAGCGACCGGCCCGCCGCCAACGATGAGAATCTTGCGCGACTCGGTTTCGCGGCGGCGCCGCTTCCACAGCAACTGCCTCAGCCAGCGCAGCAGCACGAGGCCGGCCAGGCTGCTGGCGAATACTCGGGAGGCGGCGAGGGGATGCATTCCGTCCCACGCAGCGATAAATACCAAGCCGATCGCGAACAGGGTTGATCTCGCCAGGGCGGAGACGATCCCGGCGGGAGACGGGTCGCCTGCGTGTTTGTAGATCCCCTCACTGAAACCGAAGAGAGTTACCAGAGCCGCAAAAATCGGCAGGTAAGCCCACGGAAGTCCCCAGGCTGGATAAAACAGAGATAGCGCGCCGCACACGATCAGGAGAACGATGAGGTCGGCGGCCACCAGTTCACAAAACGTGAAGCGATCAATGGAAGGTTGGGAGAGATGTGGTTGAGGATGGGCGCGCGGCTGAGCGTGCCTGGCGGTGATTTCGCCGATCGTGTTGACTGGATAAACGGAGGCGGTCTCGTCCGCCGGGGCAAACCTGGACAGAGGCATTGCCGGGGTCCCAGGGATCATGCGGGAAAACTGCGAAGCGCAATCCTTGGGGCCGTTGTCCCATAGCCGGTTTGTGTTCGATTCACCCATAGGAGTCACAGGCTTTGGTAGAGGCCTTGGGGCACAGGAAAACGGCGTTCGGCGAGGACGGTCCCGAGCAATGGGACTTGCGCCTTGTTTAGGTGGTCCTTGATTTGAGCGGCGACGAGGCGCCGGGTTTTGTTGGCGGTGAGAACGAGCACCAGGCCGTCGCAGGCTTGGGCAATGGTTGGGGTGAGCCAGGAGACGGGAGCGCAGCACAAAATGGAGAAGTCGAACTCGGTTGTGAGTTCGCGAAGCCGGGCTAAACTCTGGTCGGTGATCCGCTGGCCGGGGGCGTTGGGCAGCCAGCTTTCGCGAGGGACGAACCAGAGATGCGGCGCGATCAGCCAGGTGGGTTCGGCACGGTTGGCAGGTTGAAGCTTTAGTTGGGTTTGGAGCGGGATGGAGCCGGTGTGGGCGTCGATCAGGCCAACATCGCATGTGTCTTCTTCCGCGAGAGATCGGGCGACATCGAGGCAGAGTGTGGCAGTTTCAGTGGATGGTTCGACGGCGGCGAAGCCGACATGGCGAACCGGTTGCGCTCGATGGTCGTGGTGTTGGTGGAAGAACAGCTGCTGGACGAGGGCATGAATCTGATCGGCGCGAACTGAAGCTTGCGGAGAAAGTGCCGGGCGCTGGACGAGCTCGTGAATAGCAGTAAGGCGCGGCTGTTCAGCGGCGGTTTGGGTTTCAACAAGAAGATCAGGGAAAGTGCTCACGGACCCACCACCTTTGGACGATCGAAATTTGGACGGTCGTTATTTGGACGGTCGTTATTTGGACGGTCGTTCTTTGGACGATCAGTATTTGGACGGTCGTTAATTGGGCGATCAGTATTTGGACGATCGATTGAAAATATGGAATGACGCCGGACTGCGGACTCAGGCGCCGGGAGCCAAGCGAGCACGGGAACTTCGAGCAGGCCGGAAGCTTCGTCGGGCGTGCGAATCGTGGAGTCGAAATACTCGGCGGTAAAGGCGATGCCGACGCTAAACGCCATGGCAATTGCGAACGCGAGCAGACTATAAAGGAGCACGGGGTGCACGGGCAGGGCGGGAACGACGGGCGGTTCCACAATGGCCACATTGAGAATGCGGCGCTCGTCGAGCGCGTCGCCGATGCGCGCTTCCTCGCGTTTGCCGAGGTAGAGCAGGTAGCTATCTTCGTCGGTTTTGGCGGCGCGCATGAGGTCCTGCTGGTCCACCGAGTCGGCTTGCATCTGCTGGGCAAGCGTGCGCAGCGATGCGGCCTGAGAGGCGGCGGCGGATTCGCGGGCCTGCAAGCCCTCGCGCTGCACCTGGGCTTTTTCGAGTTCCATGCGGGCCCACTCGTAGTTGGGATCTTTGTCGCTGGTTTCGTCGCGCACGGGGGTGAGCGCTTCGGCGGCAATGGAGGCGCGAGTTTCCGCGATTTCCTGTTCCACTTCCTGCACCAGGCGGTAGGACGGCTGAAAGCGGCTGAGGAGGTCGGTGCGCTTGAGCAGGAGATCCAAAAGGTGCGATTTCATCTTCTCCAGCGCCCCCGGATTGTCGGCCCAGCGCTTGAGGGTCACCGAACGAATGGGAAACGACTTGAGCTGTTCGCCGAGGGACGCGATTCTGCGCTCGGTCTCGACACGGTCCTGGTCAATCTGGCGGTATGCGGCATCCGCTTCGCCAGACTTCTGGAGGGCGATGTCGCGTTCGGTCGCCGCCGATGCCACGCCGCGATCGCGAGTAAAGCGCACAAGTTCGGCTTCGGAGCGATGGAGCCTCTTTTCGTATTCCGCAGTTTGCTGGTCGAAAAACTGGATTTCTCCCGGCGGCCGTTGCAGGTTGGTATGCCTTTGCACGTAGAGGGTGGAAAGGGTTGAGAGTACGCGGGCGGTTTGTTGCGGACTGGTGTCTTTGTAGCTGACCTGGATAAGGTTCGACTTCTTGAGAGCTTCCACATCGAGGCGGCGCGCCAGCTTGCGAACGGCGTGTTCGATCTCGGCTGGACGGTCGGCATCCGGCGTGTTGGCGGGAATGAGTTCCGCCGTTTTCACGACTTGCTTGAGAAGACCTTCGTCGCGCAGGAGTTCGACCTCGGAATTCAGTTCTTCTTCAGTAATGTCGGGACGGGTGAAATCCATGGCGCTGGCGGGCTGGGAAGAGACGACGGGGTCAAAGCGGCCCCGGCGCAGGAGGACCTTGAAGTGCGATTCATAGCGCGCCGAGAAGAAGACGAAGAGCAGGGCGCCCGCCAATACGATCCCAAAAGAAAGGGCGACGAGCCGCGGACGGCGGAAGAGCGTGGCCGCAAGTTCTCGGGGCGTTGGGGACGCAGGAGTGTGCGAGATTCCGTTCCAATCCGCGGACATGGATCGTACAGCAAAGCCGATCACACCCGGCGGGCTTTATGGGGACTCGCCAGATTTTGAAGAACGCAATCAGTGAATGCTGCTGCTCCTTTCCGCTAAAACTGCAAAGGGTTCATGTACCAACTCATGGAGTTGGTGGGAACGTACTTGCGGATCTTTGCGACACGGCTCTGGGGCACGAAAATAAAGTCGCCGGGCTGAAGGTGAAGATCTTCGCGAATATCGCGGGAGTCGAGCATCTTCTTTATGTCAATCACGTGGGATTCGGCAACGTAGGCGGAAATCCGGCGAAAGACAACCACCTGGGAATGACGGGCCTGCTGGGTGAGGCCGCCGGCAATGGCGAGGGCTTCATTGACGGTCAAGTCGCCGCGCAGTTCATACTTTCCCGGATGCGCCACCTCGCCGGAAGCGAGGAAATAAGGCTTGTCAAAATCTTTGAGAGTCACGGTGACCTCGGGTTCTCGCAAGAAAGCGCGGTAGGCATCGGCAACCGCCTGCTGCATCTGAGGGACGGTGAGCCCTTCCACCAGCAGCGTGCCCGCGCCTTTCAGGGCGACGAAGCCATCGGGCTGGACGGTCAAGGTCTGATTGAAGTCGGGAGAAAAAGTGAAAGTCACGTCGACAACGTCAGATTTCGAAAGCCGGTAAAGCGGATGGCGTTCCCCTCCGAATGCAGGATCTCCCATGCCAGCCGCTTTTCCGGGTTGTGCGATCGCTCCGTGAGTGAGACCGTCCGCGCCCAGCCGGTCCTGGCTCTGCGAGCTCTCCGCCAGCGCGAACTTGCCGACTGACGGAGCAGAGGATCCAGGGGCCGAAGCTGGCGAGGGCACAGTTTCCTGAGCGGAAGTGACCACGGCAAGCTGCAGGATGAGCATGCCCGCAGCTCTCAAAACGGCGTGTTGTCCGATTGCATTCATCTCCGGTCTCTCACCGTTGCTCTGAACGGCGAATCAAAGCAACTCGGGCGTTTGAGCTGTTTCCTCGACCCTACTGCCCGCTGCCCGGCGCCACAAGACTTGGAAAGTACTGTCCACTGCGGTACGGGGCGCGTCGCCGCCATGGGAGAAGCGATGAAAGCGGCGGATAACGCGCCAGGCTTGGGTTTCGGGCGTCGGCCACGGGCCGGAACAAAGAGTGCCGAGGAGGCAGTCGTGTCGGGCAGTGCCCCTCGAAAGTAGGCGGGATTTATCACCAACGGAGTGTGATGAAACCCACATCCGTGGCCGGCGCTTTTGGGGCATGATGGAAGCGTGAAAACGATGCGCTCCGAAAAACCGCCAATGGAATCGAGCCCCGCCGCAACGGAAGCAGTGCATGTCGTGGTTGCCGATTCGAGTCCCATTCAGTCACAACTCTTGAAGCGGGCGTTGCGAAGCCGGCGGGACTTTCAGGTTTCGACCGTTGCTCTGGAAACGTCCGCTCTGCACGAGTTTTTGCAATCGAATCGTGCGGACGTGGTCCTGATTGCGGGGAACCACCTGCCCGATTTGAGCCTGGTGCGCTGGTTGCGGGTTTCGTATCCCAAGGCCGCTCCGGTGCTGCTGGCCGAGAAGGACGACCGCGAACTGGTGGTGAATGCGTTCCGCGCGGGCGCGAAGGGGATATTCCTTTTTACCCACACGCCTTTTTCCATGCTCTGCAAGTGCATCCACTGCATTTACAAAGGAGAGGTCTGGCTGAACCGGCAGCAGATGAACTACATGTTGGACGCTTTGTCGGAGGTGCCCGCGCTGCGCGTGGTCAACTCCAGCGGAAGGTTTCTGTTGACGCCGCGGGAGGAGCAGGTGGTCGCGCTCGTGGCCGACGGCATGAGCAACCGCGGAGTGGCCACCGAGTTGGGTCTCAGCGAACACACCATCAAGAAATATCTGCTGCGCATCTTCGACAAGGTGGGAATTTCGAGCCGGGTGGAACTTGTCCTCTACGCCATGTCGCACGGCGAGCATCGGCCGTCGGAATGGATGCCGACCAGCAACGCCTGAGCACGGAAGAAGAAGCCGACGTACAATGCCAATATGCGAAAAGGCGAGGAGGGCGGTCGGTGACAGGTCCCGAGTTCGAGTCCGAGTCCCGGGCCGAGTCGCAGTCCAGCGTGGCGCGGCGCTGGACGGTGATCGCTTCCGGGTTGCTTCTGCTGGCGCTGGCGCTGGTCGTGATTTACACCGGGCCGAATGCTTTTTACAGTCCAATCGCTTTGGTGGTAGTGGCCGCGATTGGACTGGCCGCGTTGCTGTTCCAAGTTTGGTTTCGCCGCGATCTTCCGAATATTCATTCTCCTCTCTGGCTTAACGTGCTGGGCATTGTCTGCGCCATGGTCGCGTTGTTTGCGGATTACCTCCGGCTGCCGCGCCGTATGCTGTATCTGGTGGCCTTTGCCGCGGTGGTCTGCTTCGGCATCAGCGGATCGATCATCCTGCACGCGCTGCGACGGCGGGCGCGGACACCAGCGGCGGCTGCGACCGAGTAGAGAAAAGAAGACAACGTCGCTGGGCGTTCAATCTTGTCCGCACCCTTCCATTTACAATGCCCCTATGCGGGTCACGCTATTTGGAGCTTCGGGGTTGCTGGGGCATGATCTGGTCCCGGCGCTGAGCGGCGAGCAACTCACCGCGTTTTCCGTGGAAGACTGCGACCTGCGCGACCATGGGCGCATTCGCGGGTTGGTCCGCGATTCCCGTCCCGAATGGATCCTCTTGTTAGCCGCTTACACTGACGTGGATGGATGCGAGTCGAACCGCGAGCTGGCGTTCGCCGTGAATTGCGACGGCGCGGCGAACGTGGCCGAGGCTGCCCGCGAAGCCGGGTCGCGACTGCTTTTCGTGAGCACGGACTACGTTTTTGACGGCAGCAAAGGATCGCCCTACGAAACCAGCGACCCGAGGAATCCGGCCAGCGTTTATGGCGAGAGCAAGGCGCGGGCCGAAGAACGCCTGATTGAGATTCTGCCCGAGGTTTGCATTGCGCGGACGGCGTGGCTGTTTGGCCACGGCGGAAAGTGTTTTCCCGCAACAATTTTGAAGTTGGCGGCTCCTCGGCCTGAGATTTACGCGGTGCCTGAGATTCCGGTAGTGAACGATCAGCGGGGCAGCCCGACGTACACGTGCGATCTGGCGGCGGCTCTGGTTCAACTTTGCCGCGCGTCCGCGCGCGGGATCGTGCATGTTACGAATTCCGGCAACTGCACATGGTATGAGTTTGCCGGCGAAATCGTGCGCGCATCCGGACTGCCGGCGAGAGTGAAGCCCGTAACCACCGCTCAATTCCCGCGGCCGGCGCGGCGCCCGGCCAACTCTGTGCTGGCGCCCGACAGTCTGCACGCTTACAACATCCACATGCCGGAATGGCAGGACGGGCTGCGGCGTTATCTCGCGAGCGCGCCCGTGGCTGGGGTGGTGTCGTAGGTCCGCAACCGCGAAGTGATAATTGCTGTTCGGTCTGATAAACTTCTCAGTCTTTTGAAAGTTGAGCAGCAGAGATGACTTTAGCGCCAGCGTTCGATACGGCAAGCAGCGGCCGGTTAGCAGGGCTTTCGCAAATCGTCGGAAATACGCCGCTGCTGGAGATCCCCTTTGAGTTTCGTGGCAAGGCGCGCGTGATCTATGCCAAGTCGGAGCAACTGAACCTGACGGGCAGCATCAAGGACCGGATGGCGCTGCATATCCTGACGCAGGCCTATCGCAGCGGGCAGCTCCACGCCGGCGATACCATCGCCGAGGCCACCAGCGGCAACACGGGAATCTCGTTTGCCGCCATTGGGCGCGCTCTTGGTCATCCCGTCAAGATCTTCATGCCCGACTGGATGAGCCGCGAACGCAAGGACCTGATCGCGAGCTATGGCGCCGAGATTGTAGCCGTCAGCCACGAGCAGGGAGGGTTTCTGGGCAGCATTCGTCTGGCGGAGGAATTCGCGGCCAGCCATCGTGATGTCTTCCTGCCCTGCCAGTTTTCGAACCTGGCCAACGCCGAAGCGCACGAAACCACGACCGGCCCGGAGATTTGGCTGCAACTCGAAGCTGCTGGACTGGTGCCCGGCGCTTTTGTCGCCGGAGTGGGCACGGGCGGCACGGTGATGGGCGTGGGCCGCTTTCTCCGCGGGAAAAATGCGAAGATCAGCGTCCATCCGGTTGAACCGGCCGAGTCCCCGACGCTCTCCTCTGGGCACAAGGTCGGGAAACATCGTATTCAGGGGATTTCCGACGAATTCATTCCTCCGATTGTCGACCTGGCGGCGTTGGATGAAGTCATTGCTGTGTCGGACGGCGATTCGATCCTGATGGCGCAGAAACTCGCGTCCACGCTGGGCTTGGGAGTGGGAATCTCGTCCGGATGTAATTTTTTGGCGGCGGTCAAGGCGCAGGAAATGGTGGGCGATGCGGTGGTGGTGACGGTGTTTCCGGACGACAACAAGAAATACCTAAGCACCGACCTGATGAAGCATGAGCCGGTGCGCGACGAATACCTCGCACCGAGTATCCAACTGAAGGGGCTGTCGGCCCTGCCGCGCGTCTGTGGCTTCTGTGGACGCGACAACCGAGCGACGTGAACTCGCCGGATTGTTATTGTGGTCGGGCGTGGGTGTTGAAAAACTCCTTTCACGGGATTTCACGAGCGAAAATCGTTCGCAAGTTATTGAATCTTCGTTCGCCGTAGGCCCTGAAATTCACAGAAATTACTCATTTGGTTCCTTTTTCAACACCCACGGGCGATTGCGCTCATTAAGAATTGGGCGATTGGGGGCAACGGGTACTATGGCGATCTTTCGCCAATTGACGATTTGGCAGGCTGGCAGCGGAGTGTGCACATGAGCAGATGTACGACCCGGATTGACAAGCCCGGACATCCACAGTAGAGTTGTGCGCGCAACAGCTTATTTCAAATCGGCAGGAGTCGGAGTGGGAGAATCTACGGGCATGCGTACTGTGATGGTTGTGATGTGGCTGGTGGTTTCATTCGTGGTGTGTTTTGCGCAAGCTCCAGACAGCAAACCAGTGGAACCCAGCGCCATCGGCGATGTATTCCTTCTGGATGCAGCGAGTCAGACGCTGAAGGCGCTCCCGGCGGAGAGGTGGGAAGAAGTTCCCAAGAAGACTAGTTTCGCGCATGGCGGCTTCTTCATACAGATATCGGGCGATCATTCCGCCTATCGCATCAAGGCAGGGACGAATTTGGAATTCGTATTCAAAGTTGGGAATCCCGAGGGCGTGGCGCTCTATGCATTCACTCTCAAGAAGAACAAGCGCATCGCCGAATACTCCGAACTTTTGAATAATTTTGGAAGCCGGCCCATCCCTGGGTTACCGGCGGAAGTTAGTCAGTTTGGGCAATCGTCTTTTAAGTTGGTGCCGAAGTCCGCTCTTGCTCCTGGCGAGTACGTGATTAGCACGGGCAACAAAATGTTTACATTCGGGATAGACCAGTAGATGGCGTGAGCGGGTTTTCACACCTGACTCTGACGTGAGGGCGGCGAGGAGACAATTCGTGCTTACCCGATAGCTTTCTAACTGAGAAACTCAAACTGACACTGCTGGCAATTTGAGTCGTCTTATTCGGATGATTGGCGCAGTCAAGCGATTACGCAAGCTTAGGCGTTCCGTTCGCCTTTTTCGGAGACTTTGAGCGTGAACGCGATTTATTAACAACAACGTTTTCGAGCCGGTCAATTAAGCACAGGCCGTATCTTCACTTTCTATCTCAAGCCCAGCTCGCCATCGTACTGCCGGATAACCCCGTAGCACTCGCAGGCGGAGCGTTCAAGTTTCTTGCGGTTCACGATCTTCACTGCGCCACGGGTGTACTCGATGAGCTTCTTCTTCTGCAAGGCGCCAGCTGCCAAGCTCACGGTGGGCCTATCGGTCCCGAGCATCGTTGCGAGAAAATCATGAGTGATGGGTAGCAACCCTGAATCCACTCTGTCCTGAGTCATTAGCAACCACCGCGCAAGACGCTGCTCAATATCGTGCAGCCGATTGCATGCGGCTGTTTGTGCAATCTGCATACCTCGAATTGCGGCATAGCGGCCCAACATCAATTGCAGGTGTGGAGCGGATTCCAGAGTGTTTTGCAAAGCTCCGACTTCGACCCGAACCCCGTCCCCCGTAATTTGTACCACCGCTTGCAGCGGGCCCCTGCTCAGGCCAACCGCCGCCAGTGTCCCTGTAAAGCCCTCATTTCCAACGATGCCAGCTTCGGCCGTTCTTCCATCTTTCATTACGACTACAAGCGAGATCAAACCCCGATTCGGAAAATACCCGAATCCGACCTTTTCACCCGCCTCGTGAAGGACTAGATGGTTGGGCAAGCTGATGTATTCGAGATGAGGACGAAGTGAGCTGTAGTCGCTGTCGGAGATCGATAGAAGTAGTTTGTTGCTGACTTGCTTCCCTGCGGTATTCGTCCGCTCGCAAGGCTGGGAATTAACTCGCCCGGTATGGGGTGCGACACAGGAAGTCTGGTCGTTCAATGTGAACCACCTCTCGAAGACCTGTCAAAACTATGCTGGATACGACCCTGATACTGAGCAATACTGACCGCTTCAAGGCGCACCAAACGCGACCAGCACTTAAGCAATTCCCCTAATTCAACCGAGGCCCGAAATGGGGGTTCGCACGAGGAAAGATCTTCTACGTATGTAGGATGCCCGACAGACCATTCGACTCGGCAGATGTATAAAGAGCGCCCTATGGCAAACCCGGATAGTCCCTCAACGCAAAGCGGGTACCAGGCATGGGGTCGGGCGGCGAATGCGACGCAGCGACAAAGGCGTCCATGAGCCGAAAACTGGTGTGGATTGAACAACAACGTTTTCGGGGTTTTGGTTGCTCCGAATGTGGCTGGCGGTTCAGACCTTCTGGAGCACTCACCGGCGCATCGTTCGATGAAATGATGGGCAGCTTCGAGTTGCAGCGCGACAAAGAGTTTATATTGCATGTTTGCGCCGATCACCCCAGAGCCCGGAGCACAAACTCTGAATAGTTCAAACCGCCGTGCGTCCCAGCGCGGAGGTCAATATGTGCCCTAACCATTGGGACCACACCGATGACGCCCGGTCCACGCGTTATCTCAAGCAAGATTGAGAAAAGCTCTGCGGCGCCGCAGTCTTCGAGTCTGACCCGAGCAAGCCGCTGCAGCGGATCGAGGATGCAGAGGCCGCGATTATCGGGCGGTCGCGAAATCTATCAAAGCCGCCGGGTAACAATGGAAAAGAGCAGGACGCCATAACTCGGGCACTGCACATCTTGAGCTTGCTGCGCCAGGCTGGGCGAGGGCCGTAGCCTGACGGCTGCTGATGGGAAGAACCGGCTTCAGCTGGATAGCTGTTGCAAACAGGCGATTTCGCGTTTTGACCGCTAGCAAATCAACGGCAAGGCGATTTGCGCCCACTGCGTGACTTGAAAAAGTCCCTGTTCTTGCGGATAATCGCATTCTCCCATGGCAAGAAGCGCAATTGACTTCGACACCGTACGGAAGATTGGCTTGGCGTTGCCCGGCGTGGAGGAGAGCACTGCGTACGGGCTACCCGCGCTCAAGGTTCGGGGAAAGCTGCTGGCGTGCGTACCTAAGAATCGTTCGGCTGAGGCGGGTTCGCTTATGGTTCGTGTCGGCTTCGACGACCGCGCCGAACTGCTCGCCGCCGCTCCCGAGGTTTACTACGTCACCGACCACTATCTCGACTACAGCGCGGTTCTGGTTCGCCTGTCCCGCGTCACGCCCGAGGTTTTACGGGACTTGCTCGGCATGGCTTACAAGTTCGTGACGGCCGACGCGGCACGGCGTCCGCCATCGCCGCACCGGCGCAAGCGTGTCTGACTCCATCTCTCAAGCAAGCCAAGGCTGAGTACGCGAAGCTGCAATGGTCAGCTGACGATCTCAGGCGATAGCGCGATTTGACAGCCAGTCAGTGGGCGAGATGGTGGTTTATTGCCAACCACTGAAGAGCGTCGCTTGTGACACGATTGCAACCGTCTTCAGGGCTGTGAATCTTCGAGCTTACACTCTCCGGCTTGGCGAAGAGTTCGGGGGTCGAATTCCACCTGTCGGTAGGACCCATCCGTAAGAGAAGAAAAGGGAAACCGCCACGCCTTTGGGAATCGGCGTTGTCATTCTTATCCTTATTCTTATTCTTATGCTCATGGGTCACCAACGGTTACGGCGTGAAATTCTACCCTCGAAACGGCATGCACTTTCGTAATGGGGCGGGCTCATCTGGACATGCCAAAACCGGCGCTGATCCTCGATAGTAGTATGGGGCACTGGCTGTAAGGCAGATCTGCCAATCCCCCAACGTTTGGACAAACGGGCTGGCGAAGAGGCCCGGTTGGGTCTTCATGAATAAACTGCTCCGGGCTGCGCAGAGAACCGTCAAGACGCGATTAGGGAGTCTAGTAGTGCGCCCGAAATTGGTGTTTGTATTCGGT
>Ga0181518_10005160_pt1 | contig 11401 bp, 7 predicted proteins | sample PEATcosm2014_Bin_28_FD_119751 | JGI IMG/M metagenome (GOLD analysis project Ga0181518, IMG submission 119751) | Peatland microbial communities from MTU Mesocosm Facility, Houghton, MI, USA - PEATcosm2014_Bin01_60_metaG | ecosystem: Environmental > Terrestrial > Soil > Wetlands > Peat | place... | reverse complement strand
CTTGAGGTCGTAGATGAGCTGGGCCAGGTCCTCGATCGAGTAGATGTCGTGGTGCGGCGGTGGAGAGATCAGCCCGACGCCGGCGGTCGAGTAGCGGGTCTTTGCTATCCACGGGTAGACCTTGTGGCCGGGGAGCTGACCGCCCTCGCCGGGCTTGGCGCCCTGGGCGATCTTGATCTGGAGGTCGTCCGCATTCACCAGGTACTCGCTCGTGACCCCGAAGCGGCCCGACGCCACCTGCTTGACGGCGCTTCGCCGCAGGTCACCGTTCGCATCGGGCACGTACCGCTCCGGGTCCTCGCCTCCCTCGCCCGTATTCGACCGGGCGCCGAGGCGGTTCATCGCGATCGCGAGAGTCTCGTGAGCCTCAGCGGAGATCGACCCGTACGACATTGCCCCGGTCGCGAACCGCTTCACGATGGCCTCGACCGGCTCGACCTCGTCGAGCGGGACCGGCGGTCGCACCGAGGCGTCGCCGACGCGTAGCCGCAGCAGGCCGCGAAGGGTCGCCAGCCGTTCTGACTGCTCGTCGACCAGGCAGCTGTACTCCTTGAAGATGTCGAAGCGCTTGGAACGTGTCGCGTGCTGCAGCTTGAAGACGGTCTTCGGGTTGAACAAGTGGTACTCACCGTCCCGGCGCCACTTGTACTCGCCGCCGACCTCGATCTCGAGCTCGCCCGGGACGGCCCCCGGCCCTTCGTACGCGTAGCGGTGGCGCCGGGCGACCTCCTCGGCGAGCTCGGCCAGGCCGATGCCGCCGAGCCGGCCCGGTGTCGACGCGAAGTATCGGTCCACGAGCGCCCGATCGAGCCCGATCGCCTCGAAGACCTGGGCCCCCGTGTAAGAAGCAATCGTCGAGATGCCCATCTTCGACATCACCTTCAAGACGCCCTTGCTCGCGGCTTTCAGGTACTTGCGGAAGGCTTCCCGCTCCGAAGCCTCGCCCAGCAGGCCGTCGCGCACCATCTCTGCGACCGACTCGAGCGCGAGGTACGGGTTCACGGCCGCTGCGCCGTAGCCGATCAGCAGGGCGAAGTGGTGCACTTCCCTGGCGTCGCCGCTCTCGATGATGAGCCCCACCCGGGTCCGTTCCTTCTCCCGCACGAGATGGTTGTGCACAGCGGCGGTGAGAAGCAATGACGGGATCGGAGCGCTCGTGGAGCTCGCGTTGCGGTCCGACAGCACGATAATGTTCGCGCCGAGCGCGATCGCCTCCGATACCTGCCGGCAGACCTTGTCGATGGCGGCTTCGAGCCCCGGCCCGCCTTCGTTCACAGGGAACAGGCCGTCGACGGCAAAGCCACGGAAGCCGGGCGTCTCGCCGTGCTCGTTGACGTAGAGCAGCTTCGCCAGGTCGTCGTTGTCGATGACCGGGTAGGGCAGGCAGATCTGCCGGCACGAGGCCGGCTCAGGCTCGAGCAGGTTCCGTTCCGGTCCGACCGTGGCCTCGAGGGAAGTCACGAGCTCTTCACGGATAGCGTCGAGCGGGGGGTTCGTCACCTGTGCAAAGAGCTGGGTGAAGTAGTCGTAGACAAGGCGCGGCCGCTCGGAGAGCACGGCGAGGGGCGTGTCGGAGCCCATCGAGCCGATGGGCTCGCTCCCCGAGTTGGCCATGGGCTCGACGATGAGGCGCAGCTCCTCATTGGTCACCCCGAAGAGCCGCTGGTGCCGCACGACCGAGGCGTGCTGTGGGGTCAGCATCATCCTGGGAGGCAGGTCCCCTAGATGGACGAGGCTCTTGGCCAGCCAGTCCCCATAGGGGTGCTCTGCGGCCAGCGAGGCCTTTATCTCGTCATCGGAGACGATGCGCCCGGCTGCGGTGTCGACGAGGAACATCCGTCCCGGCTGCAGCCTGCCCTTGACGACGACCGAGGCCGGGTCGATGTCGAGGACACCCACCTCGGATGCGAGCACCACAAGTCCGTCATCGGTCACCCAGTAGCGGGCGGGGCGCAGGCCGTTGCGGTCGAGCACGGCGCCCACCACTGTCCCGTCGGTGAAGGCGATGGCCGCGGGCCCGTCCCAGGGCTCCATCAGCGAAGCGTGGAAGCTGTAGAACGCTCGCCGGGCCGGGTCCATTTCGGCGTGGTTCTGCCAGGCCTCGGGGATCATCATGAGCACCGCATGGGCAAGCGTCCGACCGCCGAGATGGAGCAGCTCCAAGACCTCGTCGAAGGTGGCCGAATCGCTTGCTCCGGGCGTCACGATCGGGAAGATCCGCGCCAGGTCGCCGTCAAAGCGATCACTCGCCAAGAACGCCTCCCTGGCGCGCATCCAATTCCGGTTGCCTGCAAGCGTGTTGATCTCGCCGTTGTGAGCGATGAGGCGGTAGGGGTGAGCAAGGGGCCACGAAGGAAACGTGTTCGTCGAGAACCTGCTGTGCACCAGCGCGATCCGGCTCTCGAGCCGCTCGTCGGTGAGGTCAGGGAAGAACCCTCGCAGCTGCTGGGGAGCCAGCATCCCCTTGTAGACGATCGTCCGTGTCGACAGCGACGGGAAGTAGACGCCCGAGCCTGCGTGCTCCACGCGCTTGCGCACGACAAAGCACTTGCGCTCGAGGGCGTCGCCAACCAGCGCGGGCCTGCCCGCGGAGGCGAGGAAGATCTGCGAGAACGCCGGGGCGACGGCCCTGGCTCCCTCGCCGGCGGCGGAGAGGTCGACCGGCATCTCGCGCCATCCGAGGACGACGAGACCTTCCTCGCAGGCGAGTCTCGAAACGAGATCGGTGGCCCGTTGAGCTGCTCGCGGCTCGCACGGAAGAAACGCCATCCCAGTGCCGTAGCTCCCCGGCGCCGGGAGATCGAAGCCTGCAACCTCGGAATAGAGCCGATGAGGCAGCTGTATCAGCGCACCCGCCCCGTCACCGGTGCCGGGGTCGGCCCCGAACGCGCCCCGGTGAGCGAGGTTCTCGAGCGCAGTGAGCCCGAGCGTCACGACGCGGTGGCTGGCCGGGCGCTCCAGGTCCACAACGAACGCGACTCCGCACGCATCGTGCTCGAACGCGGGGTCGTAGCAGCCCGCCACGTCATCGGTCCTGGTCATTGGCGTCCTCTTGGCGGTCGAAGCCGACCGGCGACCACCTCGGTCCCCGGGTCGGACTGGTTTCCGGTTCAGCCGTACGGCTGTTTTGCCGTCGGCTGATGGCCGGGACGCCCTTGGCCCAGCGGATGACGCCAGACAATACACGGAAATCCCACCGCCCCCAGTCCCCGCCGGAGCACCAGAGGTTCTCGGCCGCGCTCACGACGGCTGGTCTCAGATCGGGTCGGTGCTGATCTTCCCGCCGTCGGCCACGTGCTCGGTGAACTTGGTCCCATCCCAGTAACGCAGCTCATGGCGTCCACCGGGATCCGGCAGCCACGACCGCGGAGGAGGTGGTGGCAGCGGCACGGGCGGCGCCGATGCTGCGGGTGCGCCGGGCACGCCCGGCGGTCCCAGCCGGGGAAAGACCGTTCCCTGAGGCGGAGCTGCGTCCCAACCTCCCGGTGGTGGCGCGCCGCTGTATCCGGGCGGTGGCACCTCCCATCCGCCGGGAGCCGGCGCGTCCCATTCCTGCGGAGCGCCCTGGCCCCACTGGCCCGGAGGAGGTGCGCTCCAGCCTTGCGGAGGACGGCCTTCGGCGTCGTGCGGTCCCGGGCCCCAGCGCGGGTCACCTCCGGCCCAGCCCGTGGGCCCCGTCTTGGGCCGTGTGGTGAAGCACGCGATCAGGTACATGACGACGCCGATGAGCGAGAGAAGAAAAAGAAGAACGGCCCACATGCCCGACGGCACCCTCCATGGCGTGACGCCGCGGGACCGCTTGTAGCGTTCCGAAAGGAAATAGCCCACGGATCCCAAGGCGACGCCCAGCACCAAACCGTCCACGAGGGTCGTGCTGGTGTAAACGACGGTCAAGCCGATGAGCTGCTCAACGTGCACACATCGAGCGTAACCGCCTATTGCACCGCCGCTGCGAACCTGTCCTCGCCGACCGGATGGCGGACGTCAACCTGCTGCCCGCCTGAGCGGTTCCCGGCTCCGAGATCCCCGGCCCGGTTCCCCGGGAGGCTGGGTCCCTGAGCTGGTCATAGGATCGCCGGCGTGACCCATGACGCCCCAGCCGTCCCAGCAGAGTTGCGCGCGATGCCCAAGGTGGCTCTCACCATCGCCGGAAGCGACTCCGGCGGCGGAGCGGGCCTCGCTGCCGACCTGCGTACCTTTTGTGCGTTGGGGGTGTTCGGGACGCTCGTGGTGACTGCGGTCACCGCGCAGAACACTGTCGGGGTGCGTGACTTCCTCGCGATGACCCCCGCGATGGTGTCGGCGCAGCTCGACGCCGTCCTTTCCGACATGCCTGTGCTCGCTGCCAAGACGGGGATGCTGGCGACCTCCGGCATCGTGAAGCTACTGGCGGGCCGAGGTGCCGCCGGGAAGCTCCCGCCGCTCGTCATCGACCCCGTGCTCGTTTCCTCGAGCGGGAAGCCCATGTTCCCCGGTGACGACGTCGCCGGCGCCTATCGCGCCTTGTTCGCCCATGCCGCCGTCGTGACGCCGAACCTGCCGGAGGCCGCGCTGCTGACCGGCCGCGAGCTCGCCGATCTCGAGGCCATGGAGGCCGCCGCCCGCGAGCTGCACGCTCTCGGGCCACAGCTCGTGATCGTCAAGGGTGGGCGCCGTCGTGGCGCCGAGGCCATCGACGTGGCGTTCGACGGGCGTTGCGTGACGCTGCTCCGGGCGCCGTGGATCGACACCGCGAACGTCCATGGCACCGGTTGCACGTTCTCGGCGGCGATCGCCGCGAACCTAGCCCTCGGGCTCGAGCCGCTCGAGGCCGCGTTAGAGGCCAAGCAGTTCGTCACCCGGGCGATCCTCGGGGGCTCGCAGTGGCACCTTGGTGCCGGCCACGGGCCTCTCGATCAGCTCGGAGCCGCTGCGGTACAGGCCAGAACCTGCTGAGGCGGCCTCTGTCCTCAGAGGTCCTCCGAGCCGCTCAGGCGGGCTCGAACCAGCTCAGAGCTGCTGAGGCGCGCCGTAGGCGCGGAGCATCTCAGGCACGGTCACGTGGCCGTCCTTGTCCTGATTGGCCTCGATCAGCGCGATCAGGAACCTGGCCGTCATGGCGGTCCCGTTCAAGGTGTGCACGAACCGGAGCGATCCGTCCTCGTCACGGAAGCGGACGTTGAGCCGCCGAGCCTGATAGTCGGTCGTGTTCGAGCAGGACGTGATCTCCCGGTACCGTTGCTGGCTCGGGATCCAAGCCTCGACGTCGTACTTCTTGGCCGCGGACGGCCCGAGGTCGCCGGCCGCTGTGACCACGACCCGGTAGGCGATGCCGAGGCCGCTCACAAGGTCCTCCTCGATCGCGAGGATCTCCTCATGATGTTCTCGGGAACGCTCGGGAACAGCGAAGAAGAACATCTCCACCTTGTCGAACTGGTGAACTCGGAAGATGCCCCGCGTGTCTCGCCCGGCTGCGCCCGCCTCGCGCCGAAAGCAGGTGGAGTAGCCCGCGTAGCGCAACGGGAGCTCCTCGGCGGGCAGGATCTCACCCTGGTGAAGCGCCGCAAGGGCGACCTCGGAGGTCCCGGTCAGGTACAGAGCGTCACTGGCGACCTGGTACAGATTGACCTCGTCGGTTGGCAGGAAGCCTGTGCCGTACATCGCGGACTCCCGGACCAGCACCGGTGGGAGGACAGGTTCGAAGCCGAGTCCAACCAGCCGGTCGATGGCATATCTGTACAGGGCCAGCTCCACGAGCGCGACGGCGCCCCTCCGGTACGCAAAACGGGCACCTGCAACCCTCGCCCCTCGTTCCAGATCGAAGCCGGGCCGGCCCGGGCCATTTCCACCGAAGGAGCCCGACGCAAGGCTGAGCTCGACGTGGTCGCGCGGGGTGAACGAGAACTCGGCCGGCGTCCCGACCCTGCGCAGCTCCAACGCGTCCTCGTCAGCGCAGCCGTCGGGGACCGAGTCGTCAGGCGGGTTCGGGAGCGCGCCAAGCAGCTCCGAACGGCGGTGACCGAGCTCTTCGAGCTTGCCCTCCGCTAGACGCAGCTCCTCGCTGACCAGCACAAGAGCTGCCCGCTCCTCCTCGGTCGGCTTGCCTTTCGGTCGGGTCCTTCTGCGGAGCTCGTCCACCTCGGTGGTCAGCTCTCGCCAAAGCCCGTCGACGGTCAACAAGGCCTCGAATTCCGCGGCAGCTCCCTTTCGGGCGAGGGCGCGTCGGAACTCGTCTGGGTGCTCGCGTGCCAGCCGGATGTCGATCATGGCCCGCCAGCCTAGGGGTAGTGCCGCACTCAGCTGGGGATTGCGCCGATGGCTGTATCGCCTTGCACGCCAGCTACCGGCGCTTGCCCTTTTTGCGGGGTCGTGGTGGCGGGCGGCGGGCCGGTGTGCCGGCGCGCGCTCCCGCAGGAGGCCTGACCGGTCTTCCGCCAGGCGCACCCGTCGCTCGCGGCTCTTGGGCGCCGTGCTCCCCGTTGCCCGCAGGCGCGCCCTCCTCGTCGAAGACTTCGTCCTTCACGACCGCGGCAGAGCTGCCCCGGGTCGCTCCGGGACGCAGCGTTGCCGGCTTGGCCGCAGCGGCACTCGAAGGGCGGCGGCGCTTGACCGAGGTCGCGGCCTCGGCGGTGCTCAACGCACCCGCCGCAACGGCCGCGGGCGAGATCAGCATCATGGCCGTCCCGCGCGATTCGAGGCGCTCGCGAATCCGGCGGTAGCGTTCTTCGTGCTCCTTCAGCATCGCGAGCAAAGGCGACGCGATGAAGATCGACGAGTAGGCCCCGCTTGTGAGCCCGATCAAGAGGGCAAGGCCGAAGTACTCGAGCGTGATGGCGCCGAGAATCTCGGCACCGAGGACAAGCACCGCAAGTATGGGAAGGATCGCGACGAGCGAGGTATTGATGGACCGGGCAAGCGTCTGGTTCATCGAGAGGTTCACGACGTCGGTGTAAGACAGCTTCCCGGTCGCGCCGAGGCCGCGCGCGTTATCCCGCACGCGGTCGAACACGACGATCGTGTCGTAGAGCGAGTAGCCGAGAACGGTCAGGAACGCCACGACGGTGTCCGGCGTCACGAGGAACGACAGCAGGGAGTAGATCCCCACGGTGACGAGGATGTCGTGAGCGACCGCGACGATCGCGGCAACGGCCATCTTCCACTCGAAGAAGATCGAGATGTAGGCCGAGATCACGATGAGGAAAACGATCAGCGCCTCTACCGCCTTGTGGGTGATGTCGCTCCCCCAGGTCGGCCCGACGTTCTCGACCGACACCGACGATGCCGACTTGTGCGTCAGCGCGGCGAGGACTCCGGCCACCTTGGCGGCCTCCTGGGTGCTGACGCCGGTCGCGTTCTTGGCGAGCTTCGCCTCTACGTTCAGGCTCTGCTTGCTCCCGCTCCCGAGCACGGTGATCGTCGCGCCTCCGAAGCCGAGCGGGGTCAGCGCTCTCTGTGCCTGCGCCACCGACACGCCCGGCGCCGCGACCTGCCATGAAGTGCCACCTACGAACTCGATGCTGTAGTTGAGGCCCTTCACACCGAGCGAGGCGAGGCCGGCGATGATCACGAGCGCGGAGGCGGCGAACCACCATCTCCGCCTGCGGACGAAGTCGAAACGGGTCTCTCCGTGGTACAGGCGCAGGAGCACCATGGGCCTGCGCCCCCCGGCACCGCCGAGCTCGATCGAGGCGGTGCTCATGACCCGACCTCCGTAGCTGCGGCCAGGCCGCTCGCGACACCAAAGCCCCTGGCATTGGTGAATATCCGGTTGCGGCCGAGGAGGATCACGAGAGGACGCGTGAACGTGTAGGCGGTGATCACATCGACGATGGTGGACAGCCCGAGCATGAACGCGAAGCCGCGAACCGCGCCGATCGAGAGCAGCCAGAGCACCAGTGCGCCGAGGAAGGACACCGCGTCAGCCGAAAGGATCGTGCGGTAGGCGCTCTTGAACCCCCTGTCCACCGAGGACCGGATCGACCGGCCTGCGCGTACTTCGTCCTTTAATCGCTCGAAATAGACGACATAGGAGTCGACAGTGATCCCGACTGAGACGATCAGGCCTGTCATGCCCGACAGGTCCAGCGTCAGGCCTGCTGACGTCGCTCCGAGGAGGGAGATGATCGCGTAGATGAGAGCACCGGTGCTCACCAGGCCGAGCACGACCACGACGCCGAGAGCCCTGTAGTAAAAGATCGTGTAGAACATCACGAGCAGCAGCCCGAGAAGGCCGGCGAGCAGGCCGGCTTGCAGCGACTTCTTCCCGAGGGTCGGCGACACCGTGGTGTAGGTGGCCTGGGTGAGCGCGATCGGGATCTGGCCGTACTTAAGGACAAGGGCGAGCGCCTGTGCCTGCGGCTGGGTGAAGTTCCCGCTGATCTCCCCGGAACCCCCGAAGCTCATAGCGTTGATCGTCGGCGCAGATTCCACTTGGCCACCGAGGTCGATCGCCAACGGGAGGTGGTAGTTCTTCTTCGCTACGGTGTCGAAGAAGGCCGAGTACTGCGACTTGATGGTGAAGTTCACGACCCATCCCGCGGTCGTCTGCAGCTCGGCGCTGGCCGAGGCGAGGATCTCGCCGGTCGCCGGCACTGTCCCGTCATAGGGGGTCGGGCCAAGCTCGTAACGTGCCGGGCACGGGGTCAACGTGGACGCACAGATGAGGACGACACGCGATGCCTTGTCCTGGCTCGGCGGCGTTGTCGGCGCCGAGTTGAGCGCCGGGTCGGGCGGCGAGCCGGGGTTCGACGACGAGGCTGTGCTGTAGGTGGCCGTCGAGTAGAGGTAATTGGCGCCGCACGGGGGCGGCTTCACGTAAGCGGCGGTGCCCTTCTTAGCCTTGGGCACCGTAGTCGTGGTCGTCGGCGCCGCGGTGGTCGTAGTCGTCCTCGGCGCCGTCGTGGTCGTGTTGGCCGCTGTCGTCGTGGTCGTCTTCGGCGCCGTCGTAGTGGTGGTGGTGTTCTTGGTCGGGCTGGGGGCCGTGTACGCGTTGGCCGCGCAGAGGACCGGGCGGAAGAACAGCTGGGCCGTGCTGCCGATCTCCTTGATCACCGTGGAGAAGTTCTTCACGCCTGGGAGCTGCACGACGATGTTGCTGCCCTGGGTGCCGATGTTCGGGCTCGAGAGGCCGAGCCCGTTCGCACGTGCCTGCATGATGCCCACAACGGTCTGCAACTGCGCCGGCGTCGCCTTCTGGGCAGGCTGGAAGACCACCGAGAGGCCGCCCTCGAGATCGAGGCCGAGCTTGGGCGACCATCCCGCGGCGATGACGCCTCCAAGCGCGCCGAAACAGACGAGGCACACCAGGACAACACTCACGAGCAGGTTGCGTCTCAACGGTTGCCGCCTCCGCTCCCATCACCGGCCGGATGGGCCCCATCCGCGTCGTCACCTGGATCGGGCGTCTTGTCGGCTTCTAGAGGTGGCACCGAGTACGGGTCGTTGTCGTCGTCGATCAGGTCGTCGTGACCGCGCCCGTCGAACTGAGCGTTGCCCGAGAGATCGGTGGCGCCGTCAGCTGTTTCGTCAATTCGCTGGGACACCGCAGCCCGAAGGACCTCGATGACGGTCCCGGGAGCGATCTCGATCCTCGCGTGATCGCCCACGAACCCCTCGACCCGGCCGAGGATGCCCGAGGAGAGCATCACCTTGTCCCCGACGGAGATCTGCTTGCCGAGCTGGAGCTGGCGCTGACGGCGCTGGCGCTGTGGCCGGATGAGGAACATGTATCCGACGCCGAACAGCAAGACGAAGAAGATCAGAGTGAAAGAGCTGCTGGACTTCTTCGCGGCGGCAGCCAGAAGTGGGCCCGTGAGGACCGCAATATTGTGGATCCCGGAAAAGGCGAGCACGTGGACGAGAAACATGGGAAGCCTATCGATCAAGGAATGATGCGACGCATCACCTTAGTCGCCCGATCCGGGCTCCTCCGTGCAAGCGTCCTCGTCGGGCGCCGCGGCGAACAGGACGTCTTGCACGGAGGAGCCCCGGGGACCCCCACGCGAGGACATCGCGCCCGATTGATAGGGGTCGCCCACTGACAGCAAGCTCAGCAACTGGACCGGGATCGCGAGTCCGAGATGCTCGTAGGCCTTCGCTGCGGCAAGCCTTCCACGGGGCGTGCGCATGATGAGACCGGCCTGCAAGAGGAACGGCTCGTAGACGTCCTCGACCGTCTCGGGCTCCTCGCCGACGCTCACTGCCAAGGTCGAGAGCCCGACGGGCCGACCTTCGAAGCGGTCACAGAGGATCTCCAGGATCCTCCGGTCGAGGCTGTCCAGCCCGAGCTCGTCCACTCCGAACACCGTCAGGCCCTCACGCGCCGCCTCCTCTGTGATCACACCCTCGCCGCGGACTTCGACGAAGTCCCGGACACGGCGGAGCAGGCGGATGGCCAGGCGCGGCGTGCCGCGCGATCGACGCGCTATTTCACTGGCCCCCCCGGGGGTCAGCTCGACTCCGAACAGCACGCCGGTGCGGCGCACGATCTGCTCGAGCTCGGCGTCGCTGTAGAGCTCGAGACGCGCCACGATGCCGAACCGGTCGCGCAGGGGCCCGGTGATCAGGCCTGTGCGTGTCGTCGCGCCCACAAGCGTGAACCTCGGCAGGTCCAACCGGATCGAACGGGCCGTCGGTCCGCGACCGAGCACTATGTCGAGCTGGAAGTCCTCCATCGCCGGGTAGAGCAGCTCCTCGACCGCCCGGCCCATGCGGTGGATCTCATCGATGAAGAGCACGTCGCCGGGCTGAAGATCGGTCAAGATGGCTGCAACGTCGCCGCTTCGCACGAGCGCAGGCCCAGAAGTGATGCGCAGGCCCGCTCCCATCTCGCAGGCCATGATGCCCGCCAGCGTGGTCTTGCCGAGCCCCGGCGGCCCGGCAAACAGCACGTGGTCGACCGGTTGGTCACGTCGTCGCGCGGCCTCGAGGATGATCTCGAGCTTGTCTCGCAACAGGTGCTGGCCCACGAAGTCGGCGAGCCTCTTCGGACGTATCCCGACTTCGAGCGCAGTGTCGTTCTCGAACGAGACGGGGTCGAGCTGCGATGCCGCCGCAACTTTGCCGGCGGCAGAATCGGCATCTGCGAGTATCTCTCGGCGAGGGCTCATCGCCAGGTCATCTCCGCGGCGCAAGGCTTCGCAGGGCCAGGCGCAGGAGCTCCTCGATGCTCCCCTCTTCCGGCAGCGCGCGGATGGCCGTTCTCACCTCGTCGGGGGCGTAGCCGAGCTGGGCGAGTGCCTCGCCGACCTCAGAAGCCACCGAAGGCTGGCGGTTCGACTGGTACGTGCCGGCCCCGAGCGTCCCGTCGGCGTTCAGGTAGTCAAATCGCGCCTGCAGCTCGAGGAGCAGCCGCGCCGCCGTCTTCTGCCCGACGCCGGGCACCAGCTTCAAGGCATCGACGTTCCCGTTGGCGATGACCTGG